>Ga0224512_10000948_pt1 | contig 29250 bp, 30 predicted proteins | sample SF_May12_sed_USG_4_FD_169103 | JGI IMG/M metagenome (GOLD analysis project Ga0224512, IMG submission 169103) | Sediment microbial communities from San Francisco Bay, California, United States - SF_May12_sed_USGS_13 | ecosystem: Environmental > Aquatic > Marine > Sediment | place: USA... | reverse complement strand
GCGACACCCCGACGTGCACATCACACTGGCCGCATTGGATCCACGGCTCAACGACCAGGCTTACATCGTGCCGGGCCTCGGCGACGCCGGCGACCGGATCTACGGGACGAAATAGCGGCACACGAGCCAAAGAGAGCAAACAGATGACAGCCGACGATCAGCCCGGCCATGCGGCCGACCTCGACCCGACGATCGATTGGGACCTGCTGCGGGCCGAAGCCCACCGGGTGGCCGCCAACGCCTATGCGCCCTACTCGAAGTTCCGTGTCGGTGCGGCGGCCCTGACCGACGATGGGCGATTGATCACCGGCTGCAACGTCGAAAACGCCTCCTACGGACTGACCCTGTGCGCCGAGTGCTCGTTGGTTTCGGCCCTCCATACACAGGGGGGAGGCCGCCTGGTGGCCGTCGCCATCGTCTCGGGCTCCGGTCGTCCGTGTTCGCCGTGCGGCCGCTGTCGGCAGCTGCTGCTCGAGCACGGCGGCGGCGACTGCCTCGTCGACGGCGACGGCACCGTTCGGACCGCGGCCGAGCTCCTACCCGGAGGATTCGAGCCCAAGCGGATGAGCGAGGGCTGACAGCGGCTCCACCGGCCGGGCCCGAGCCACCGGTTTCGCTAGGCGAGTTCCGACAGCAGCGTGGGCAGATCCCGAATCGTGGCCAGCGTTCGGGCCCGGTCGCCCTGGCGGTCGTCGAGCGAACCGTCGGCCACCTGCTCATGACCCCAGGTGATCGTGTACGGGACGTGCACGCCGGTCGCGCCGATCTCGACCACCGGCGCAACGTCGGAGCGGAGTGAGTTACCGACCATCACGAACTCGGAGGCGTCGACCCCGGTACGCGACAGAACCTCACGATAATGCCGAGGAGATTTCTCACTCAGGATCTCCACCCGCTCGAACCGTTCGGCGAGACCCGATTCGGCGATCTTCGACTCCTGGTGGAAGAGATCACCCTTGGTGATCAGAATCATGCGGTAGCTGCGGCCCACGGTGTCGAGCACGTCGGTCACCCCGTCGATCAACTCGACCGGGTGGGCCATCATCTCCTTACCCCATTCGACGATCTGCTGGATCGCCTCAACCGGGATGGCACTGTCGCTGACGTCGATGGCCGTCTCGATCATCGACAGGATGAAGCCCTTCACCCCGTAGCCGAACAGCTCCAGATTCGCCCGCTCCCGGGCCAGGAGACGCTCGGAGGTCTCCCCCCGCTCGCTCCAGGGACTCACCAGCGCCCGGAACCGGTCCTCTGTCAACGCGAAATGGGATTCGGAGTGCCACAGCGTGTCATCGGCGTCGAATCCAACCAAAGAGATGGCCATAGGGAGCCACAAGGGTATCCGGTCCCGAGTCCCGCCTCGGTGGATAGCATGACTTATGGCAATTGATCACCCCGAATCGACCGATCTTTCCACCGATCTCTTCGATCAGATCCGGTCGGCCCCCAAGGTCCTGCTCCACGACCATCTCGACGGCGGAATGCGGCCGACGACCGTCATCGACCTGGCGGCCGAACAGGGTTATGATCGTCTGCCCACCACCGACCCTGACGAGTTGGCCAAGTGGTTCACCCGTGGCGCCGATCGCCGAAACCTGGAGCTGTACCTCGAGACGTTCGCCCACACCGTCGGCGTCACCCAGACGAAGGACGGGCTCATGCGGGCGGCCGCCGAGGCGGCGGAGGATCTTGCGGCCGACGGCGTCGTGTACGCGGAGGTTCGCTTCGCCCCCGAGTTGCACACCGAGAAAGGCCTGACGCTCGACGAGGTCGTGGAGTCGGTCCTCGAAGGATTCCGGCTGGGGACGGCCGGCCGGCCGATCACCATCGGCACCCTGTGCACAGCGATGCGCACCGCCGCCCACTCCTATGAGATCGCCGAGCTTGCGATTCGCCATCGTGATGCGGGTGTCGTCGGCTTCGATATCGCCGGAGCCGAAGCCGGACACCCTCCGAGCCGGCACCTCGACGCATTCCAGCTCGCCATGCGGGAGAGTTTCCACATCACGATCCATGCCGGCGAGGCGTTCGGCCTCCCGTCGATCGCCGAGGCGCTCAACTATTGCGGAGCGGAGCGGCTCGGTCACGGCGTCCGGATCGTCGACGACATCGCCTTCGACGACGACGGTCGCGCTGTGCTTGGGCGGTTGGCGGCCTACATCCGGGATCGACGTATCCCACTGGAGATGTGTCCCACGTCGAACGTCAACACCGGTGCGGCACCGTCGATCGAGGAGCATCCCATCGGTCTGCTGCGAAGGCTGCGATTCCGGGTGACGGTCAACACCGACAACCGCCTGATGAGCGATGTCACCCTGTCCGACGAGTTCATCAAGCTGGCCGAAGCGTTCGGCTACGGGATCGACGACGTTGAGTGGCTGACGATCAATGCCATGAAGAGCGCATTCTGGCCCTTCGAGCAGCGGCTGCGCATCATCAACGAGCAGATCAAGCCGCGCTACGCAGCCTTGCGGGCAGCGGGCCTGTAGCCCTGGAGAGCGACTCTTTCGCCGGGGCTCCGTCCGTCAGTTCAGGCTGACGTCGATCGGATAGTGGGCGTACCACTCGAGGTCGCCACCCTGGCGTTTGAGGATCCGGGTCCAGAGCGTCTCGGGCTCGGTGGAGAAGAGATCGTCGATCGTGGCGTCGACGACCCACCAGCCGTCGGCGGCGATCTCCCGTTCGAGCTGACCCGGGTACCAGCCCGCGTAGCCGGCGAAGATGCGGACCGCACTCACACCCTGCGCCCGGACCAGGGCCGGCTGCTGGTCGAGGTCGACCGGATGGGCGCCGAGGACGAGCTCACCCGGCCGGCCCGACGGGCGGCCTATGGCGATCAGGGCGTCCTGATCGACCGGCCCTCCCTCGAACAGCAACCCGGGCTCGAGATCGAGTTCCTCCCAGTCGGGGAAGGTGTCGACCATCGGCGAATCGGCCAGCGGCCTGTTGATGACGACACCGAGCGCGCCTTCCGAGCCGTGTTCGAGGATTAGCGTCAGTGTGGAACTGAATCCATCGGCGTGTACCTCCGGCCGGGCCACCAGGATTCTGCCCGCCAGCGATAGACCTAGATACGGTATCTTCGCTTCTTCCATCAATCTGTCCTTACCGGGGAATGCCGTTACACACCGACAACGTTTTCCATCGGCTCGCCGTGACGGTCCTTGAAAAAGTTCGGTTCGTCTTCCAGATCCCTCGCCGTTCCGCGCTTAGGCACATCACCCTACCTCCAGCGACCAGGGGTTGTCATCCTGAGCTTTGCTACCGGGACGCAGCAACAATGTTCGCTTGCCAACCGCATCCATAGTCGAGATGCGAATTGGTGAATAAGGTAGGTGCTTGTTGAAGGATCAACATGATATGCCATGGTCTTGAAATCCGGCTAGAAATCAGATCATTTGCCTGTCGAGACCACATAGTACGATATAAAGCGACAAGGGTGGTGACAGGTATAGAAATATCGTGATGCGACCATCTCCCTGACGTCGACGCCTGCCATCAAAAGTGGAGATGGCGCCCACGGACCCCGCCATCGGCCGACTTCGCCCGACGCCACCCCCGCTACGCAATGCCCAACCATCGGCTCTAGGCTTGAGTTATGGGTGTTTTCCCGAAGGCAAACGATCGCTGCTGGTGCGGTAGCGGCAAGAAGTTCAAACGCTGCCACAAGGCCGCCACATCCCCGGTGCAACCGGGTCGAATCTCGCGGCTGCGGCCGGTTCCCGACTCGATCGTCAAGCCGACGTGGGCCGATGGCGGCCACGCCGACCGGTGGGACGAGCCGCGGGTCAAATCACCCGAAATCATCGAGCGGATGCGGCGAACCGGCCGTGATGCCGCCGACCTGCTCGCCTATCTCGGTACGCTCTGCCAACCCGGCGTGACCACCGAGGAGATCGACGCCGCCTGCCACGACCGGGCCATCGAACTCAACGCCTACCCGAGTCCGCTCGAATACCCCGGCCCCGTCATCGCCTTCCCGAAGTCGGTCTGCAGCTCGGTCAACGAGGTGATCTGCCACGGCATACCCGACGATCGGCCGCTTCGTGACGGCGACATCGTCAATCTCGACGTGACTCTGTTCCGCGAAGGCGTCCACGGAGACACCAACGCCACGTTCTTCGTCGGTGAGGTCGACGAGTTGTCGAAGCGCCTCGTCCGAGTGACCCGTGAGTCACTCGAGAAGGGCATCGAGGCGGCAAAGCCGGGCCGGCCCGTCAACGAGATCGGAAGGGCCATCCAGACCCACGCCGAAGCCCAGGGGTTCGGCGTGGTCCGCGACTTCGTCGGCCACGGAATCGGCGAACAGTTCCACACCGATCTGCAGATCTGCCACTATTACCATCCCCGGCTGACCGACATCATGGAACCGGGAATGACCTTCACCATCGAGCCGATGATCACAGCCGGATCCTGGAAGGTCCGCCTGTGGGACGACGGATGGACGGCCGTGACTGCCGACGGCAGCCGTACCGCTCAGTTCGAGCACACGATTCTCATGACCGATGACGGCGCCGAGATTCTCACCACACCGGCCGACACCAGCACGCATCCGTACTGGGACACCGAGCCGCTGTCGACCTCAGGCGTCGCCTGAGCTCGATCCCTCGGCCGGCCTTCAGCCCAGCTGGTCGCCGATCAACTCCCAGAGACCGAGCATCCTGGTGGCCAACGCCACCACGACGATGATCAAAACCGGTCTGATCACCCGTTCACCGCCGTCGACCGCCAGGTTGGCGCCCACGTAGCCACCGGCGCCCATGCCGATGCTGAGCACGAGTGCGGGGACCCAACGGATCTGGTCGTTGTAGAGGAAGACCGGAACGGCAATGGCGGTGATGGCGAGGATGAGAATCGTCTTCACCGCGTTGGCCGTCACGAGATCGAATCCGGAACGGGCCAGCACCAGCAGGACGAACAGGCCGACACCCGCCTGCACGGCTCCCCCATAGAACCCGATCCCGGTGAAGACGAAGAGGGTCAGCCACGCCGGCCATGGAGCTGCGGAGACGTCGGCCTTCGGCTTGCGGAGCGTAAGGATCAGCAGCGGGAACATCAGAAAACCGAAGAGGCGTTCGAAGAGCTGATCGGGGATCTGCGAAGCGACGAGGGATCCGGCCAGCGCTCCCACCATGACGGGAACGAGCACCGCGATCGTCCGGGCCCTATCGCTCACATCACGTCGGGCGAAGCCGTAGGCCCCGGCCAGATTCTGGATCAACACAGCGATTCGGTTGGTTCCGTTGGCCACCGTTCCCGCGACGCCGGCCAGCGAGAGCAGCGGCACCGTCAGCATCGAACCGCCTCCCGCCATCGAATTGATCACACCAGCGAAGAAACCGCCGACAAGCAAAACAAGCGCATCGACCCACGTCATGGCCCCGACGCTAGCCGGTGGGGACCCGACCATTCGTGGTCGGAAACACGTCCCGATCGACCGGCATCGACCACGGACTCGTGCTGAGCCGCGATACTGACCGGGCGGCGCCAACAAGACCCCTACCGGGGACAGGTATTTTCGAAGGCATTTGGGAGTTTGTAACTATGCGCCGAGGCTTCGCTTCGATGCTCATGGGATTGTCGCTGCTGGTGGCATCAGCCGGCTGGGCCGGTCTCGTTTTCGCGCGTGGCGTGCTGGACGAGGATCAATCCCGTCAACTGTCGGCCCGGCTGGCGGACCACGAGGTTGTCCACGCCGTCCTCACCAATCGGCTCGGTGAGGGAATGGAACGATACGTACCCGCCGACGAACCGATGTCACGCCAGGAGCTGCGCACTGTGGCTGCCGAGGCGTTGGCCGATCCGTTTGCCGCCGCTGCGGTTCGCGAGGCCATCTCGGAGGCCCACCTCCTCGGTCTCGCCAACGACGAAGCCGAACCGACGTTCAATGATTTCGACGTGAACGAGGCGGCCCGCCATGCCCTTCTTGCGGCCCGCCCCTCGCTGAGCGGTCGGATACTGGTCAATCCCCCGGTCAGAGTGCGACTACCCGTCGATGGACTCACCTGGTTCTCCGGCCTGAAAGCGTTGGCCGACCGGTTCGCACTTCTTGCCCTGACCGCGGCCGCCATCGGTTTTGTCACCTCGTTCATCGTGGCCGATGAGCCGACCCCCGTGCTGCGTCGGGGTGCCTGGTGGATTCTGGCGTCGTCCGCCGGCTGGATGGTGGTCGGGTCCGCCTTCGCCGCTGTCGTCCGGTTCACGGTGCCGTCGTCCTATGTGCTCTTCGCCGTGGCCCTGGAGATCGTCCTGCGATCCATGCGAGACCCTGCGATCATCATGGCCTCGTTCGGTGTCGGACTCCTGTCGGTGAGCTATCTGGCGCCGGCGATCGCGCGGCGTCGAGGAGCGCTCCTCCTGGAGCGGGCCCGGGATCGACTCGGCCCGATGACCCAGCCCGCCGACAGCTCCTCCCCCAGCGACGGTGACGACCCGTCGGCCATCGGCCCGCTGCCCGCCACGGCTGCGACATCGACATCGACGTCGACAACCGATGCTGAGCACGTCGGGATGGGAAGCCGCCTCTCCGCCGCATGGAAGGAGGGACATGGGTACCTCGACGACGCCCGGGTTGCGCCGTTCTTCTCGGGCCCGACCCGCGAAACCCTCAAACGATCGGGTGACTAGGCCGGTTGCGCCAGCTGCTCGTCCAACCAGGCTCGGATCTCGCCGAGGACCTCGAACCGCTCCGGCTCGTTCATGCACTCGTGGCGGAGGCTCGGCCAGCTGCGGTAGGTGACGATCGAAAGATCGCTCAACGGTAACGACGCCGCCTGCGGCACCAGCTCATCCTCTTCCCCGTGGAGAACGTAGCTGGGCACCCGGATCCGGTCTATCCGGCTCGAGGTCTCCTCCATCGTCTCGAAGATCGCCTTACCGAGCCCGGCTGTGGCTCCGAGGATGACCAAAGGATCCTCATGGTAGGCCTTCTCGACCTCCTCGTCGCGCGACAGCAACCCGTTCATCTGCGTTCCCTTGATGAACAACGAGGGCACGACGCGACCGAGGATTGGAGCGGCGATCCGCTGCCAGCGTGGTACGTCCGCCGCCAGAGCCGGCGAGCTGAGCACGGCCAGATCGGGTTGCCGCCGATCCGACACCAGATAGGCCGTGGCCATCAACCCGCCGAGCGAGTGGCCCATGAGAATGACCGGCACACCGAGTTCCCGCCGTTGAGCAAGGTGGTCCTCGATGTCGTCGAGAAAGGTCTCGAAGTCGTCGATGTGGGCCCTTCGGCCACCACTCTGGCCAAAGCCCCGGTTGTCGTAGGCCACGACATCGATTCCGGTCGAGGCCAGGAAGTCGCCGACATGTACATAGCGGCCCGAGTGCTCACCGATGCCGTGCACCAGCAGGAGCGCGGCCCCGGGGGCGGTCAAGGACCAACGGCGGACCAGTTGCGTCTCGCCGTCGCGGGTCTCCTCGAACTCGACGGTCATTGCTGATGCTGCCACATTACCCAGGTTACCGGTTGGCCATGATCGGATGGGAAATGTCACCTGCAGAGTCGTGGCAATGGACGTGCCCGCATGTCACACTGGGCGGCGATGTTGCCCCTCCCCACCCTTTTCGCCGTGGCTCTCGGTGGTGCCGCCGGCTCCCTGGCCCGATGGGGCGTGCTCGAGATCGCCACCGGCGGCCAGGACCCCTCGCCCGACGCGACCATGTCCGGCGTGTATTTGGCGCTGTTCGCGATCAACGTGCTGGGATCGCTACTGCTCGGTGTGCTGCTGGCCCAACGAGACCTCATGCGCCACGGCCAGTTCCTCGCCATGGGGGCCGGTTTCACCGGGGGCCTGACCACGTTCTCGGACTTTGCCGTCGATGTGGCCGAGATGCTCGACGGCGGCCGGGTCGTCGATGCCGCAACCAACGGGATCGGAACCGCGTTCTGTGCGCTGGTGGCCGCTGGCCTCGGCTACCGGCTGGGGGTGATCAGCCGATGACCGTGGTCGCGGTGATGGCGGCAATGTTGGCGGCGGCCGGTGTCGGAACGATCGTGCGCTTCCTCACCAGCCTGCTCTTCAACGACCAGTTTCCGGTCGGCACGCTTGCTGTCAACCTGCTGGCCTCGACCCTGCTCGGTCTGCTCGTCGGCGCCGACGTCGGCGACTCCATGTCGCTGATCGTGGGGACCGGCGCGCTCGGCGCGCTGTCGACCTGGTCGGCGGCTGCCAACGAGGCGGCGATCATGGCCAGGCGGGGTGAGGGGTACCTCGCCCTCGCCTATCTCGCCTTGACCGTGTTGAGCGGCGTGACGTTCGCCTGGTTCGGGCTCCAGCTCGGACAGGCGCTGTAGGACGCTATCCCTCGGCCCTGACCGTGGCGCAATCGACCGTGATCCGGGTCAGCACCTGGTCGGTGTTCGGGTCGACGGCCTCCACGTACCCCTCATCGAGCGACGGATCATCGACACACTGCCGGCGGGCCAACTCCTCCATCTGCTGCGTCGGTTGAATGGGGTGGGACACCTCCGGCGGCTCGGCGTCCAGAACCGGCGGGTTGGCCGGATCGATCGGAACGGCCTCCTCACCGGAGCAGCCGGCCAGTGTCCCGGCACCCAGCGCAACGCTCATGGCGATGAGACGGACCGGGCTCGGTGTCCGAAGCGCTGTCGAATTCGATGCCATCGGGATCACGGTAGCCATCGATGGGGTAGGACCGGTTCGAACCTTCAGGTATCGGGGCCGGGAGCCGACCTGAAAAGGGTGCTCTCACCGCGTCGGGTCACCTTCGATTACACAGCCGTGCGTTCCCCGATCTGGACGCCGACACGACCCGAATTCTCGTGCGCGGCCAACAGTGTGTCGCTGATGATGCCGGTCATCGAGCCGTACTTCGTCCGCTCGGCTCGACGGGCCCTGCCGTTGCTGCCGCCGGATCTGGCGTCGACCGCTCGCGCCTATCTGGAGCAGGAGGCGGAACATCTTCGCCAGCACCGGCTCTTCAATCGCCTGTTGACCGACCGTTACCCGGCTCTGCGCCGAACCGAGCGGGTCATGGGTTCGGCCTACCGATGGCTCGAGCGCACCCGTTCCCTGGAATTCAGCTGTGCCTTCGCCGCCGCCTCGGAGACCATGGCCTACTCGGCGGCCCGCTGGGCGGCCGAACGTCGCTCGGAACTGTTCCGCGATGCCGATGAGGTGGCATCGACGCTGTTCCTGTGGCACCTTGCCGAGGAGGTGGAACACAAGTCTGCCGCGTTCGAGATCCACCGCCACGTCACCGACGTCGAGAACCGGAGGGCGCGCTCCCGGCTTCGGTTCGCGGCCGCCATGGGCCTCGCCCTGGTCCTCGTCGTCGTCTTCGTGGTGTGGGGAACCACGGTGATGCTGGCCGGGGAACGCCGGCTGCACCATCCGGTGGCGTGGATCAGGCTCCTTCGCTGGAGTGTCGTGTTTGCATTCGAGCTGTTGAGCAACCTGACCGTCAGTCTGCTCCCCGGCTTCCATCCCGACGACTTCGTCGATCCGATGTTCTACCAGGTCTGGCTCCGGGAGTTCGACACCGCCACCTCAAGCATTCCGATCTGGGCCGACGTCGGGGACACCACGGCCTAGCCACTGGGCAGTAACGCCCATCGGGCTTCAGCAAGTCGCCTCTCAGGCCGACTTGTACTGTGTGGAAGCCGAACACATCGACTCGCTTTTGCCGGACCTGGACCACTTCGAGCAGCAGGTCATCCAGGCCGATCTCGATCGTGACCCTTTTGCCATCGCCCTGTTCGAGGTCAAACCGCTTGGAAACGACTACTCGAGCCTGCTTCCTCGTCTGGCCCGCTGTCTGCTCGATTTCGCGAGCCCGTCCACCCACGTCGCGTCCCTCGGCAACGGCCGCCTGGCCATCCTGACTCGAACCAACGACACGAACCATCGGTGGGTCGCACCGGTCGGCACCGCGCTGCAGGCCGTCCTCGACTCCTGGCTCGACGAGCCCGACTCCGACGGTCGACCTCGACGCGCCCACCACCTCCGTGGCCACGGGCCCCTGGCCGCCGATCTCGTCGGCTCGATCGACGTGTCGGATCTGATGGACCGCCCCCGCCTGATCTCGGGCGCCGCACGCGGGCTGACCCAGCAGGTCTGGCTGAACGCCGAGGCGGCACTGGCCAAGGCCTACAAACGTCAACTCTCGTTCGTGGAGTATCGAGGCCGCGACGTCGAGTCGCTGTCGATCGCCGATCACCCGGCAATCGCAGGCCCGGCGGAACGGGAGGTGCATCGGGGACAATCGAATGGCCTCATCGGCGCCGCCGACGACGATCGGCTCGTCGTCTTGGCCCACCGCCTCGAGCCGGTCGATCGTCCGGAACCGGAGTGGCTGTGGCTGCGGCTCGAACCGGGCCTGCAGCCGCTTTCGAGCAGCTCACCCCAACCCATCGATCTGGAGGCTCTCGACTCGTCCGAGCGAGCGATGCTGGAGGTCTGGCTGGCCGGACAGATCGGTCGACTTTTCGCCGGTGCCTCGGCCCAGCTCCGGATCACACTGCCGATCACGGCGGAGGCCGGACGCGCACGCTCGTTCGCTCAGCGCATCTTCCCGCTCCTCGAACACCATCGCATTCCGCCCAGCCGACTGGTCCTGGAGATCGACATCGCCGCGCTGACGGCCGAACCCGAGATCGACGCAGATCACTCCAATGGCTCGCAGCCGTCGGTTCGGCGTTTCGTCGAGGACGCAGCGTCGATGGACGTATCGGTCGTCGTCAGCCGGTTCGACGGGGGTTGGACCTCGTGGAAGGCCGTCTCCGACCTACCCATCGGCTACATCGCACCCCTGCCGGCGCTGTTCCGCCACGCGGGCGCCGGTGACGAGGATGCGATTCGCTCACTCGGCTACATCGGCGAGGACGCCGACGACCGGGGCATCGAGTTGATCGTCCCCGACGTCGACACGGAGCTCTCGCCCGGGTTTCTGGCCGGCCTGGGGTTCTCCTACCAGGAGTGTCCGGCAACGACCGCAAACGAGGCTCTGGCCGGCGGTCCGGAGAACGCCTCGCACAGCGAGGGATCCGAACCGACCGTCTCGTAGCCGATTCGGCCGCCGGAGTTCCGGCCGGCATCCCGCTCTGATCAACCGGCGATGCTGTCAGCGTGTTCGGCGGGGGCTGCGACGATCTCGGTCTCGAAGGTCGCCGGCAGCGTCATCTCGATGAGCAGCAGGTCGTCGCTGTGGCCTCGCACGATGTGCGGCACGCCCGGTCGCTGCAAGACCATCGCTCCTGGCTCGAGCCGCACGATGCCGCTGTCGGCGTACTCTACATCGAACCAGCCCTCGGCCACGTAGAGGAACTGTGCGTCGTAATCGTGCTGATGCCATTGATGGTCGGCCTCGACGCCGGGGATCGGCCGGAGGGCACGGGCGGTCAGACGTCCCCCGGTCAGCTCGGCGAGATCGAAGTCGCGGCACCGGAATCCGGTTGCGACATCGTCTTGGTACGGGGTCTCGTCCTCGAATCGGAGCACGATCTTCTCGTTGTCGTTGCCGATCATGTCGTTGGCGGTGACAAGTAGCAGCAGCTCCAGCCCGTCGCCTGCATCGAGCTCACGGTGGGTCGGACCGTTGAACGCCGGGATGACGGTACCGACCGGCAGCGTCTGTACGCCGATCTCGGCGAACTCGACCTTCAGCCACCCCGACAGGACATAGGCCAGCGAGAAACCCTCGTCGTGGCGGTGCAGTTCCTCGACGCGGGCCCCTTCGGGCTCGATACGGACGAGGAGAAGGGTGTAGTCGCCTCCGGTGGCATCGGTGACCCCCAGGTCACGGATGGTGATGCCGGGTTCGGCGGCCTCGTAGCCACCGTCACCGGCCTGGCGGATGAGTGTGCCGGGCATTGCGGCAGTACCTCCTGCAGTAGCGGTCGAGCCTCCGGGATGGATATCATCGCAGTCCGCTCACTAAATAGATCATATGATCTATAAGAAACGGATACAAGGGGTATTCTCCGGCTATGGCCAATCGAGATGATGGAGCAGGACCCCCGACTGCGACCCCGACAGACGGCGACGAAACCGGCCCGAATCCGGGGAGGAGCGCCCTGGCCGCGACGGGCTCGCCGCCCCCACCGGTCCGAGGAGGTCGGCCAGCCGGGCGACCGAAGGAGCACGACAGCGCCGCCACCCGGCGCCTGCTGCTCGACGTGGCCCTGGATACGTTCGCCGAGTCCGGGTTCGACGGCATCGGCACCCGCGAGCTGGCCAGGCGGGCCGGCGTTGGGACGACGACCTTGTTCCACCACTTCCCCTCCAAGGAGGATCTCTATCGGCGGGCCTACGAACACGGGGTGTCGTTGAGCTACGAGCGCTACCGCGAAGTCGCCACCGGAACCGACTCGCTGGCCGAGGAGCTACGGCGCATCCTCGAGGCCGCCGACGCGATACTGGCCGAACGGCCGTCCATCGCCCTTCTGGCCGTCCGGGTCCAGATCGATCAGGAGCGCCCGTCGCTCCATCTTCAGGACCGGCCGGCCGAGGTCGGGAGCTTTCGTGACGACATGGTCGAGCGCGCCATCGCCCGTGGTGAACTCCAACTCGGCGACACGGCCTACGTCCAACGCCTGCTCGATGTTTTCCTGTGGGGGATCTCGGTGATCGGCTACGAGGACGCCGTCATCCGCCGTGAGGCCGTCGCCGCCCTCAGCCGCCTTGTCACCTCCGAATTCGGGTGAAGGCGCTCGACCGCGTCGGCTGTCGGACTCGTGGGTCGGACTGGGCCGACGCTCAGACGGGGGAAGATGTCGGCGAAAAAGCCGGCGAAGCTGCCGAGGAGGATGAACCAGATCCCCACCGCGATCAGGATCCGTCCACCCCAGGTCTTGATCGTGGGTGCGCCGTCTTTGATTGTGTCGACGAGGCGTTCCCGGGCGGTGGCGAGCAGGATGGTTGAGCGCGGGATCGGGCATGGTTGAGACGGTAAAGGCTCCAGTGATGGGAACGTCAGGTTTCCTGCAGCGGGACGAACGAGCGCCCCTGGCAAGACACTATGTCGAACCACCACCTCGCCGTGGGGGTGCGACAAACGGCCGACCTACTCTTCAACGGTCACAGCTGACAGCGACCTCCAGCGCATCACAGATCTCTCGCATCCGATCACCTGACAGTCGGCCCAAACGCTCGATGAGTACACCTACGGAAACACTTTCGACCGAATCGAGATTCACCGCCGACCGTCGTGGGACCGGATCTCCGGGCGGTTCGACGACGACCTCGCTGGGGAGACCTCGAATCGTCGTCGTGCATGGAGCGATGAGACTTCTGCGGAGTCGCGGGATGGCAGCGTCACGGGAGAGCACCACAACAGGACGGCGCGAGATGTCCGGCAGTTCGCACCACCAGATCTCCCCTCTTGCCGGCAGACTCACGAAGTTCCAGCCGCTTTGCGGAACGTGGCCAAGTCGCCCCACTCATCCTGCTCATCGAGAGGATGTTGGTCGTAGGCTTCGTAGGCCTTGTCGATCTCCACAGCCCGGTGCTGTCGCTGCAGCGCAGCGAGCGCCTCGTCAATGAGGGCGGCATCGTTGAGCTCGGAACGTAGTTTTCGGGCAGCAGTTAGCAGCTCCTGGTCGACGGTTGTACTCACTCGCACTCTCGGCATACCACAACTATGCCACCGTATGGGCATGGCGTCCATCTTAGGTGAGGTCACCAGATGACCCAGCGATGAATCGGGCCGGCGCGGCCGATCTGGATCCTTCAAGCCTGCTCAATCCTGATCGACGATCAGCATGGTGTGCTCCTCAAGAGCACCTGCGGCTTCGAGATCTCGCAGTGCTTCTTCGATGATCTCGCCACTGATTTCCGAGACGATGATCATATGCGGGACGCCCAGGTGAACCCGGACGTTGCGATCACCGAGACAGTCGCCACAACTGGCCAACGCAGCCGGTGTCATGAAGAAGCACCACCGGTCAGAACCATCCGACATGCACATGATGGCTCAAAAGCAACGTAGTTCGGCCCGAAGGCCGAACTGAAGGTCAGCTGCTCTGCAGCTGATTCGAGCACCCCGTACGGGATTTGAACCCGTGCTACTGGCGTGTGACCGCCGGAGGCGGTCACCCCGAGTTTGCTACACAAACTCGCTGCGGCATAGTACCCCGTACGGGATTTGAACCCGTGCTACTGGCATGAGAAGCCAGCGTCCTAGGCCGCTAGACGAACGGGGCTGGAAGTGCTCAGCGGATGATAGCGGAGCGAACGATCCGCGCAACCGCTTTGCCATCGATCCGCCCGATTTCCGCCTCGAACGAGGCGACGAATCCGATGGATCAACTTGCTCGGGGAGGAGGACTCGAACCCCCAATGACTGGACCAGAACCAGTTGTGTTGCCAATTACACCATCCCCGAAAGACGGCACCCCGTTAGGCTAGCGTCCCACCCAGGGACTTGGCGACCGGATTTTCCTTCGTACGGGCCGGAATTCGTTTCCGGCGCCGTCAGCTCGAAAGCCGCTGGGCGAGGTAGGTGTCGACGCGCCGAAATGAGACGATCCGACCAGCGGCCACGGCAAGTCCCTCCCGCAGGATCCGCTCGACCGACGGTGACTGCCTCGTCGGGTACACCTCGGCGTTCAGGCCGACTTCTTCAGCCACGAGTTGTGACCTGCGGGCATGGTAGGGGTCGGTGACCAGAATCACCTCGCCGATACCCTCCCTGGTCAGGAACCGGGCGGCGGCGGCCAGCGATTCGTACGTCGACGAGCCCTGCACCTCCAGACGCAGCTCCTCGTCGGACATGCCGTGGATCTCCCGCAGGTAGTTGTAGCCCGACTTGGCCTCGGTGGTCACGTCGGCCTCCTGTCCTCCCCCGGTGACGACGATCAGGTCAACCCGATCGGTGCTCCACAGGTCAGCGGCCGTGTCGAGCCGAGCCCGCAGCACTGCAGACGGCTCACCGTTGTACTGGGCTGCACCGAGCACGATGGCGGCCGGGGCCGACGAGTCGGTGCGGCGGGTCGACGCCCAGGCCACGTCGACGATGCTGACGAGCAGATAGAGAATGCCGATGCCGATGAGCCACTGAATCACGCGGCGGCCCGTCAGGCCCTTTCTCGGGCGCCCTGCGGCGGTTCGACCTTCAACCATGACGTCAGTCGAGTCGGCCACGGGCCTTCCGTATCCGTTCCACGACGGTGCTCCGATCGAGCTCCGCCATGGGTTCGAACAACGGCAGGCCGGATCGACGGCCGGTGACGGCCATCCGGACGGGAAGCTGGGACTTGCTGCCCAGGACCTCACCGGCTCCCAGCACCGCTTCGGTCAGCGCTTCGGGTTCCCAGTCGACCTTCTCCAACCGTTCGAGCACGAGATCGAGCACCTTCGGTACGTCGTCGCGGCCCATCACCTTCCGCCAGTCCTTCTCCTCGGGCTCCGGTGGTTCACCGACGACCCAGGCGATCAGCGCCGGGATCTCGTCGTAGCGCCGAATCCGCTCCTGCACGAAGGGGGCGAGGCGACGGTAGAGCTCGCCGTCGACCGGGCCCGCGAACGGCCGGGACGCTTCGATGAAGGCGTCGAGGTCGAGCATCCGGATGTACTCGCCGTTGAAGTGGTCGAGTTTCTTCACGTCGAAGAACGCCGGCGCCTTGTTGATGTCGGCCAGATCGAACTGTTCGATGATCTCGCCGATCGGCCGAATCTCGATATCGTCCTTGGCCCCCCAACCAAGCGTGACCAGATAGTTGCGCATGGCCGCGGCCAGGTAGCCGCGGGCTGTGTAATCACCCACCGACACGTCGTCGCGCCGTTTCGACAGCTTCTTGCGCTGCTCGTTGACGATCAACGGAAGGTGGGCGTAGCGAGGGGGTTCGGTCACTCCCAGCGCCTCGAGCAACAGGAGAACCCGGGGCACCGTGTTGACGAGGTCCTCACCTCGGATGACATGGGTGATGCCCATGTCGAAGTCGTCGTAGGCATTGGCCAGGTGGAACATCGGCACACCGCTGGATCGCACGATCACGAAGTCCTCGATGACCGAATTCTCGAACTCGACCCGACCGCGGATGAGGTCATCCCAGCCCGTCACGCCATCGTGGGGGGTGCGGAACCGAACAACAACGCCACCCGAGCCGTCGGCCGGTTTGACAGTGTCTCTGGCAATGTTCCGATCACGGCAGTGGCCGTCGTAGCCGGCGTTCTCACCGACCCGGGCTCGGACGTCGTCCTGGCTGCAATCGCAGTAGTACGCCTGTCCGCGCTCGATGAAGCCCTCGACCACGGCCAGGTACTGGTCGAAGCGATCCGACTGGCGATACTCCTCGTCCCAGTCGATGCCCAGCCAACGCAGGCTGTCACGGATGTTGTCGATCAAGTCGGGACGCGATCGATCGGCGTCGGTGTCCTCGATCCGGAGAATGAAGGTGCCGCCCGTCTTCCGGGCGAAGAGCCAGTTGAACAGCGCCGAGCGGGCGCTGCCGACGTGCAGGTAGCCCGTCGGTGCCGGGGAGAACCGAACCCGAACGGTCACGAAGGCCCGTCCGCCGCTGCGGCCCCGTGATCACCGGCACGGAGAAACTGCCTCCAGTCGGCGCGGTACAGTCGCTCGATCTCACCATGAGGCTTGCGTAGAAGCTCGTCAGGAACCTGGTCGACGAGCTCCCGTCGCTCGAGATAGTGGTGATGACTGGCGATCTCGGCGAAGGCCTCCCGCCGCCACGCGGCAAGTTCCGACGGAGGGTCGGCGTCGAGGAAGCCGAAGATGGTGAACGCAGCCGTGAGATCGTGCACAACGGGTGCCCGACCGAGCAGACCGGATCGCTTCATGGCGAGAGCGACGCAGCCGGCCTCGGCGTCGTCTCGTTTCACGTCGCCGAGGTGCATCCGGTCCTCGAGGTGGCGTACCAGCTTGTAGGCGTAACCCTGGTCGGGACCAGTGGTCCCCAGGGCCGCACCCTTCGGTTGAGCACCGTCGATCTCGCCGGGACGTCCGGGCTTCCAGCCGCCGGGACGAAGTGGGGGCGACGAGTAGACCCGTGTCCGTTGCGTTGGATCGGTCGGTACAAAGTCAGGTGCAGCCACGTCCAACAGGTTACTGTGCACACCAGGTCACGGGCACTCATGAGCGCCCCTTTCCCCGCCGTCGGTGCCCACCGAGGACCGCCGGCCGTCGACCAGAAAGCTGCCGCCGACCACCCGTACAGGAGCCCTATGGAAACCACAGCCGTCATCTATCGCGTCATGCTGCTCGGACACATCGGAGCGGCGATCGTCGGGTTCGGCGCACTGATCGCCCATGGTTCGTTCCATGCCGCCGCGGTGCGATCGTCGTCATCGGACGCCGTTCCGGTGTTGCGGGCCACGGCGAAGGTCGTTCGAGTCGCCGAGTACGGGCTGTATGCGGTCGTGGGCTTCGGCATCGTGCTCATCGCCCTGAGCGACGACGTCTACCGCTACAGCGAACCGTGGATATCCGCCTCGTTCGTCGTCTGGGTCCTGATCGTGGGTCTGGTCCACGGCCTCATTCGACCGGCTCGGGCCCGGTTGCTGGAGTTGGCGGCCGCGTCGGCGAACGAGTCCGGTGGCTCGTCCGCCGACGACGGCGACCTGGCCGATCGGACCGAGGCAGAGCCTCTTCTGACCCGGCTCGCCATGGGCGAAGCCGGGACACAGCTGCTGCTGGTGGGCGCCCTCGTACTGATGATCTGGAAGCCCGGGCATTGAGGCCGCGAGACCACCGCCAGACTTGACCGCCGCTGACGGCGAACGCTTCACTGTCGGTCATGGGAGACCAGTCGTTCGCCCAACGGATCCGTCATCTGGCTGCGGCGCAGCCCGATGCTCCTGCGATCACGATCGGGGCCGAGACGACGACATTCGCCGACCTCGATCGTTGGACCAACCGATTCGCCCGTCGGATGGCCGAACTCGGTGTCGGCGTCGGCGACCATGTGACGGTGGCCGAACCGAACTCGGCCGAGTTCCTCCTGACGACGATGGCCTGCTGGAAGATCGGTGCGATACCGCAGCCGGTGTCGGCCCGTCTTCCGGGCGTCGAACTGGAGCAGATCGTGGAATTGGCGGACTCGGCGGTGGTGGTCGGCGCCCGCGTCGACGGTCGACGATGCCTGGCCGCCGGTTCCGCCACCGACATCACCACGGCCACGTTCGACTACGCCGACCTTCCCGATGCCGTTTCGCCGGCTTGGAAGGCTCCGACGTCCGGCGGCTCGACCGGGCGACCCAAGCTGATCGTGTCCGGTGACCCGTCGATCCACACCGAGAATCTGGTCGGGCTCGGCGCGATCATCGGTGCCGCCGAGGGCGAGACCATGGTCATGCCCGGACCGCTGTATCACAACGGGCCGTTCATCTGGAGCTGTCTGAGCATCCTGGCCGGCGGTCGGGTCGCCCTTCTCCCCCGGTTCGACGCCGAGGAGACGCTGCGCCACGTGCAGGCTCACCGGGCTTCGGCCATCTATCTGGTGCCGACGATGATGCAGCGGATCTGGAAACTGGACGACGAAACCAAGTTCTCCTACGACCTGACGTCACTCCGGACCGCCTTTCATCTGGCCGAGCCGTGCCCGAAATGGTTGAAGGAGGAGTGGATCAACTGGATCGGGCCCGACGTGCTCTTCGAGCTCTACGGCGGCACGGAGGGTCAGATGTTCACCGTGATCGACGGCCACGAGTGGCTGGCCCATCGCGGTTCGGTGGGCAAACCGGTGATGGGCGAAATCAAGATCTGCGACGCCGACGGCAACGAGGTCGAGCCCGGTGTCGAGGGCGAGGTGTGGATGCGGAACCCCGATCGGGACAAACCGACCTACCGCTACATCGGAGATGAATCGGACCCCCGCGACGGTTGGGAAACGCTGGGCGACATGGGCTGGGTCGACGCGGACGGTTACCTGTACCTCGGCGATCGTCGCTCCGACATGATCCTGGTCGGTGGGGCCAACGTCTATCCGGCGGAGGTCGAGGCCGCCATCGGCTCCCATCCCGACGTGCTGTCGTCGGCCGTCATCGGGCTTCCCGACGAGGACAAGGGGAGCCGTGTCCACGCCATCGTGCAGCGCGCACCCGTCAGCGAGCTTGACGAGCAAGCGCTGATGCGGTTCCTGGCCGAGCGGCTCGTGGCCTACAAGCTGCCCCGCTCGATCGAGTGGGCCGCCGAGTCGTTACGCGACGATGCGGGAAAAGTTCGCCGTTCGGCTCTCCAGGCCGAGCGGCTCGAATCCCCCGCGAGCTGACGTCACGACCGACGAGGGCCGGCCGGGGTTCGATCGGCGGGGATGTGTCGTCAGTCACGGATTACAACGTTGACATTCGCCTTGTGCGCACTATACTTTGCAAAGTAGCAAGCAAACTTTGAGAGTCACATCCCCTCGAACTCTCACTCCCCAAAGCAACAGAGCAACCAACACAGGAGAACCGAAATGATCGGATCCACCCTCATCGACGCCCAGCGCCAGAGCCTCGAAATGGTCACCGAAATTCAAGACCGCGTGCTGAAGGCCAACAAGGATTTCGCCCAGTCCGTCAGCGGCATGGTCGAGACCCTCCCCCTCCCCGACTTCAAGGTACCGGCCATGACCGACACCGACTTCGTGGGTCAGGCCTTCGACATGACCGCCGAGTGGCTCGAGAACACCCGCAAGTTCACCGAGGACATGGTTGCCGCGTGGATGCCCGAGGCCCCAAAGGCCAAGGCCTCCAAGAAGTAACAACCCGTCGACTTTCATCGACGTGATCTGAACCGATGCGGTGGCGAGGCCGGCCCGCCACCGCATCGGCCGTTTTCGACCAGTACGATCTGATTCATGGGCTCGGACGACGACCTCTGGCAGACCAACCTCAAACAGCTCGGCACCTACATCCGCTCACAGCGAAGGCTGGCCGAGTTGTCGCAACGCGAACTGGCCGCGCTCGTCAACCTCTCCGACACCTACATGAGCCAACTCGAGCGAGGGCTTCACGAGCCGTCGATCCGCGTCTTGCGGTCGATCGCCGGCGGACTGAACATCGGCATGGACAATCTGCTGCGGTTCATGGGAGCCGAGACCGACGACGACACGTCGGGCGACGACGGCCAGCCGCTCACGGCCGAGGCCGGAATCCTGGCAGACCCGGATTTGACCGAGACCCAGAAACGAGCCCTCCTCGAGGTACTGCGCAACTTCAGGGACTAGGTGGGACCGGCGCTATTCCTCTTCGCCCTCATCGGCGTCGTCGTTTCCGTCATCGCCCTCCACCTCGTGCTCGGCGGCCACCTCACCCTTCGTCTTCTTGAGTATGCCGCCGACTTCGGCGCCGACCGTGCTGAACGTCTCGTTCATGGCGTCTCGGAGCAGGACACCGAGATCCTTGAGGTCGGCCCGGATGGCCGGATCCTTGGCCGCATTGCCGAGACTGTTGACGGCATCCTGCAGTTTCGCCCCCATCTCCTCGATGGCGGCGTGGGCCTCGCCGGAGGACTCACCCTCGGTGCCGTCCCCATCGGCCTCCTGTTCGAGATGAAGCTTCAGCTTCAGCCCGAGACCCTCGACCTTGGCTTTCACGTCTTGCCAACGATCCTGTGACACGTTTGTCCTCCTCATTCAGGATTGACTGTTTGTACCTATTGATACGGCATCCATCATCGCGCATGCCTCCTTGGCCGCCTGCGCAGCCTCCGTGGGATCCACCCCCACAACGGTGAGCATCACCTCGGCCACCGACTGGCGGGCGTCGATGTTGAGTTCGCCGCCGGCGACTCGGAGCGCGGCAGCCGAGGCGACGGCCAGCAGGGCGTCGACGGCGACGGCATCGACCCCGGCCGGGATGGTGAATCGCCCGGTCTCGGCGCCGGCGGTGACCACCTCGGCCACCTGATCATGAAGCAACTGCCGAAGCCCCGATGCCGGATCGAGAAGCCGGGCGAACGCTCGGGCGAAATCCCGATCCGCCATGGCGCGATCGAAGAGACCGACGCCGGCCAGCGCAATGCGGACAGCGGGATCGTCGACAGCCTGACGGGCCTGCCGCATGCCGTCGCCGACCGCCCGGACCATCTCGTCGACGACGTCGGCGATCAGCGCATCACGGCCACCGAAATGGTGATAGATCGTTCCGGGAACCATCCCGGCCTCGTTGGCGATCGCGCCGATCGTGGCGCCGTCGACACCGTTGTCGGCGACCACCGAGGTGGCCGCAGCGAGCAGACGGCGGCGCGTTCGCTGCCTTTTGCCGGCGTATTGCGACGCCCCCGTGGTGGCGATCTCGACCGACTTGTCTTCTTCGACTGACTCGACCATGTCCGTGTTCATGTCCGTCTTCACCGTAGCGGCTCATCCATCTATTCTCAAGATATAGTTCAATCCACGGATCGAATTTGACAATCAATGTCAAATTTACTTTAGTGATTCAACGGGAGACGGTTCCCTTCGGCAGGCGGCTGTGATCCACCGAGCCCAACACCGCGTCGCCCAAAGCCCGAGACGGAGACAACACCAAGAATGAGCACCAAGCCTTCCAACACCAGTAGCACCGACACGGACGAACCGGTTCAGTCCGACGAGGAGCTTTTCGACGCCGCGTTCGAGGCCATCAGAACCTTCAACCCGTTCTTTGGGCCGGATCCGCTGGCCAAGGTCGAATCGGAGCCCAGCGCGTTCCAGCAAATCGGCGTCGCGATGGTCACCAAGCCTGCAGTCGCGCTCCGTCGAATGGCCGGTCTGGCCACCGAGTCGGCCAAGATCATGCTCGGTGTGAGCGGTATCGAACCGACCGAGGACCGCCGCTTCGCCCACGAACAGTACGAATCGAACCCTGTTCTGCGCCGTCTCGGCCAGCAATACCTGGCCTGGCGGGAGACCGTGCACGGCTACATCGACGATCTCGACCTGGGTGAGGGCACAACCAAGCAGGGCCACTTCATGGCCGATATCGTCACCGAGGCCGTCGCCCCGTCCAACAGTCTTCTTGGCAATCCCAAGGCCATCGAGGAGGCGATCGCCACCCGGGGCAGGAGCCTGCAACAGGGATTCCGTAACTGGCTGAACGATCAGGCCAACAACGGCGGCATGCCCACCATGGTCGACACCGAGCCGTTCGTAATCGGCGAGACCATCGCCGCCACCCCTGGCGAGGTCGTCTTCCGCAACGAGGTGCTCGAACTGCTTCGCTACACCCCGACGACCACCAAGGTCCGTAAGCGGCCGCTGATGATCGTGCCACCGCAGATCAACAAGTACTACGTTCTCGACCTTGCCCCCGGTCGCAGCCTGGTGGAGGCTGCCGTGGCCGAGGGCCAGCAGGTCTTCATGGTGTCGTGGCGCAACGCCACCCCTGAGCAGCGGCACTGGGACATGGACTTCTACGTCGTGTCACTCATCGAGGCCATGGAGGCCGTCCTCTCGCTGACCAAGCAGGACGACCTCAACATTCTCGGCACGTGCGCCGGAGGTATCACCACTGCGGTCCTCACCGGCTACCTGCAGGCCATCGGTGACGAACGGATCAATTCCACCAGTTATCTCGTGACCGGGCTCGACTGGGGCGATCCCACCCTACTGGCGGCCATGATCTCGGGGGCCAACACCGGCGCCGTCGTGCAGCGATCCCAGGCCGCCGGCATCCTGTCCGGCCGGGATCTGGGTCAGATGTTCGCATTCCTCCGACCCAACGACCTGGTCTGGAACTACTGGGTCAACAACTACCTGATGGGCAAGAAACCACCAGCGTTCGACGTGCTGGCCTGGAACGTCGACTCGGCCAACATGCCGGCCGGGCTCCACGCCGACTTCATGACCATCTCGGCCCAGAACACGCTGACCATTCCGGGCGCCACCGAGGTACTCGGCGAGAAGATCGATCTCCGCCAGATCAAGACCGACACCTATGTCGTGGGTGGGCAGACCGACCACATCACCCCGTGGGAAGGCTGCCTCAGCACCATCAACATGGTGGGTGGTGACGCCGAGTTCGTGCTCTGCAAGTCGGGACACGTGCAGACCCTCGTCTGCCCGACCGACAACCCCAAGGCGAAATATCTGGCGATCGACAAGCCGTCCGGAGCGAAGGGCTCGAACGCCAAGAAGAAGCGCTACACCCCTGATTCGTGGCTCGAGGAGGCAACCGAACATACTGGGTCCTGGTGGTCTCACTGGTTCGAATGGCTCGAAAAGCGATCTGATGGCCTCGTCAACGCGCCCAAACGGCTCGACAGCGCCGACTACCCGAGCCTCGGCCCGGCACCGGGAACGTACGTCCACGAAAAGGCCTGATTCCGGCAACAACGGCACCACCCCGGAGGTGGTTTCCGATCCCGGCGATCTGCTGGGAGTACGGATGCTCGACATCTCCGGGCTTCGCCTTGCAGTCAAACAGCGTGGGTTCTCCACGCCGGACGGACCGCGCCCACTCCTCCTGATCAACGGTATCGGGGCCACCGGCGAGCTGTTCGAGCCGTTTGTCGACGCAGTGGAGATCCTGAGCGGCCGGGAGATCATCACCTTCGACGCACCCGGCGTCGGGTTCTCGTCGACGCCGCTCTATCCGCCGACGATCCGCCAGCTCGCCCGACTGGTGGCCGACATGATCGATGCCCTCGAACACAACGAGGTCGACGTGCTCGGGCTGTCGTGGGGCGGCGCGCTCGCCCAGGAGCTGGCCTATCGCCACCCCGACAAGGTCGGCCGGCTCATCCTCACCGCCACCATGCACGGTTGGACGTCCACACCCGGACGCCCGGCCGCCATGTCGATCCTGTTGTCGCCGGCCCGGTACTACTCACCCAAGTACCTGTACCAGGTTGCCCCAACCCTCTACGGGGGGGCGATTCGCAACAATCGTGAACTGATGAGGGAACACGCACAGATCCGGGCCAGTCGTCCGCCGTCGACGCTGGGCTACACCTGGCAGCTGATGGCGCTCCGACGCTGGACCAGCTGGCCGTGGCTCCGGTATCTCACCCAGCCGACGCTGATCATGGCCGGCGACGACGACCCGATCATCCCCGCCGTCAACGCCGAGGCCATGGCCAGGGAGATTCCTCGCTCCGAACTCGAGATCGTCGACGGCGGACATCTGTTCCTCTACACCCAACCGGCCGAGACCGCCCAGCGGATCGACCTGTTCCTGGCCGGCGGTGACACGGAGCGGGAGGCAGGGTCGATGAATCGAATCCGGGGACGATTCATCACCGGATGAACCACCCCGCGCTGAGCTAGCGCACGGTGTCGGCCTCGTCGAGCGACAGCCGTATATCGACGTCGGCCTTCGGTACGACATCGGGGTGGAAACGACGGGCGGCTGATTCAAGCGCTTCGGTGACATCGACGGCGATCGCCGGGGCGTCGGCTCGCCGGCACTCGACCGTCACCGAATCGTGAACGGTCTGGACCGGCACCGCCCCGTCGTAGCGCACGAGGCGGCGATGGAGATCGGCGTAGGCAACCAGCATGATGTCGGCCACCCCGCCCTGGATTGGGGCGTTCCGCCAGGCATTGACCATGGCCGATAGACGCTCCTTGGCCGCCCGGTCCAACAAACCGTGCGCCACCCGCTCCCCCATCTCGGCCGCCACCGCCTCGACATAGAGCCGGCGCAGCGTGCGGTCGTCGAACTCGCGCGCCAGGTGGGCGTCGGCATCGACCCCGTCGTCGTTGGCGATCCCCAGGCGAAGGCCGTGTTCCCGTTCGAACGCCCGGCGTACCGCCACCATCCCCGATGACGGCGAATGCAGCGCGTCGAGCACCGCCACCAGAAAGAGCCGGTCGAGGTGGAGGTTGAACTGTTGACGGCGACCCGACAACGTACGGCTGGCGAACACGAAGGGCTCGCCGTCCGCGGTCAAGGCCACCGGGGCCGAGTAGCGCAGCAGCCATGCCGTCTCCTCGAGGAGGGCGCCACGGTCGGTGGTCAGACGGTCGGGGTGGGTGTCGACCAGCTCGTCGGGTGTCGGCCAGCGATCGTTGGCCGCCCGGAGTGCCCGACGGCGATCGGCGAGATCCCGATAACCGCGGGCCAGCCGCATGGTCAGCCGCCAGTCGATCGTGTCGGTGGTCGACCGCAAACGGTCGATCTCGGCGATCCGCCCCTCGGCCCAGGCGGCAACACCCGGGTAGGTGCGCCGGTACTGGCCGAGGAGTGCCTCCGCTTCCTGACGAGTGGTGGGGCTCCCCTCGGCGCTGAGCGATCGGGCCAGCGCGGCGGGACCCGACCCGTAGGCGATCCCGAAGTTGAGGGCCTTGGCGATCTGACGAAGGTGCTTGAAGCGGTCCGGATCCCGTTCCCGCAACTCATCGGGGTCGAAGCCGAACATCGTCGCCGCCGTCGACGCGTGGACATCGTCGCCCCGGGCGAACGCTGCCCGCAGGGCCTGGTCGTCGGCCACCTGGGCCAGGTATCGCAGCTCGGCCTGGCTCAGATCGGCGTAGACGAAAACCCGGTCAGGATCACGGGGACGCACGAACGGTTTCATCTTGGGTGTCAGGTTCTGGGCGTTGGGGTTGCGGCTGGCCAGCCGACCGGTGTTGGTGCCGACCACCTGAAGGTACTGGGGTCGGAGGCGGCCGTCGTCGTGCAGGTGATCGTGGATCGACTCGCCGTAGGTGCTGAGCGTCTTGGAGAGGTTGCGGAACTCGAGCAGTGTGGTGCAGACGTCGCCGCCGATCTCCCGCAGAACCGACGCCGTCACGGAGTCGAACCTGGTCAGTGGCCGGGGCTTCCCGAATCGCAGCGCCGTCCACGCCCTGACCTCGTCGGGGGCCCAGCGGTTCAAGGCGTCGCGGACCTGAGGATCCGACGCTGGATTCCAGCCGGGTTCGACGGTCGGCTCGAACAGCGAGGCCTGCCCGCCACCGGTGAGCATGGCGAGTCGGGTGAGCACCTCGCCTCTCCTGGCCTCCAGCCTGTCGAGTTCGGCTCGCCAGCCGGGCCAGTCGAAGGGGAGGCCGCTCCGTTCCATCCGATCCAGGAACGGTCGTGCCGCCTGCTCGATCTCGCACACCGTTTCGAGCCCGGCGGCGGTGAGCTCCGCTCGAAGGCGGTCGCCGACCCAGAGGGTGTAGACGGCATCGGCAGCGGCATAGGCGATCTGCTCGGAGGTGAGATCGCTGGAGGCGTCGTAGGAGAGCTGGATCGTGCCCTTGCCGTCGATCTCGACACCGAGGTAGTGGCGGGTGGCCCAGGCCAGGCCGTGGTACCACGTGAACCCGCTTTTCCCCTGGTGGAGCAGGGCGTCGGCCAGCTGGGCGTCCCACCACGCCATCGCGTCGGTCGTGTCGGTCCCACCCCACACGGCCGCGTCGAGGACCCGGGCGTCGAACGCCGCATTCCAGGCATCGGCTGTCAGGTCGGTGAGGAGCGGCCCGAGAAGCGTGGGGTCGACATCCCGGGCGTCGACGACGAAAACGGACTCGGTGCCGTCGTCGCCCCGAACCGCCACCGACATGACGCGAAGCTGGCCGGCCCCGGGACCGCTGACCGGAACCTCGGTGTCGATCACCACCCGGTCGGCGACCGACAGCGCCTTGTCGAGTTCGGCCAGCTCTGCTGCGTCACCAATGAAACGGCATGGCACATCGGCGGCGTCACGACTCACCAACCCGAGCCTAGCCACCGGTTCGAGGACTGTCAGTCGAGCAGACTGCAGCTCACCACATCCGTCCCGAACTGTGGGCCTCCGCCGGGCATTCGCCCGGACGCCGCTAGCCCAGGAGGGCGTAGATCATCGAGTCGGCGAGAGCCTGCCAGGACGCTTCGATGATGTTCTCGCTGACCCCGAGGGTGCTCCAGTGGCGTTCGCCGTCGGTGGCGTCGATCAGAACCCGGGTGATGGCGCCGGTGCCTTCAGACGAGTCGATGATGCGGACCTTGTAGTCGGTCAGACGGACCCGATCGAGCGCGGCGAAGTCCGGGGCGTCGACCCGGGCCACGGCGAGCCGGAAGGCGGCGTCGAGGGCATTGACCGGGCCGTTGCCCTCCCCGGTGGCCACCACCCGTTCGTCGCCGATGCGGATCTTGATGGTGGCCTCGGTCTCCACGCCGTCATAGTGACCCAGCGGGTTCTGCTCGGCGGCCATGGGAAGCCCGGGCCGGTGCTCGACCATCACCCGGAACGACTCCAGCTCGAAGAAGTCGTTCCGCCAGCCGGTGGCCCGCCGCATCAACAGTTCGAGCGAGGCGTCGGCCGCCTCGAAGTGATAGCCGGCGTGCTCCAGCTTCTTCAACTCGTCGAGAATGGCGCCGAGCTGGCCGCCGTCGACATCAAGGCCCATGTCCTGGGCCTTGAGTTCGAGGGTCGACCGACCGGAGAGATCCGAGACGAGGAACCGGGTGCCGTTCCCGACCTCGGCCGGGTCGACATGCTCGTAGGCGTCGGGTCGTCGGGCGATGGCGGAGGTGTGCAGTCCGGCCTTGTGGGCGAAGGCCGACTGGCCGACGTAGGGCTGCTGGGGCATCGGCGGCAGGTTCACCAGCTCGGCGACATGGTGGCTGATCGAACTCAAACGGACCAGCCGGTCCTCCGGAACGGTGGCGATCCCCATCTTCAGGGTCATGTTGGGAATGAAGGTGGTGAGGTCGCAGTTGCCGGTTCGTTCGCCGTAGCCGTTGATGGTGCCCTGGACGTGGGTGGCCCCGGCCCGGACACCGGCGACCGCATTGGCAACGGCACAGCCGGTGTCGTTCTGGGTGTGCATCCCGATGGTCAGGTCGCCGAAGGCCGAGACGATGGCCGCCGTCGCCGACTCGACCTCATGAGGCAGGGAGCCGCCGTTGGTGTCGCACAACACCAATGCCTCGGCACCGGCCACTGCTGCAGCTTCCACCGCTCGGAGCGTGAACTCCGGGTTGCGCTTGTAGCCGTCGAAGAAGTGCTCGAAGTCGACGAACACCCGCCTGCCCTGGTCAATCAGGTAGCGAACCGAGTCACCGATCATGGCCACACCCTCGTCGAGGGTGGTGCGCAACGCCTGGGTCACGTGGTAGTCCCACGATTTGGCCACGATGCAGACCACATCGGTTCGGGCGGCCAGCAGGTTGGCCAGCGTCTGATCGGCGTCGACCTTGCCCTTGGGCCGACGGGTCGATCCGAAGGCCACCAGGGTCGACGGACCGAGCTTCAGCTCGCCTTCTGCGGCCCGACGGAAGAACTCGTCGTCCCGGGGGTTGGCTCCTGGCCAACCGCCTTCGATGAAGTGAACGCCGAGGTCGTCGAGCAGCCGGGCGATCTTGAGCTTGTCATCGGCGGTGAGGGCGATGCCCTCGAACTGCGAGCCGTCACGCAGCGTGGTGTCGAAGATGTCGACAGCCTCCGGCCAGCGTGGGTCGCGGACGCCGCGGCGGCTTATCTCGGTGGCACCGACGGATGGATCGGCGGGGATCGGTTCGTTCATCGGTGTGCCTACAGCTTGGCCAGAACGGCGTCGGCGATCTCGGTCGTGGAGCCCTCGATATGGCTACAGGCCTCGCACGCCCGGTCAATCCGGTCGGCGGCCTCGGTTTCGCCGAGGAAGCGCAACATCATCCCGCCCGACAGGATGGCCGCAATGGGGTTGGCCTTGTTCTGTCCGGCGATGTCGGGGGCCGAGCCGTGGACCGGTTCGAACATGCTGGGACCGGTTCGCGCCGGATTCAGATTGGCCGACGCGGCCAGACCGATACCACCGGAGACGGCGCCGCCGAGGTCGGTGAGGATGTCGCCGAAGAGATTGTCGGTGACGATCACGTCGTAGCGCTGCGGGTCCTGAACGAAGTAGATGCAGGCGGCGTCGACGTGGTTGTAGGCCGTCGCAACGTCCGGGTACTCGGCGGCCACATCGTCGAAGGCCCGCTGCCACAGATCACCGGAGAAGGTCAACACGTTGGTCTTGTGGACGAGCGTGAGGTGCCTGCTGCGGCTCATGGCCAGGTCGAAACCGTAGCGAATGGCCCGTTCGGCCCCCATGCGGGTGTTGACCGAGCCCTGGGTGGCGATTTCGTGGGGCGTGCCCTTGCGCAGGAGGCCGCCCTCGCCGGCATACGAACCTTCGGTGTTCTCACGGATGACGATGAAGTCGTGCGAGTCCGTCCGGAAAGGACGCTGGTTCACGTAGAGGTCGAGGTCGAACCGCATCTTCAGCAGGAGGCCACGCTCGATCACGCCCGGTGCGACCTCCGGTGTGCCGACCGCCCCGAGGTAGATGGCGTCGAGCTGACGCCACTCGTCGAGCACCGAGTCAGGCAGAATCGTGCCGTCGCGGAGGTACCGGGCCCCTCCGAGGTCATGGTCGGTTGTCTCCAACCGCACCCCGGTCGCCTCGATGACGCGCAGCCCCTGGGCGAT
>Ga0224512_10000947_pt1 | contig 29259 bp, 28 predicted proteins | sample SF_May12_sed_USG_4_FD_169103 | JGI IMG/M metagenome (GOLD analysis project Ga0224512, IMG submission 169103) | Sediment microbial communities from San Francisco Bay, California, United States - SF_May12_sed_USGS_13 | ecosystem: Environmental > Aquatic > Marine > Sediment | place: USA... | reverse complement strand
GAGACCACCGAGGTGCACCAGACCCTGCTCTGCACCCTGCCCTGGCTCGGCCCCTTCAAGCCATTGATCCGGCGCCTGGCCCGAACCTTCCTGGACCAGGACCGGGCCATGGTGGTGAAGCAACGCGAAGGCCTGGCCCAGGGAGTCCGGGGCACGCCATCGCTCATGCTGATCGACGACGCCGACACCCAGGCCAAGTGGTTCCAGCGCCTCAAGCGCGAGTGGCTCGCCGCCAAGGCGGAGGGGCGCGAGTTTCGGAACCCCCTGAAGGCCCAAACCCTGCGCTGGCGCAGTTGACCCGTGACCGGCTTTTACCCCGCCGTCGCTTCTGCTATAGAGCGGCCGGATTTCGCGCTGCAACAAGCAAGGGGAAGCTCGAGATGGACGTGAAGGGGCATGCGGCGATCGTGACCGGCGGCGGCTCGGGCCTGGGCGCCGAGACGGCGCGCCACCTAGCGGCGGCCGGCGCCAAGGTCACCGTCCTGGACCTGGCGGCCGAGGCTGCCGAGGCGGTCGGCAAGGAGATCGGCGGCCTGGGCCTGGCCTGCGACGTGGGCAGCGCCGAGCAAGCCGAAGCCGCGGTCGCCCAGGCGCGCGAGGCGCACGGCCCCTGCCGGGTGCTGGTCAACTGCGCCGGCATCGCGCCGGCCAAGCGGATCGTCGGGCGCGACGGCCCCATGCCGCTGGAGGACTTCGAGAAGGTCATCCGCGCCAACCTGATCGGCAGCTTCAACCTGCTGCGCCTGGCCGCCGCCGACATGGCCGGCGCCGAGCCGCTCGAGGACGACGAGCGTGGCGTGATCATCTCGACCTCCTCGATCGCCGCCATCGAAGGTCAGCTGGGCCAGGTCGCCTACGCCGCCTCCAAGGCCGGCATCAACGGCATGATGCTGCCGGCGGCGCGCGAGTTCGCGCGCCACGGCATCCGCGTCCTGACCATTGCGCCGGGCCTGATCGGCACGCCCCTGCTGCTCAACATGCCGCAGGAGGTGCAGGACGACCTGGCCGGCCAGGTGCCCTTCCCGCGGCGCTTCGGCAAGCCCTCGGAGTTCGCCGAGCTGGTCATGCACATCGTCTCCAACACCATGCTGAACGCCGACGTGATCCGCCTCGACGGCGCCATGCGGATGCAGTAAGCAGGCGGGCCGGCGCCGCCGCGCTAGGCTGTTCTCGGACGCTCAATGGCACACATTCACGACATCGAGCGCTACTCCACGCCGCCCACGCTGGCCGATCTCGAGGCCGTGGCGCGGGAAGCCTATGCCGGCATCCCGAACGAGCTGCGCCGCTACGTCAACGACGTGGTCATCCGGGTCGAGGACTTTCCCGACGACGACACCCTCGAGGACATGGAGTGCGAGACGCCCTTCGACCTGCTCGGGCTCTACCGCGGCGTCGATCTGGCGCGCAGGTCGGTGCTCGACACGCCCCAGGACCTGGACATGATCTTCCTCTACCGCCGGCCGATCCTGGACTACTGGTGCGAGGTCGGCGAGGACCTGACCCATGTGGTGCGCCACGTGCTGATCCACGAGATCGGCCACCACTTCGGCCTCTCGGACGACGACATGGAGCGCATCGAAGCCCTGGCCTGAGAAGTTTCGGCTAGCCCTCCAGGGCGACGAAGGTCATGGCCTGGCGGGCGGCCCTCAGCGCGTGCTTGCGCTTCAGCGGCGAGGCGAGGAAGCGCTTCAGCGCCGCCCCCAGGGTGGCCCCCCAAGGCGCCTCGGGCGCCGCCTCGAGCTCCGCCCCGGCCGCGGTCAGCAGCTTCAACAGGTGGCAGGACACGATGTATTCGAACTGCCCATGGTCGAGCAGGCCGGCCAGGGACCGGTCGACGAAACCCCGGGGGTCCGTCACCTGCCAGGGCCCCGTATCCAAGTCCCGGTCCAGGTAGCCTGCGTTGCGCCCGAGGAAGCAGGCCATCTGCAAAAGCCCGGCCGGCCAGAGCTCCGGATACCTGGTGCAGAGCACGTGGACCGCGTTACCGAAGGTGAGGGTGTGGGTGAAGTCGAGCCAGCCGACGTTCTGGGAAACCTGGTTGTCGGTCCGCTCCTGCAGCGCCAGGTCGAAGTGCAGCATCTGCCAGGCCGCCGCCTCGAAAAGGGCGTGGAACAGGGCTTGTGGATCGGCGCTCGACTCCAGCGCCCGGGCCAGGGCCTGCTTGACCGGCAGGGCATGGAAGTCCCCGGCCAGGGCCGGCTTGCCACCCGCGCCGTCCCACGCGGCCAGCGCCGGGCCGTAGGCGCGGAACTCGGGGATCAGGTCCTCGCGCGAGGCATTGATCAGCGAGCGCACCAGGGCCAGCAGCAGCGGTTCGGCGGCCTCCGGCCCGAGGCGCTCGATCAGCTGGCCCGTCTTAAGCACGTAGATCGCCGAATGGCCGAAGTCCTGGTAGTGCGCCAGGGCCGCCGCGGCCAGCGGGCGCTCCAGATCGGAGAACCCGAGGCCCTCGGCCAGGGCGCCGCGCAGCAGCCCCACGGCTTCGGCCTCGTCCTCGCGCTCGATGGCCTCGACCAGAGCCTCGGCAGTGTAGGGCCGGGCTTTCGAAGGGTAGGGATAGGCGGGTTCGCGCAGGCTGTCCCAGGCCAGGTGGCCGACGATCTCGACCACGGGGACCAGCCGGCCCGCCTCGTCTCCGTTCAGGCGCCCGCGCAGCGCCAGCCAGTCGGGCGCCGCGGCATGGGCATGGGTCGTGCCGAACTCGAGCCGATCGTGGGTCCAGTCGACAGCGGATCGCACGGCCTCCAGCGGATCGGCCCCGGCCCGCTGCAGGCGCGAGATCTCACGCGCCATGCGGTCGTATTCGTGGCGCCGGAAGCAGTCGCGCAGGCTTGCCAGTGCGGCCGCGGCCTGCTCGGCCGGCGGCGGGTCGCTGACGTCGAGCCAGATCTCGCCGTTCTCGACACGCAGGGGATAGCGGCGCAGCTTGTCGCCGCCGATCAGGGTTTCGCCGCTCTCCAGGTCGAATTTCCAGTTGTGCCAGTTGCAGGTCAGCACGCAGCCGCCGGTAACGCTGCCCTCGGCCAGGGGATAACCCTCGTGCGGGCAGCGGTTGTTGCAGGCATAGAGCCGGCCCGCGCTGTGAAACAGCACGATCTGCTTGGCGCCGACCTTGACCACCTTGCGCCCCTGTTCGGCCAGCTCGGCCAGGCTGGCGACCCGGACCACGTCGCCGCGTGATTGCTCGTTCATCGCGCCCTCCCCCGCGCCGCTCACAAGTCTACCGTTCCTGGCGAAAGCGAGCTAGACCAGTGCCCGCACGCGGCGGCGCAGCTCGGGTAGCAGTTCGGCTTCGAACCAGGGGTTCTTCTTGAGCCAGGCCGTGTTGCGCCAGCTTGGGTGCGGCAGGGGCAGGACGTCCGGCAGGTAGCCGCGCCAGGCGCGCACGGTCTCGGTCAGGGAGGCCTTGCGCCGCGGCCCCAGGTAATAGCCCTGGGCGTAGAGGCCGACCAGCAGGGTCAGCTCGACCGCCGGCAGGGCGGCACGCAGGGGCGGGTGCCACATCGGCGCGCACTCCGGGCGCGGCGGATTGTCGCCGCCGCGCGGGTCGCGGCCCGGATAGCAGAAGCCCATGGGCACGATGGCGACGCGCCCGGCGTCGTAGAAGGCCGCGCGGTCGAGGGTCAGCCAGTCGCGCAGGCGCTCGCCGCTGCGGTCGTTCCAAGGAATGCCGCTCTCGTGAACTTTCGTGCCGGGCGCCTGCCCCACGACCAGCAAGCGCGCCGAGGGCTCGGCCCGCAGTACCGGCCGCGGACCCAGCGGCAGATGGGCCTCGCAATGCCGGCAGGCCCGCACCCGGCCGAGCAGCCCGGCGAAGTCCGCTGCCCCTGTCATCGTGCCGCCAGAAGCCGTTCGACGAAGGCCGGCACGATCTCGCTGGCGGTCCCGTAGATCCGCTCCTCGAACAGGCTGTGGCCCTCGGAGGGTTCGAGGTTGAGCTCCACGGTCTGGGCCCGGCCGTTCAGGCGCGCCTCCTGCACGAAGCCGGCGGCCGGATAGACGCTGCCCGAGGTGCCGATCGAGAGGAAGAGGTCGCAGCGCGCCAGCGCTTCGTAGATGCGCTCCATCTCGAAGGGCATCTCGCCGAACCAGACCACATGGACGCGCAGGCCGCCGGGCAGGGCGCAGGCGGGGCAGGCGCTCTCGAGCCCCATAACCTCGCGCCAGGGGATCACGTTGCCGCAGTTGAGGCAGCGCGCCTTGAGCAGCTCGCCGTGCATGTGCAGCAGGTTCCGCGAGCCGGCCCGCTCGTGCAGGTCGTCGATGTTCTGGGTGACCAGCAGGACCTCGCCCGGCCATTCCGCCTCGAGCCGCGCCAGGGCCCGGTGCGCGGCGTTGGGCGCGACCGAGCTGGACAGCAGGCCTTGGCGGCGCGCGTTGTAGAAGGCGTGGACCTTGGCCGGGTCGCGCGTGAAGGCCTCCGGCGTCGCGACGTCCTCGAGGCGCACCCTGGCCCAGATGCCGTCGGCGTCGCGGAAGGTGTCGAGCCCGGACTCCTTGGAGATGCCGGCTCCGGTCAGAATGACGATGTTTCGCCTGGGGCTGTCGGTGTCGTGTTGCGGCATGGTCGTGGCGATGTTAGACGAGGACCGGTCCGCGACAAAGCAGAGTGGCCGCCTCTATACCTCCAAAGTCGTGGGGTTCGCCGTGAGCGAGTTCAAGATCCTCATAGTCTGCACCGGCAACATCTGCCGCTCGCCGACCGCCGAGGGCGTGCTGCGCCACAAGCTCAGGGAGGCGGGCCTGGACGGCCGTGTCGCGGTGGACTCCGCCGGCACCATAGACTTCCATACCGGCGATCCGCCGGACCCGCGGGCCATCCTGCAGGCGAGCCGGCGCGGCTACGACCTGAGCGGCCTGCGCGCGCGCCAGATCCGACCCGGGGACTTCGAGAGCTTCGACTTGATCCTCTGCATGGACCGGGGGCACCACGGGGAGCTCGCCCGGCTTTGTCCCGAGGGACTACGCGAGGGCCTGCGCGAGCGCCTGCGCCTGTTCCTCGACTTCGCGCCGGGGCTCGGCCTCGAGGAGGTCCCGGACCCCTACTACGGCGGCCTGGAGGACTACGACCTGGCGCTCGACCTGATCGAGCCGGGGGTGGCCGGACTGATCGAGGCGCTCGAGCGGGACTTCCTGTGAGACCCGGCGACCCGCGCCTGGCCCCGCGGGTCGAGCGGATCACCGGCAAGCGCCCGGTGCGCGTCGCGGCCCTGCCCGGCGGCTGCATCGCCCAGGTCTACAAGGTCGAGCTGGCCGGCGGCGGCATGCTGGTCGCCAAGCTGGCGCCCGGCGGCGGTCTGGCCGAGGAGGGGCGCATGCTGGCCGACCTGGCGCGGCTCAGCGATCTGCCCGTGCCGGCGGTGCTGCTCGCCGCGGACGACCTGCTGCTGCTCGACTACGTCGAGAGCGACGGCCGGCTCGACGGCGCGGCCGAACGCCACGCCGCGGAGCTGCTGGCGGCGCTGCACGGCATCACGGGGGCCGCCTTCGGCTACGAGCGCGACACCCTGATCGGCCCGCTGCGGCAGCCCAACCCCTGGTCCGAATCCTGGCTCGATTTCTTCCGCGAGCAACGCCTGCTCCATCTGGGGCGCCTGGCCCGGGAGGCCGGCCATCTCGCGCCGGAAACCTTGCGGCGCCTCGAGGTCCTCTGCGGCAAGCTGGAAGGCTACATCGAGGCGCCGGCGGCGCCCGCCCTGCTGCACGGCGATCTCTGGGACGGCAACATCCTGGTCAGGGACGGGCGCATCGCCGCCTTCCTCGACCCGGCGATCTACTACGGCGATCCGGAGATCGAGCTCGCCTTCACCACCCTGTTCGGCACCTTCGGCGACGCCTTCTTCGCCCGCTACAACGAGCTGCGGCCCCTCGCGTCCGGCTTCTTCGAGGTCCGGCGCGATCTTTACAACCTCTATCCCCTGCTGGTGCACACGACGCTCTTCGGCGGCCACTACGGCGCCGCGGTCGAGCGCATCCTGCGGCGCTTCGCCTGACCCTGGTTCGGCGTCCTATGGGGACGGGGCCTCCACGCGCTCCAGCGGGTATTCCGCCTCGGGGCGGTGGATCGCGCCGTTGGCGGAGAGGAAGCTGGAATAGAGCACGAAGCGGTCGACCGGAAAGGGCGCGGCGCGGAACAGGGCGTACTCGGCCAGGTAGTCGCCGAGCTTGGCCCCGGGGCTCGACTTGAAGCGTGCCAGGGTGACGTGGGGTTTGAACTTGCGCGGCTCGGGCGGCAGGCCACTGCGTCTCACCGCCTGCTCGACCTTGTCGTGCAGCCGGACCAGGGCCGGGTTCGCCGCGACCCCGGCCCAGAGCTGGCGGATCTTGCGGCCCTCGCCGAAGTGGGAAAGGCCCTCGATCGCGAGCGGGAAGCCGGGCATCCTGAGGCCGGAGAGGGCCTCGTCCACGTCGGCCGCCTGCCCGCCGTCGAGCTCGCCCAGAAATCGCAGGGTGAGATGCAGGTTCTCGGGGCTGACCCAGCGCGCGCCCGGCAGGCCGTTGGCCAGGCCGGCGAGCCTTGTCCGGAGATCCTCCGGCAGCGCTATGGCGACGAAGAGGCGCATTCGAGCCTCGAATTCTAGAGGTCCATGATACGGGAACCACCCCTATTAGGGGCAGGGAAAGTGTATGTCTTATGAATCGCCTCGATGCCCTCGACCACCGGCTCGGGCAGGGTCAAGTCCTTGGCGCGCAGGTTGTTCTCCAGTTGCGCCAGGCTGGTCGCGCCGATGATAGCCGAGGTGAGGAAAGGCTGGCGCAGCACGAAGGCGAGCGCCATCCGTGCCGGATCGAGCCCGTGCTCGGCGGCCAGGGCCACATAGGCGGCGGTCGCCGCCTCGGCTTGGGCGCCGCGGTAGCGGGTATTCTCGGGAAACAGGGTGAGACGGGCGCCGGGCGGCCGCCGGCCGTTCAGGTACTTGCCGGTCAGCACGCCGGCGGCGATCGGCGCATACGCCAGGAGACCGCAATCCTCGCGCAGGGCCACCTCCGCGAGGCGCGCCTCGAAGCTGCGGTTGAGCAGGCTGTAAGGGTTCTGGACCGAAGCCATGCGCGCACCCTTGCCGGCCTCGGCCAGGAACAGGAAGCGCAATACGCCCCAGGGCGTCTCGTTGGAGAGCCCGACGCTGCGGACCTTGCCGGCCTCGATCAGGTCGTCCAGGACCGCCAGGGTCTCCTCCATCGGCGTCGCCTCGGGATCGTCGTCCAGGTGTTCGTAGCCGAGGGTGCCGAAGGCCTTGAGCGGCCGCTCGGACCAATGCAGCTGATAGAGGTCGATGACGTCGGTCTTGAGCCGGCCGAGCGAGGCCTCGACCGCCGCGGCGATGTGCCGCCGGTTGAGCCGCGAGCCGCCGCCGCGGATGTAGGGAAAGCGGCTGCCCGGGCCGACCACCTTGGTCGCCAGCACGACCTTGTCGCGGACGCCGCGCGCGGCCAGCCAGTTGCCGATGATCTCCTCGCTGCGGCCGTAGGTCTCGGCGCGCGGCGGCACAGCGTACATCTCCGCCGTGTCGATGAAGTTGACGCCCTGGTCCAGCGCGTAATCGAGCTGGGCGAAGCCTTCCTCTTCGGTGTTCTGCTCGCCCCAGGTCATGCTGCCCAGGCAGATGGCGCTCACCTTGATGTCGCTGCGCCCCAGACGGCGGTAGTCCATCGCTGCTTCCCCTGTATTTCGTGATTTGGGACGTACCGCGCTAGAGAAACAGCGCCAGCACCCCCGTATAGCCATAGAGGCGGTTGTTGGAAATCTCGCCGTTGGCGAAGAACCCGACCAGCGGGATATCGCCCAACTCGTCGTGAACCAGCTTGAGCTCCTCCGAGTTGGGGCCGAAGAGATTGGGGCCGCGCGCCACGCAGGAGTAGTAGACAGCGGCCTTGGCCGGCCCGCCGGCGCGCTCCTTGACATCGCCCAGCATGCGCTGCAGGTCCTGCTTCGCCGCGTCGTGGTCGCGCCGGCAGAACATCAGGCTGCGGCCTTTGTCGACCAGCTCGCCGACCGCGATCCAGCTGCGCTCGAGATCGATGCCGACTAGGTTGCGCACCAGGTAATCGCCGGTGTCGGTGCCGGGGATCGGGAAGGCCACGTAGATGTAGCCGCTGACCCGGCGCAGGTCGCGGGCCAGCAGCTCGCCGATGTCCTCCTTGAAGACCTCGAGCGCCGGGCGGTCGTCGATGGTCTTGATGACGTTCTGCTCGCTGTCGGTCACCCTGCGGGCGGGGCCGATGGGCGTGCAGCCCTGGCTGAGCCCGGTGACCACCTGCAGTTCGGAGCTGAAAAGCACGCCGGAAAGCCCGCCATCCACCAAGGTGTCGGCGATCTGGGGGAAGCTGTCCGGCGCCGCGCTGAGGCCGCCGACCATGAAGGTCGAGGTTTCGGCGGCCAGGTCGGCGACGATCCTGGCGATCTGCTGGTTGCGCGGGTCGCCGTGGACAATCCCGAACACCGGCCGGTGCCGCGCAACCCAGTCCATGTTCTGCTGCCGGAACCGGTCCAGGCTGCCGCTGACCGGCTCGAAGATTCGAAAGCTGTCCTCCGGCAGGGCCGCGACCATGACCGCCAGGGCCGGCCGGTCGTGGTGCTCGACGCCGCTGCCGGCGACCCCCATGCCGACGGTCCCGACCCAGTGCTGAACGCCGGTGCATTCGCGCAGGAAGGTCAGGGCCGAGCCGAAGTCGCCCGCCAGCGCGCCGGTCGCATAGAGCATGCCGAGGTTGGCGCCATCCGGAATTTCCCCGAGGCGTTCGATGCAGGCCTTGGCGGTCAGGGCCCAGCTGTCGCCGCCGGCGGCGGCGGCGCGGAAGTCGCCCGACACGAAGCCCGCTGCCTCAGCCACCGGCCTCGCCCCAGGCGCGCAGGCGCCGCTCGATCAACGCCTCGACGGCCGGCGTGATGCGCTCCACGATGACCGCCACGCCCTCGGCGTTGGGATGTATGCCGTCGCCCTGGTTGAGCGTCGGGTCGAGGGCGACACCGTCGAGGAAGAAGGGATAGAGGGCGACGCCGTGCTTCTCGGCGAGGCGCGGGAAGACCCGGTCGAACTCGCCGACATAGTCCGCCCCCAGATTGCGCGGCGCCTGCATCCCAGCCAGCAACACCGGGATTCCCTCCGAGGCGAGCCGGGTCAGTATGGCATCGAGGTTGCGATAGGTCTCGCTCGGCTCGATGCCGCGCAGGGTGTCGTTGGCGCCCAGCTCGACCAGGACCATGTCGGGCTGCTCGGCGAGCGCCCAGTCGAGCCGCGCCCGTCCCGCAGCCGTGGTGTCGCCCGAGTTGCCGGCGTTGATCACCGCGACCGATTGCCCACGCGCCCGCAGCGCCGCCTCGAGTTGCTCCGGAAAGGATTGCCCCGGCGGCAGGCCGTAACCGTGCACCAGGCTGTCGCCGAAGGCGAGCAGCTTGAGCGCCGGCTGCTGCGCCGCCGCGGCGAGGGGACTTGCCGCCAGCAGCGCGCAGAACAGAATCGCGTATGCAGCGTTGACGGCCCGACGACCCGCGGACTGTCGTCCGGGGCGATGCGCATGACGTCGAATGAGGCGGGACCGGGGCGGCACGGGGACTCCTGCGCCTTGGAGAACGGGGGCAACGGATACCGGAAGTCTTACATTGCAACTCGCCCGCTCCGGGTCAAGCCGGCGGCGAACGTTGACACGGCGGCCCGGCGCGCCATATGCCCGAACGAGCCCTTTGAACTCGTTGTCGAGTGACGCCGTGCCCGAATCCACTTCCCCGCCCAGCGGAGCGGTCGAGCGTCCCATGGTCCATCTCCAGGACTTGGAGTTGACGTTGCGCTCCTCGGCCGGCCCGGTCGAGATTCTGCGCGGGCTCGACGCCGAGATCGCCCGGGGCGAAACCGTGTCCGTGGTCGGGCCCTCGGGTTCGGGCAAGACTTCGATGATCATGGTAATCGCCGGGCTAGAGCGGGCCAGCGGCGGGCATGTGGAGGTTGCCGGCCAGGACTTGGCGGCGCTGGACGAGGACGGCCTGGCGCTGTTCCGGCGGCAAAAGGTCGGCATCGTGTTCCAGGCCTTTCACCTGGTGCCGACCATGACCGCCCTGGAAAATGTCGCGGTGCCGCTCGAGCTGGCCGGGCGCGGCGACGCCTTCGACCGCGCCGAGGCGAGCCTGCGCCAAGTCGGCCTGGGCCACCGTCTGGACCACTACCCGGGTCAGCTGTCCGGCGGCGAGCAGCAGCGCGTCGCCCTGGCCCGCGCCTTCGCCCCCGAGCCCGACCTGCTGCTGGCCGACGAGCCGACCGGGAACCTGGACGGCGAGACGGGCGCCACGGTGATCGACCTGCTGTTTGACCTGCGCGCCCATCACGGCACGACCCTGCTGCTGATCACCCACGACCCGGAGCTGGCGGCGCGCTGCGGCCGCCAGATCCACCTGGTCGACGGGCGCATCGTGGCGCCCCAGCCCACGGTGGCGCTGCGCGCCGGCGGCGCGCCGTGACCGAGGGAACGGCCGTCTCGCGCGGCTCTCGGCCCGGCTTTCCGCTCGCCCTGCGCCTGGCGCGCCGCGAGCTGCGCGGCGGGCTCAGGGGCTTCCGCGTGTTCCTGGCCTGCCTCACCCTCGGCGTGGCCGCCATCGCCGGCGTCGGCACGGTCTCCGATGCCATGCTGGCCGGGCTCAACGCCGAGGGCCGGAGCTTGCTGGGCGGCGACCTCGAGCTGCGCCTGACGCAGCGCGAGACCACGGCGGAGGAGCTGGCCTGGCTCGAGGCCAGGGCGGAGGTGTCGCCCTCGACCCACATGCGGGCCATGGCGCGCGGCCTGACCGCGGAGTCGCGGCGCGGCCTGGTCGAGCTGCGCGCGGTCGACGGGCTTTACCCGCTCTACGGGGCGGTCGAGCTGGCCCCGGCCATGGCGCTCGCCGAGGCGCTGGACCAGGTCGACGGCGTCTGGGGCGCCGCGGTCGAGCGCCGGCTGCTGCGCCGGCTCGAGCTCGCCGTGGGCGACCGGGTCAGGGTCGGCGAGGCGACTTTCGACATCAGGGCGGTTCTGATGCGCGAGCCGGACCGCACCGCCCAGGCCTTCATCCTAGGGCCCAGCTTCATGATCGCGCGGGCGAGCCTGGACTCGACCGGCCTGCTGCAACCCGGCAGCCTGATCCACACCCACTACCGCCTGCGCCTGCCGGCCCAAACCTCGGCCGCCGAGCTGACCGAGGAGATCAAGGCGGCCTTCCCGGAGGCCGGCTGGCAGATCCGGGGCTCGCTGGAGGCGGCCCCCGGCGTGCGGCGCTTCATCGAGCGCCTCGGCCTCTTCCTCGCCCTGGTCGGGCTGACCTCGCTGCTGGTCGGCGGCGTGGCGGTCGGCAACGCGGTGCGCAGCTACCTGGAGGGCAAGACCGGCACCATCGCCACGCTGAAGTGCCTGGGCGCGCCGGGCCGGCTGGTGTTCCAGGTCTATCTCGTCCAGGTCATGGCGCTGGCCCTGGTCGCGGTCGCGGCGGGACTCGCGATCGGCGCCGCGGCGCCCTACGTGGTCGGCGCCATCCTGGGCGACCGGCTCGGCTGGCGGGCTGTCGGCGCGGTCTATCCGCTGCCGCTCCTGGTCGCCGCGGTCTTCGGCCTGCTGACCACGCTGGCCTTTTCGCTCTGGCCGCTCGCCCATGCCCGTGGCGTGCCGGCGGCCAGCCTGTTCCGCGACCTGGTGGCGCCGCTGCGCGCGCCGGTCGGCCGCGCCACCTGGGCGGCCATCGCCCTGAGCGGGCTGCTGCTCGCCGGGCTCGCCGTCGCGACCGCCGCGGACCAGCGCCTGGCGCTCTATTTCGTGGCCGGCGCCGTCGGCGCGCTGGTGCTGTTCCGCGCCACCGGTCTCGGCATCATGGCCTTGGCGCGGCGCGCGCGGCGGCCGCGCGACCCCGGCCTGCGCCTCGCCATCGCCAACCTGCACCGGCCCGGCGCGCCGACCGGCAGCGTGGTCATGTCGCTCGGCCTGGGCCTCACCGTGCTCGTCGCCATCGCGCTGATTGAGGGCAATCTGGGCCGCCAGATCGAGCGCAACCTGCCGGAGCAGGCGCCCGGCTTCTACTTCATCGACATCCAGCCCGACCAGGTGGCCGCCTTCGAGGAAACCGTGAACGCCGTGCCCGGGGTCACCGAGCTGCGCCGCGTGCCCATGCTGCGCGGCCGCATCACGGCGGTCAACGGCAGGCCCAGCGAGGACCTCGAGATCCCGCCCGAGATCGAGTGGGTGTTCCGCGGCGACCGGGGCCTCACCTGGTCGCGCGACCCGCTCGAAGGGGTCGAACTCACCGCCGGCGCGTGGTGGCCGACGGACTACGCCGGCCTGCCCCTGGTCTCGCTCGACGCCGAGGTCGGCGAGCTGCTCGGCCTGGGGCCCGGGGACAGTCTGACGATCAACATCCTGGGGCGCAGCGTCGAGGTCGAGATCGCCAACCTGCGGCTCATCGACTGGTCGAACCTGACCATCAACTTCGTCATGGTGTTCTCGCCCGGCCTGCTCGAGTCCGCGCCGCAGAGCCAGATCGCCACGGTCAAGGCGTCGAGCCCGGAGGCCGAGGACGCGGTCGAGCGGGCGGTGACCGAGCGCTTCGCCAACGTCTCGGCAATCCGGGTCAAGGAGGCCCTCGAAGCGGTCGGCGCGCTGATCGCCGACATCGCCATAGCGCTGCGCGCCACGGCCGCGGTGGCCCTGGTCTCCGGCGTGCTGGTGCTGGCCGGCGCGATCGCCGCCGGGCACCACCGGCGGGTCTACGACGCGGTGGTGCTCAAGGTGCTGGGCGCGACCCGGCGCGACCTGGGCCGCGCCTTCCTCATCGAGTACGGCCTGCTCGGCCTCGCCACAGCGGCGATCGCCGGCCTGGTCGGCTCGCTCGCCGCCTGGCTGGTGCTGACCGAGGTTATGCACATGGATTTCACCTTCCTGCCCGGCGCGGTGATCTGGACCGCCCTGATCGCCACGGCGATCACCCTGCTGCTCGGCTTTGCCGGCACCTGGCGGGCGCTCAGTCAGAAGGCCGCGCCGCTGCTGCGGAACGAATGACGAACTTTGCCGCGAATTCGAACTGAAATTGCGCAGAAGCCCTGCGTAAATTTATTGATTCGCAGGGTCTGTGGTACAATATCTTCAGTGTAATTCGTCCTCTTTGTGGGAGCTCGGAAGGAATCATGGCTATAGGTCCCGATCGCAGAACGATGACCCCGGCGCAAGCACGCGCGGCCGAGATCGATGTCGGCCTGCGCGAGTACATGCTGCGGGTCTACAACTACATGGCCCTGGGGGTCGCCTTCACGGGCGCGATCGCCATGGTCGTCGCCACGAACGCCGCCCTGGTGCAGACCGTCGCGTCGATCTTCTGGGTCCTGTTCATCGCCATTCTGGGGCTCGGCTGGGTCGCGCCCCGGATCATGATGAGCAAGTCGATCATGGCGGCCCAGGCCTGCTTCTGGGTCTACGCCGCGCTCTGGGGCGCGGTGATCGGCCCGACCCTTTGGGTCTACGGCCAGATCGACCCGATCCTGGTACCCAAGGCCTTTTTCATCACCGCCGGTGCCTTCGCGGGCATGAGCCTGTTCGGCTACACGACCAAGAAGAACCTGGCGCCGATCGGCGCGTTCCTCGCCATGGCCACCTTCGGCATCCTGATCGCGCTGCTGGTCAACGTCTTCTTCGTCCAGAGCGTCGGTTTCGACCTGGTGCTGTCGATCATCGTGGTCCTGGTCTTCTCGGGTCTGACCGCCTACGAGACCCAGATGATCAAGAACATGTACTACGAGGCCGACGGCCAGGAGGTCGCCACGCGCAAGGCCATCTTCGGCGCCTTCCTGCTCTATGGATCCTTCGTCACCCTGTTCGTGTGGATCCTGCACCTCCTTGGCGTGATGCGCGACTGACCGATTTCGAGGCACACTCCTCACGCGAAAGCCCAGGGCACGTCCCCGGGCTTTTTCGTTGTCCGGGCCTTTGCTCAGATCGAACGGCCGCCGTCGACCGGCAGGCAGAGGCCGGTCAGGAAATCCTGGTCGTCGGCGGCGAGGTAGAGCGCCGCCTTGGCGATGTCCTCGGGCCGCGACATGCGGCCGAGCGGGATGGAGTCGATGAACCTCTGGCGGTTTTCCGGCGTGTCGGGCACGCCCATGAAGGTCTCCAAGAGCGCCGTCTCGCCGATCACCGGACAGATCGCGTTGACCCGGATCCGGTCCGGCGCCAGCTCCACGGCCATGGACTTGGTGAGCGTGTTGGCCGCGCCCTTGGAGCCGTTGTACCAGGTCAGTCCCGGACGCGGCCGCTCGGCGGCTGTCGAGGAGGTGTTGATGATGCAGCCGCCGCCCTGCCGGCGAAACACCGGCACGGCCTCGAGCGCCGAAAGATAGATCGCCTTGACGTTGACCGCGTAGGTCCGGTCGAAGTCCTCCTCGCCGACCTCGAGCAGGGGCTGGTTGACGTGGCTGTAGCCGGCGTTGTTGACCAGGATGTCGAGCCGGCCGAAGGTGCCGACCGCGGCCTCGATCATGGCCTTGACCTCGCCGCGCCGGGTGACGTCGGCGTGGACGAAGACGGCGCGGCCGCCGGCCTCCCCGATCGCCTCGGCCACGCTGCGGCCGGCGTTGTCGTTGATATCGGCGACCACCACGGCCGCTCCCTCCCCAGCGAAAAGCTTTGCGATACCCTCGCCGAAGCCCGACCCGGACCCGGTTACCACCGCCACCTTGTCCTTCAAGCGCATGCCGTCTCCGTCCGCCTGATCTAGTACCTAGCCGTGGTTCAGAACCACCGTCTTGAGCGCGCTGAAGCCGTAGAGCGCCTCGAAGCCCTTCTCCCGTCCATAGCCGCTCTTCTTGACCCCGCCGAAGGGCAGCTCGACGCCGCCGCCGGCGCCGTAGTTGTTGATGAAGACTTGGCCCACCCTGAGCGCCCGGGCAAGGCGCATCTGGCGTCCGCCGTCGTTGGTCCAGACCCCGGCGACCAGGCCGAAGTCGGTGCCGTTGGCGAGCTTGATGGCCGCCGCCTCGTCGCGGAACGGCAGCATGGCGAGCACCGGGCCGAAGATCTCCTCCTGGGCCAGTTCGTGGTCCGGCGGCACGCCGGCGAAGAGATAGGGCGGCACGAAGTAGCCGTCCGGCGCGGCGTTGGCGGCGATCCGGCCCTCCGCGACCGGGGCCAGGCCGGACTCGCCGGCCCGGGTGAGGAAGCCCAGGACCCGCTCCATCTGGGTCTCGTTGATCAGCGGCCCACAGTCCAGGTCGGCGTCCCAGGGGCCGGCCTCGAGCTCGGCGAAGCTCTCGGTCATGCGCCCCAGGACTTCCTCGTAGACCGGCCGCTCGACCAGCAGTCGGCTGCCCGCCGAGCAGGTCTGGCCGCTATTCTGCACGATCGCCCGGGTGATGACCGGCACGGCTTCGTCGAGGTCGGCGTCGGCGAAGACAACCTGAGGCGACTTGCCGCCCAGCTCCAGCGTGACCGGGCAGTGGTGGCCGGCGGCCGCCGCGGCCACCCGGCTGCCGGTCACGGGCGAACCGGTGAAGGAGATGTGGTCGAGGCCGGGATGGGCGGCCAGGGCCGCGCCGGCCTCCTCGCCCAGGCCGGTCACCACGTTGAGCGCGCCGTCGGGGAAACCCGCGTCCATGGCGAGCTGGGCGATGCGCAGGGTCGAAAGGCAGGCGTCCTCGGCAGGCTTGACCACGGCGGCGTTGCCCATGGCGAGGGCCGCGCCGATCGAGCGGCCGAGGATCTGCGCCGGGTAGTTCCAGGGAATGATGTGGCCGGTCACGCCGTGCGGCTCGCGCAGGGTGAAGACCGTCATGCCGTCCTGATAGGGCAGGGTCGCGCCGTGGACCTTGTCCGCTGCGCCGCCGTAGAACTCGAAATAGCGGGCGGCGGCCTTTATGTCGGCCCGGCCCTGGCTCAGCGGCTTGCCGGTGTCGCGCGCCTCGATGCCGGCCAGGAGCTCCAGGTCTTCCAGCACCGCCTCGCCGAGCTTAACCAGGAGCCGCCCGCGCTCCGCCGCGGTCATGCGCCCCCAGGCCCCTTCGAGGGCGGCATGGGCCGCGTCGACCGCCGCATCAACGTCCTCGGCGTCGCCGCGCGCCAGGCTGGAGAAGGCCGCCCCGTCGCTCGGGTCGACCACTGGGAGCACCTGCCCGCCCAGCGGGGGGCGCCACTCGCCGCCGATCAGAACCTGCCCCTCCGGCATGCCTCCCTCCTTGGCCTCCCACGACCTTTCTGCCGCTGCAGGAAAACTAGCGCAAGGCTGGCGCGGGGTCCAAAGCCAAGCCGTCCTTGAGGAGAGCCCATTGAGCAGGCGGCGGCGCGCCAAAAGCAACAGGGCGAGCCCGAAGCTCGCCCTGATGGCCGTTTGCTGCTCTGAACATGGCGACCTCGGGAGACCTTGAATGGAAAGATGGTGTAGCGAGGAGCCTCCACCACCATACGACGCAGGTCTTAAGAATTTATTTGTAAACGAATTGTACGCGGAGCTCTCTATCAGCCCCGGAACAGCCGCTTGTCCAGCACGATGTCGAAGCGTCCGGCCAGGGCTCCGGGCTCGATCTGCGGCGCGGTCTCGAGGGGAACGATCAGGCGCCCCCGGGCCGCCGGGTCGCGCACCCGGTTCAGTATGAAGTCGCGCGCGTTCAGGGGTTCGCCGGCGACATACATCTGGGTGGTCAGGCGCTCGATCCCGGCCCCGGAGATCGCGAAGTGGATATGGGGGGTGCGGCCCGGATAGGGCACCGGCTTGATGGTGCGAAAGCGGTACCCGCCTTCGGCATCCACCGCCATGCGGCCAAAGCCCTGGAAATTGGGGTCGGCCTGCCCGCCCCGGTCGCCCGGATGGTGGTAGCGGCCAAAGCCGTCACACTGCCAGATCTCGACCCGCGCGCCGGCGACCGGCTTGCCGGCTTCGTCGAGCACGCGCCCGAAGACATGGGTCACGATCCCGGCAGCAGGCTGCCCGCGCCCCTCGACAGTCACCAGGTCGTTGTCGGAGTCGAGCGGCAACTCCAGCGGATAGAAGGGCCCTTCCGTCTGCCGCGGCGTGGCCAGCAAGGCCGCCGCCAGCGGGCCCGGCAGCACGGCCGCCCCGCCGCAGGCAAGGCCCGCCGCCAGAATTCCGCGGCGCGCAAGATTGGAATCTGCAAAGGAGTTCCGGAACGGCGATCGTGACATGGTGCACCTCGAGTTCGCTTCCGAGGATGCATATGGGCGCACAGTGTCGCGCGCGCCAGTCACACCTGCTTGATTGGACCGGGCTCTAGAACGCGATGATCAGCAGCAGCCCCAGGACGACCAGCAGGCTGCTCGAGGCAAAGTCGTCCTTCAGGGTTTCGACGGGTTCCACGGGCCTGTCCTCCGCCTCGAGGCCGAAGGCCGCCAAATCCAGGCGCCCGGATGCGGCCTGCTCGAGCACGAGGCGCGCGAAGTGCCGGACATAGCTCGGCGCCTGCTGGTTCAGCAGAAAGCGCATGAAGCCCGGTTCGATCCGGTGGTCGTCAGGATCCTCGCCGTACCAGTTGCGCCACGCCGTGCGAAAGAATTCGAAGTCGAGCAATCCCAAGAGGCTGCGGGCCTTGAACAAGATTCTGATCGCTGTCGGCCGGGCAAAGGACCGCAGGCTTGGAATGAAAAGGGTTCGGAATCATCCGGACTATGCTCCTGTCTCGAAATACGCAGCACGGGACTGCCTGCCCACCGACTATGACGCCGCCGCGCGTCCGCTCCGCGACCTGCGCGTCGCCGTGCCGGAGCGTGCGACAGGGAGCCTAGATCAAAGAGACGAAAAGTCGGTTAATACCGAGAGTCGCCGATAACACCTGTGCAGAAGATGTGGCGGGCAGCATCTCCCTGTTCCGTATCCCGCGCCGCACGATATAGTGGCCGACCTGGCGCGCGACGCGCCCCGGCAGCCCATGGCTGCACCGAGTTCGAGGTCGCCGTCCTTGGCCAATCCGAAACTCCATAGCAACCAAAGCGGTTCTCAAGGACAGGGGCCCGTTGCTTCCGGGCGCCCGCTCGTCGGTGCCTCGGGACCGGACGGCCGGCGCGCCGAGGACATGCTGCGGTCGGCGGTCGACTGGCTCTGGGAAAGCGACGCGCAGCGGAACTTGACCTACCTCTCGACCTCCTTCTCGAGCGTCTTCGCCCTGCCCGCGCGGTGCCTGATCGGCCGGCCTCTGCAAGAGCTGCTCGGAGGCGGGGGAAGCGAGCTGACCGTCAGACGGGTCGCCACGGCCATGGCGCGGCAGCAACCGTTCCGCGAGCGCCTGAATTTGGCACCAGAGGGCGAGGGCGAGGGCGAGGGCGAGGGCGCCGAGGCGGGCCTGCCCCACCTCATCACGGCGGTTCCCCATTACGACCCCGACACGGGCCGCTTCGCCGGCTACCGCGGCACTGGAACGGTGCTTCCCGCCGGCCATGTTCGCGACAACAGCGAGGACGAGGCCGCCCGGCAGCTGATGGAGATGCTCGAAGACGCGCTCGCGCGCAAGGACGAGCTCGAGTGGGAGCTGTCGAAGGCCGGCGACCGGGCCTTCCGGTCGCGCCTGGCCAGCGTCGCCCACGAGCTGCGCACGCCGCTCAACGCCATCATGGGCTTCGCCGAAATCATAGCGGGACGCCATCTGGGCGGCGATCTGAACCGCTATCAGGACTATGGGCGGGATATCTACGACAGCGGCCGGCACCTGCTCGAGGTCATCGACAATCTTCTGAACCAGGCGCAGATGCCGGGCGGCGAAGCTTCCGCCGCCAGCGAGGTCGTCGATCTGCACGAGATCGCGGCGAGCGTGCTGAGGATGCTGGAGGACAGGGCCCGGGACGCGGACGTCCTGCTGATCAACGATGTCGCTCCCGAGACCCCCAAGACCAGGACGGAACGGCGGGCCCTGCGCCAGATCCTGATCAATCTGGTGGCCAATGGGATCAAGTACACGCCGCCCGGCGGCGCGGTCGGCATCGAAAGCGCGAACAAGTACGACGACCGCTTGGCGCTCACCGTCTGGGACACCGGTGTCGGCATCGCGCAGGAAGATCAGGAAAGGGTGTTCCAGCGGTCCTACCGCGTCGCGGGCACGGGACTGGAGCGGCCCGGCAGCGGCCTTGGCCTGGCCATCTCGCGCGACCTCGCCCGCGCCCTGGGCGGCGACATCACCATTGCCAGCCGGCCGGGCGAAGGTTCTCGCCTGACGCTGTGGCTGCCGATCGCCAGAGCGCCGGGTCCTTCCGGCGCCGAGACGGCCGGGCGGGATGCGTAACGGCAAGCGCCGGGCGCTCGGACGGCGCGGGTAACCACAGATATTCCCCATTAACTATAGACTTTCGTTGCCCGGTCAGCGGCTTGGTTTTATGTTTGCGGGCGCGGGGGCAAATGGCTTTTTTTTGACGGAGAGGCCGTGCCCAATGACCGCGCACCCGACTCGCCGCCGCCGTGCACATCTCCTTGCGGTGCCGGTTTTCTTCTTCGCGATCGGGCTGGCAATGAAGCTCGATCACGGAACGGATTCGCCGCGCCTGGCGGTCACGCCTGCGCGGGCCGCCACGAAGGTCGAGAGCGGCGAGCTCGGCCAGGCCGATATCCGGCGCGCCATCGACAGCATCGCGACACTCGGCGCGTTCTACGGCAGGCTGGCGAACAACGACCCGAACCGCCATGCCGCGGCGTTCTGGACCGAGATGGAAGCCCACTATGTCCGTGCCGGCTTCGCCCTCGACGACCTCCTGCGCCGCGGCCGGATTCGAACCAAATCCCTGGGAGAGGGCAGGGACGGCGCGGTCGAAGGCAATGAGATCCTGATCGACGGCCGCCTTGGCGGCCGGTGGCAAGCCGAGTTCGTCCGCAATACCCGGCGGATCGGCAACGACGATTGGGGCTATATCAGTCTGCTCTCGACCGTCCTTCTCGAGAACCTGTACCGGCTGGAACCCGATGCGGGGCTGGACTGGTTCAAGAGCCACCAGAGCCGGTCGGGATTCTCCGATGCGGCAAAGCTGCCTCGGGAGTCCGACCTGGCGCGGCTGCTTGCTCGATTTTGGCACCTCAAGGACAAATACCTTTGGTCCGCCATGGCCCCGGCGGAGAGCGAAGGCGAGCGGCGCCTGCGCGAGGGCCGCAAGATCGATCTCTTGTCCGAGATGATGGCGGTGGCCCGGGACGCCGAGCGAAACGTCGCGGCGGACTGGAAAGACCGCCTGACCAGCGATTGGCACGATTACGACCGCATGGTGAGCCGCTTCGGCACCAACCGGGCCTGGCTCGCGGCGGCGCCGGGGACCGCCCCCGTGAAGACGGTCGCAGGCGCGGGGGCCACGGCCACCACGTTGCAGCTCCTGTCGAAGGAAGATGCGAAGCTTTCGCAGACGGAAAGCCCCGAGCGGGACAGCGCTGCCAAGACCGCCGAGCAAGCGGTCGAGGCGAAGACGGAGCCCGGCCGGGAAACGAAAACAGCCGTGGCCGCCGTCGACAGCGATCGGGCCCTGGAGGAAAAGCTCGCCCAGCTGGCCAGCGAGCTGGAAAGCAGCCGGCAGGAGACGAGCCGCCTGGAAGAAACGCGCGGCACGCTGGCAGCTTCCCTGGCCAACGCGAACCAGGACCAGGCACGGCTGGCGGCGGAACTGGCTTCGGCCCGGCAGGACATGGCAGCGCTGCAGCAGGAGCTCGAGGCCGAGAGCAGGGCAAGCGCGGAGGCGGCCGCCGGCCTGGAGCAGCAGCTCGCCGCCGATCTGGAAGCAAGCCGCGAGAAGGCCGCGGAGACCCAAGAGCGCCTGGGCAAAGAGCTGGACTCCAGCCGACAGGCCATCGTAGCGCTCCGGGAGGAGCTCGAGGCCGAGCGCAAGGCGAGCGCCGAGGTGGCCGCCAACCTGGAACAGCAGCTCGCCGCCGACCTGGAAGCGAGCCGCGAGGAAGCCGCCGCGGCGGAGGCGCGCCTCACCGAGAAGCTGGCTGCGAGCGAGCAAACCGTCGCCGCGCTCCGCCAGGAGCTCGAGGGCGAGCGCAGGGCGGGCGCGGACAACATTGCGCGCCTCGAAAGCCAGCTGGATGCCGACCTCGACGCCAGCCGCGAGGAGGCGGTGAGGACCGAGGAACGCCTGACCGGTGAGCTGGAAGCCAGCGTGCAAACGATCGCGGCGTTGCGCAGCGAACTGGAGGCAGAGCGCGCGGCGAGCGCGGAGCAGGCCGCGAGCCTGGAACAGCGTCTTGCCGCCGAGCTGGACGCCGTGCGACAGGAAAGCGCTGCCCTGGAGGAGCGTTTGTCGGCCGAGCTTCGGTCGAGCCAAGACACCATCGCGGCCCTGCGCGGGGACTTGACGGCGGCGCGAGACCAGAGCCTTCAGGCCAGCACCGCGCGCGAACAGGAACTCGCGGCCGAGCTGGACTCGGCCCGGCAGGCGGCCGGGACAATCGAGCAGGACTTGACCGCCAAGCTCGAGGCGAGCCGGCAAACGCTAACCGCGCTGCGTGGCGAGCTAGCCGAAACGCGCGAACGGCAACGCGAGGAGACGGCGCCGCGGGACAGCAAGCTGGCCGTCGACCTGGAAGCCAGCGAGCAGACCGTCGCTGCCTTACGCGAGCAGATCGCGGCGGAGCGCAAGGCCGCCGAGCACAAGATCGCCGGGCTGGAAGCCCAGTTCACCGAGGATCTGACCGCCACGCAGCAGACCCTGGCAGCCCTGCGCGAGCAGCTGGGCGCCGAGCGCGAAGCCGCGGCGCAGAAGCTCGCAGGCCCGGAAGGGCAACCCGCCAGCAAGCCCGAGGGCGACGCGGCGGCTGGAGAGGTTCAGCAGGCCGCTCTGATCGCAAAGCTCGAAACCAGCCGCCAGGAGACCGCACGCCTGCGCGAGCAGCTGGTGGCCCTTCAGAAACCCCGGGGCGACTTCGAAAGCGGGCCCTGGATCATCGCCGCGACGGCGATGCTGCTGGTCATCTTCGGCCTGATCCTGACGCTGGTCATCCTCTGGCGTCAGCGCAGCAGCCTGGCCATGCCCGACCTTGCGGCGGCGGCGGCCGGCGGCGCGACGGTCCCGGTCGGGCCGGGCCCCGCTCCGGAGAGGGTGCAAAAGCAGCGGCGGCCGCGCAGGGTGCCGGCGCCTCCCGCCGCGGCCGAAGCGGAGGAGGCGGTCACGCCGCAGATGCTGGTGGAGGCCCTGCGCCAGGGCGAGACGGGCCTGTTCGAACGCCGTCTGGCCCGGATGGCGGACGTGTCCGAAGACCAGGTCCGGTGGATCGCCGGCGGCGAAGACGGGCAGGATCTCGCCGTCTGTTGCCGCGCCCTCGGTATCGACAAGCTGGTCTTCGCGTCGATCTATCTGCTCAGTCAAAAGTCCCGCACGGGCGGCGAAGAGCTCGACCCGCGCGACCTGTCCCAGGCCATGGCGCGCTATGACGGCCTGACCGAGGCCGGCGCGCGGCAAACTCTGCGGAGCTGGCAGAAGGATGCCGCGCTGCCCGGTGGCGGAGAAGACGCGACCCCTCCCGAGGGACGGCCGCCCGGCGGCACCCGGCACTGAGCCGGGCATCACCTCATCGTGTAATGGAACTATTCCCCGTAATGCTCTACATTCCCTTATGCTTCTTTGGCTAGGATGGCTGTAAAGGGGAAGAGCTATGAAAGCCTTGCTGATTCTTATCGTGGCCGCCGGCACGGTTCAGGGTGCGTCGTCCCTGGGTCCCGATCAGACCCTGCAGGTGCGCGAGATCGAGTTTTCGACCTTGGAGGGCTGCCGCGAGGCGGCGGCGCAGCTGACCGGCGCGGGACGCAGGTCCAACGAATGGGCACGGATCTTTTCGGTCGAGGGCTCCACGAACCGCGTGCTGGTGCCCGCGCCCGTGATCATCGCCGAGTGCGTGGTCAGGTAAGCCCCTGTCCGTGCGTGTCTAAGGCGCCGTAGGGGCGTCGCTTTCCCGGGCCCTGCCCAAGGCGACCTCCGTGCGGCGCGCGTCCGCGACGAAGCGGCCGAAGATCTCCGTGACGGCCTCGTTCAGGCTCACGACCGAGGCCTCGATGCTGTTGTCCCGTACGGGCCGCTCGGCGCTGTAGGTCTCGAGCACAAGCAGGCCGTCCTGGCCCAGGCCCAGCAGCGCCAGCTCGAGCTCCACCGCGACCCGGGGGCCGCCGTCGCCGAGCAGCTGTTCGAGCCGCTTGATGCGTCCGACGACCTCGAAGTCGGGCCGGACCCGCAGGCTCGGCGTGACGACCGAGCGGGCCAGCCCGCTGCGCCGCAGATAGGCCGCCAGCGCGGCCTGAAGCATGCGGGGCGGTGCGTCGCTCCAGTAGTGATAAACATACTGCTGCAGCTCGTGGGACCGCCCGCCGGTGCTGAACAGGAGTGGCCGCTCGCGCAACAGGCCATCGGCCTCGAAGGGCGGCACCGAGACCACGCCGGGCAGGCTGGGGTCCGCGGCGTCCGACCCCTCGGCCGGCATGACGATCCTGTAATAGTGGTCACGCTGCAGCGGCGGTGTCGAGCCGAGGCAGGCGCCGAGAAATAGAGAGAGAATGATCAGCGGAAAGAGTCTCGTCATTGCACCATCCCGTTTACGGCCGCGCCCTCGACGGAGACCTCCTCGGCCGGCTCGCCGCCCAGCAGAAGGGAGGGATTGCGCCGGATGAGGCGGCTGAACTCGCTCATGTTGCGGCTCGTGGCCTCCAGGTTCTGCACGATCGGCGAGATGCTGCGGGCTACGGCACCCAGGGTGTACTGAACGTCCCGAATCGACTGGTCGACGCCGTCCTGGTTGTCCAGCGCTAGCTGGTCCAGGCGGGTCACGAGACTGTTCACAGTGGTCAGGGTCTCCGAGAGCTCGACGCTAGTGGTCTTGAACAGCTTGCTCGCGTCCTCGGCATTGCCGATCAGGCGTTCGACGGACTCGGTGTTTTCCTGCGACAGGACTTGCTGCAATCCCTGGGCGCTGGAATCCAGGCGGCCAACCAGAACGTCGACCCGGTCGATCATCGGCGGCGTGCGGGTCTCGATCACCTCGGCCAGGGCCACGAGGCTGCCGAGTATCTCGCCCATGTCCCGTTCCAGATCGCCACCCAACCGCTCGACGATGCCGGCGATCTGCTCGACCAGCGGCTTGAGGTTGTCGCGGTTCAGGTCGCCGAACTCGGCCGCGACCCCCGCCATAGCGGCGAACATATCGCTCGGCGCGCCGCCCGAGATCTCGCCGCCGGTCGCGATCGCGGTCTCGGCGCGGCCGCTTTGGATGTCGATGGTCTTGGCGGCGAGGAAGCTGGTGCTGCCGATGCGGGCGATACTGTCGACCGGGATCCGCCAGCCCGCCTGCAAGCCGAGGCGCAGGCGAAAGCGCATCCGGGCCCCTTCGGCCACCGGCGTGATCTCCTCGACCTGGCCGATCGGGAAGCCCTCGTAGCGCACCTGGGTGCCGAACTTCACGTCGGCGACATTGTCGAGCAGGGTGTAGTAGGTATCGCGTGGACCGACCCGGCCGGTGAGCAGGGCCGCGGAGGCGATGGCGGCGGCCACCATGGCGATGATGAACAGGCCCACGGCCACGTAGTTCAGATTATGCGTACGCATGACTTCACCCTCGCCGCGCGGAGTTGGAAACGGCCCGAATCATCACGCCTCTCCGGCCAGGCGGCGCAGATAGCTCGCGGGATCAATCTCGACCTCCTCGGCCTGGCGGCACAGCAGGTTCTGAATGCGCGGGTTGCCGCTGCGGCGCAGGCCCTCGGGGGTATCGACCGCGAGAATGCGGCCGTGGTCGAGGATCGCGATCCGATCGGCGATCTTGAAGGCGCTTTCGATTTCGTGGGTCACGACCACGATGGTCATCTGCATGGCGTCGCGCAGCTTCAGGATGAGATCGTCGAGCGCGGCGGAGACCGCCGGGTCGAGGCCGGCCGAGGGCTCGTCGAAGAACAGCAGCTTGGGATCGAGCACGATGGCGCGCGCGACGGCCGCCCGCTTCAGCATGCCGCCGGACAGCTCTGCGGGCATGAAGTCGCCGTATCCGGCCAGGTTGACCACCTCGAGCTTGAGCCGGGCGATGATGTCCATGGTCTTCTCGTCGAGCCGGCCGTGCTCGCGCAGCGGCAGCTTGACGTTTTCCGCGACGCTCATTGAGCTGAACAGGGCACCGCCCTGGAAGGCGACCCCCATCTGACGGCGCAAGGCGATGTACTCCAGCTCGCCGAGCCGGGTGACATCGCGGTCGAGCAACGCGAGGCTGCCGCCGCTGGGCCGTTGCAGGCCGATCAGATGGCGCAGCAGGGTGCTCTTGCCCGAGCCGCTGCCGCCCATGATCACCATGATCTCGCCCCGCATCACGGCCAGGCTGACGCCGTGCAGCACCTGCAGCGCGCCGTAGTGGGCGCAGAGGTCCCGCACCTCGATGACTGCTTCGGGCGCAGCCGACGCGGCGGAGGTCTCCTGTGCGGACGAGGGCGCCATGCTACTGGGTCACCACGAAGGCGAAGACCATGTCCGTGACGACAATGGCCGAGATGGCTTGAACGACGGAGGTGGTCGTAACCCGGCCGACCCCCTCCGCGCCGCCACTCACCCGCGCGCCGTTGACCACGGCGACGAGGACGATCAGGACCGCAAAGAGCAGACTCTTGCCGAGGCCGTGCCAGAGGTCGCCGGGCGATAGCACTTCGACCGTGCCGCTGGCATAGGCCGCCAAAGAAATGTCGAGGGCCGCGGAGACGTAGAGGCCGGCCGCGCCCAAGGCGACCAGGTTGGCCCACATGGTGAGCGCCGGCAGCACGACCAGCATGGCGAGCAGAGCGGGCGCCACGAGATGGCGCACCGGATTGATGCCGATCACTCTGAGGGCGTCGATCTCCTGGTTGATCGACATGGTGGCGAGGCGTGCGGCCAGGGCCGAACCGGAACGGCCAGCGACCAGGATACCGATGATGAGCGGCGAGAACTCGCGGATGACCGAAAGCGCGATCCCGACATGGGCGAAGGACTCCGCCCCGAAGAGGCCGAGGGAATAGAGGCTCTGGATCGCCAGCATGAGGCCGACCGTTGCCGAGAGCAGCGTCGCGATCGGCAGGGCCCGGATGCCCATCTCCATCATCTGGAAAACGACCGCGGGCAGGTGCACGGGCCGCCCCCAGCGCGCTCCGAGAGCGGTCCAGAACAGAGACTCGCCGAACAGGACCCCTGCGAAACCGACCTCGTCCAGGCCGCGCACGGCCCTGCGGCCCAGGCTCTCGACCGAGGAAATCATGAGCGAGCCGATCAGTCTCCGGCCGCCAAGGCGGCATCGAGGTTCGGGTGGATGCCGAAGACCTGATCGAGGCGCGCCAGTTCGAAGACCCGGCGGACTTGGTCGGGCGCCGAAAACAGCTTCAGCGCGGTGCCGTTCTTCGAGGCGAGCTGCAGGGCCTCGACCATGCTCGCGATGCCCGAGCTGTCCACGTAGGTCACGCCGGAGAGATCGATCAGCAGATCCCGGCCGCGGCCGACCGCGTCGAGCAAGAGCTGGCGCACGGGCACGCAGTGCTCCAGGTCTACGTCGCCGCTCAGGCGGACGAGCAGCTTGTCGTCCATTTCGGTGACTTCGTTCGCCATATCGCGAATCTCCCTCTTCTTCTTCATCTGCAACAAATTGCCCGCGCCGTCGGGCGCGGGAAGGAATTCCACGCTATCCATGATCGCGCGCATGAAATGGGTGCCGAGCTGACCGGGCCTCACATCGTCCAGGTCGCGCGGCTTGATCTGGGCCGGGTCGACCAGGGCCGCGAAGTCGCGAAGCTCGAGGAGAATGCCGTCGGGCAGCTCGAAGACGCGCAGCACGATGTCCTCGTCGCTGCCCTTGTAGGCATGCACGATCACGTTCTTGCAGGCCTCGTCGAGCGCCAGGACGATATCCTGCGCCGCCGCTTCGCCAAAGCCACAGCGCCGGGCGGCGGACATGACGCTCGCGCGCACCTGTTTCAGCACGCTCAGCCTGGCGGCGAAGCGCTGCTCCAGAATGAGTTCGCGGGCCCCGGCCGGGACCCCGGGCGTTGCGGGGATTGCCTTAGCCATGAGACCGCACCCAGGCATCGTCGATCACCAGTACCGTGAGGTCGTCCCGCGCTTCCCAGCCCTCCTGGTCGAGCTCGGCCAGCAGGGCGCCGAGGCGCTCGGCCAGCGGCAGTTCGGCGAGGCTCTCGATCAGTTGGACGATTCCCTCGACGCCGAGCGCCTCCTCGCGGCCGTAGCGATACTCGGTCAGGCCGTCGGTGAAGACGTAGAGCTCTCCGCCGTCCAGAGCGACCTCCTCGGTCTCGAACGCGACTTCCGGCAAGATGCCGAGTGGCGGCGCCCCGGCGGGAAAGGAGTGATAACTGCGTTCCGGCGTGCGCAGCAGCGGGGGCTCGTGTCCGGCGTTGGCGAAGCGCACGCGGCCCGTCGCCGAGTCGTAGACGCCGGCCACCATGGTCACGAACATGCCGCGGGTGGCGGTCTCGCAGATTTCGCGGTTGATCACGCCAAGCAGCGCGGCCGGGTCGTCGCAGGACTTGGCCAGGCAGCGGAACAACCCCGCTGTCTTGGCCATCAGCAGGGCGGCGTTGATCCCCTTGCCCGAAACGTCGGCCAGCGCAAAGGGGATGCCGCCATACCCGGCCGCGAAGAAATCGAAGAAATCGCCGGAAACCTGGCGGATCGGCCGGTTCAGGCCGAGCACCGGAAAGGCGCCGGATTCCATCCCGGGCAGAAGATTGCGCTGGATCTCGGCGGCCAAGGCAAGTTCCCGCTTCACGCCGTCCTGCTGCGCCAGGGCCTCTGTGAGCCGAAGATGGGACAGGGTGAGGGCAAGCGGTGGGGCCAGGGCATCGAGCCGTGCTTGCGCCCCGGCCTCGAAACCCGGGTGCTCCGGGGGTTCCAGGACCAGAAGCCCCAGGCGCTGGCCGCTCAAGACCAGCGGAGCCGAGATCACCGCTGGGGTCCGGAGCGTCGCTTCCCGCCCTAGAGGGCCGATATCGCCGACGGCGGCCAGGCTGATCAGGCGGCCGTCGTCCTCGGGTGGTCCGTAGATTCCGGCGCCCCGGGCGCCGAAGAGATCGACCAGATCGGCCAAGGCCGCCGAGAGGATCTTGTCTGCATCCCCGGCCGTGGCGGCCCGATTGCCCTGCACAGCCAGATAGCCTAGGCCGTCGTCGCTGCTGGGGCATGGCGGCGTTGCCGATATGGTCTGGGACTGCGCGATCATGGACAAAGGGCGCTCGGTCGATTTTCAACGAATTCGCCGCAGCCTACCGCGCAAACCTTATTAGTCGTTAAAGACTAACCATTTCCCGGAAACCGTCGCCGTCGCCTTCGGGCCGTCCTTTGGTATAAACCTTACCATCCAGACACCGAGGAGTTGCTCAGGCCATGGCCGCCACTACCTGGAACCCTGCGGTCTACCTGGACTGCGGCGACGAACGCCTGCGCCCGGCGGTCGACCTCTTGGCGCGCGTCCCGCTCGAGGCGCCACAGCGGGTCGTGGATTTGGGCTGTGGCCCCGGCAATGCCACCAGACTGCTGAGTGAGCGCTGGCCGGGCGCCGAGACCTTCGGGGTCGACAGCTCGCCCGAGATGCTGGCCCGGGCGCGCGCAAGCGGACTATCCGTGGAGTGGCTCGCGGCGGATCTGGCCGAGTGGCGGCCGGAGCGGCCCTTCGATCTGATCTACGCCAACGCCGTGCTTCACTGGCTCGACCATCACGACGCCCTGGTTCCGCGTTTGCTGAGATTCCTGCGGCCCGGCGGCGTGCTGGCCGTGCAGATGCCGCGTAATTTCGCCGCACCGTCCCACCGCCTGCTGCGGGCCACGGCCGAGGGCGGCCCCTGGGCGGCGCGCCTTCGCGGCGTATTGCGCGAGGAACCGGTCGCCTCGCCGGCCTTCTATTTCGAGCTCCTGAACGCCAGGAGCCAATCCGTGGATATCTGGGAAACGGACTACCTGCACGTTCTGCAAGGCGCCGACCCGGTTCTGGCCTGGGCCAGGGGCACGGCCTTGAGACCGGTCATGGACGCGCTCGACAAAGAGGCCTTCCGGACCTTCGAGGCGGCCTACGCGGCGCGCTTGCGGCAGGCTTACCCGCAGCGTGCCGACGGGACGACCCTGTTCGGCTTCAGGCGGCTTTTCATCGTTGCGCGCGCCAAGTCGTGAACTTCGGGCCGCGGACCCTGGAGGCAGGAACGAAATCGTGATGCCGAGCCGGTTGGACACCGGCCGGTAGGTCGCCTAAGGGTCTGGAAGGGAATTATCGATGGGTTTGGTCGCGGCGCAATCGGCCCGCTGTTAGGAGCGAGGAGGAAGGACATGCCGGGCATATTCGACGAC
>Ga0224512_10000946_pt1 | contig 29299 bp, 28 predicted proteins | sample SF_May12_sed_USG_4_FD_169103 | JGI IMG/M metagenome (GOLD analysis project Ga0224512, IMG submission 169103) | Sediment microbial communities from San Francisco Bay, California, United States - SF_May12_sed_USGS_13 | ecosystem: Environmental > Aquatic > Marine > Sediment | place: USA... | reverse complement strand
GCATCCTCTCGCTATCTGTTGTGGAATAAGCCGTTCTTGGTGACAGACTGGGCAGTCATCGAACAGTCGCCAGGTGTGCTGAAAATGGGAATGCGAGCCACGGTGTGGGTCTGTGAGGACGGGAAGACGCCGCCCATCGTGGATTGGCAACCACCCCGTAAGAATTAAAGGAGACGCAGGGATTACAGCTTAATCACACTCGGTCATCTTTGGCGTCATTCGCTGCCCGCTGCCGGAGCTGGCCGAGAGGAGTTGCGAGCATTTCTGGCGCTAACATGTCTTGACTTGGTTGCGCCCTTTCTTTTTAGCCACATAAAGCGCGTCATCAGCATCCGTTAACAGCGCTTCAATGCTTTTATCGCCGTCCTTGCAATTCGCCACGCCAAAACTGGCGGTAATTTTAATTTTATGCCCATCATTGGTTACCACAAGATTTTCTATTTCGGATCTTAAACGTTCTGCCAGATTTGCAGCGTCTTCAAGACCGGTTTCAGGAAGAACAAAGGAAAACTCTTCGCCACCCATACGAGCCACAATGTCTATCTCCCGAACCAATCTTTGTAATGGTTCTGCTACTGCCTGTAAAACCTTGTCACCAATAGAATGACCATAGTTGTCATTGATCATTTTGAAATGATCAATATCCATCATTATCACTGAAATAGGGTGTTTAAATCTTTTTGACTGTTCAAAAATGCGATTACCTTGTTCAAAAAATGCGCGTCTATTTTTTAGCCCGGTTAAATCGTCTTTTAGAGCTAGTTCATCAGCATATTTTTTTGCAGCCCTTAATTCTTCTTCAACATGCATTTTTTCAGTGATGTCAGTGGCTATTTCCAATCGCACCAAGCGTCCGTCAATCCAGCGAATGGCTTGATCCCGGCACTGATACCAGCGTTTGTTCACCGTATTTTGAAATTCCCAGACATAAACCTTTTTGGGCACACCGAATTCGTCAAGCAGACGGTTGTTCGTACAAAAAGAACAGGGACCAACCTGATCAGTCTGTAGCACTTTCCAGCAGGTCTTGCCTTGAATATCTCCCCAAATAGATCTGCCGTATTCATTGACAAACAAAAGTTCATAAGTCTGCATGTCGGCCACATAAACCAGGGCATCAAGACTATCGAGAACAGTCGCTATACCGCGATAGGTTTCTTCGGTGAGGTTGATCCCTTTGTCATCCATCTTTTTAAGCATTAGCAGAGGCTCAGTTGATGCACGGTTAACTGGTGCTGGTTTTGTCTATAACAGTCACATTTTAAGTATAGATTTTTTGAATGATTTCGCCTGTCGCGCCCTGCCTCCGTGTATCAATTCAGATTTACGTCCATTTATAGCCGGTATATACCTATTTGTTTGGGCTGCCGCGGCGGGATGTGGCAACGGGCGCAAGATGAACGGCAAATAATGGCTGTTAGCTGACCGTCAGGATCCGAGCCAAAGCAGACGTTCGTATGTGGCGCACAGCCGGGGGTGCCCTTAAGATAAATACAAAATACCCCGTCTTCACCGTATAACGCTGATGAATATTATTATGTGCTTGTGCCGAAACAGATTTGTCCTGCTCATCCTTAGTGTCTTTGTCCTGCTCATGGGTACATTTACCCAGGCACAGGAGAATTACACCAAGGCACGCCAGGCCATGATAAAAGAAATTGAAGCGGATGCCCGTATTACCAGTTTCTATATCAACAAAAAAGAATTCGACCCGAAAGTCATGGCTGCCATGAGTAAGGTACCCCGCCATGAATTTGTCCCTTGGCAAGAGCGTCTTAGTGCCTATGCAAACCGCCCGCTGCCCATCGGGCATGGGCAAACCATCTCGCAGCCTTACATCGTCGCGCTCATGACAGATCTGCTAAAACCCGAGCGACAACAAAAAGTGTTGGAAGTTGGCACCGGCTCGGGTTACCAGGCCGCTATCCTGGCGGAACTGGTGGCCGAGGTGTTCACCATCGAAATCATTGAACCTCTCGGCAATCAGGCCAAGGAGCGGTTGAAACAACTGAATTATCGTAATGTCACTGTGCGTATCGGTGATGGTTATTACGGATGGGAAGAACAGGGGCCCTTTGATGGCATTGTCGTGACGGCGGCCAGCAGCCACATCCCGCCACCCTTGATCCAGCAGCTAAAGCCTGGGGGGCGAATGGTGATCCCGGTGGGTAGCCGATTTATGGTCCAACAACTCGTGTTGGTGGAAAAAGATGCCAAGGGAAATGTCACCACCCGTCAAATCTTACCGGTCAGGTTTGTGCCATTAACCGGCAAACACTGAACGGGCAGACATGGCCGCATGATGGAAAACAAAAAGCCACCACCCTTTTATTCCATTGCTTTACTTTCGGCCTCTTCACTGGCGTATGAAGTATTGTTAATGCGGTTGTTTTCCATTATCCAGTGGCACCACTTCGCCTATATGATCATCAGCCTGGCCCTGCTCGGTTATGGCGCCAGCGGCACGTTCCTGTCACTTACCGCTCACCGGCTGTTGCCGCGTTTTCCCTTGGCCTATCTCGGCAACGTAGCCATGTTTGGCTTGTCAGCGGTTGGCTGTTATCTGATCGCCCAGCAAGTATCGTTCAATCCCGAGGAAATATTATGGGACCCTAATCAGCCGCTGCGGCTGTTGCTGATTTATTTGGTGCTGACTTTGCCGTTCTTTTTTGTTGCCAATGGCATTGGCTTAGCGCTGACCCATTATCGTGGTGAAATAACCCGTGTCTATGCGGCCGATCTGCTGGGCGCCAGTATTGGCAGCCTCAGTATTGTCCTGTTGCTTTTTTTGGTCTATCCCGCCACCGCGTTGCAAATCCTCGGGACTTTAGGCTTTGCGGCTGCGGCCTTGGCCTCGTGGGAATTAAAATATCAGCCGCGACGAATCGCCCTTGTTCTTATCCTGCTCTCATTCACACCTCTGATGTTACCCGCTGGCTGGCTGGCGCTGGCCATCTCACCCTACAAGGGGATGAACCAATCCTTGCAAATCAGTGGCACCCGAATCATCGATGAGTATTCCAGCCCCTTGGGGCTGATCAGTGTGATGGAAAGTTCACAGATACCCTTGCGCCATGCACCGGGATTAAGCCTGAATGCCAGCGGTGAACCACCGTCCCAACTCGGTGTATTTACCGATGCCGATGCAATGACTGTCATTACGGCGCACACGGATGAGCGAGACAAACTTTCCTATCTGGACCAAGTCACCTCTGCGCTTCCTTACCATATAAATAAACCAGAAAAGATTCTCATCCTCGGTGCCGGCGGTGGCGCCGAAGTATTACAAGCAAACTACCATGGGGCAGGGCACATCGATGCCGTGGAACTCAATCCACAAATTATTGATTTGGTGCGTGAGAAATATAAAGACTTCGCGGGCGGACTTTATACAGCCGCAAATGTGGATGTGCATATCGCCGAAGCCCGAGGTTTTGTCAGCGGCAGTGCTGAGCGCTACGACCTGATACAGATCGCGTTATTGGACTCCTTCGGCGCCTCTTCGGCAGGGCTCTATTCCTTAAGCGAGAACTATCTCTATACCGTACAAGCGCTACAGGAATATCTCGCTCGCTTAAGTCCCGGTGGAATGCTTGCCATCAGCCGTTGGATCAAATTGCCACCCCGTGACACCTTGAAACTGTTTGCCACCGCCGTGGAGGCATTACGCCAATCGGGAATAGATGAATCCGGGAATAGACTGGTACTGATCCGTGGCTGGCAAACCAGTACCTTGCTGGTAAAAAACAGCCCATTCAGCGAAAAAGAAATCCTTGGCATCAAAAAGTTCTGCGAGGCACGTTCCTTTGATACTGCCTATTATCCCGGCATCACGGCGGCTGAAACCAATCGTTACAATGTCCTGGCAGAGCCTTACTTTTTTCAAGGCGCACAGGTCCTGCTTAGCGATGAAGCGGCAACCTATTTACAGAATTACAAATTCAACCTGCAACCGGCCAGCGACGACCAGCCTTACTTTTTCCATTTTTTTAAATGGGGCGCATTAAATGAAATTCTTGCCCTGCGCGGCCAGGGCGGCATGCCGTTGCTGGAGTGGGGCTACCTGATACTTATCGCCACCTTGATCCAGGCACTCATCGCCAGTGTGGTATTGATCCTGCTGCCATTGTTGTTATCTCGGCGCCTACTCAATAAAAAAACAAAGAATATTAGCCATAGCCGGATAAGCGGCTACTTTATTGCACTGGGACTCGCATTTTTATTTATCGAGATCGCCTTCATCCAGAAATTCATTCTATTTCTACACCATCCTCTCTATGCCACAGCCATGGTTCTTGCCAGCTTTCTCCTCTTCGCGGGGCTCGGCAGCGCCTGGTCGCAGCGTTATGCCAATCCGCAGTCAGATAAAAACGGCGTAAAGGGGGCTGTCACAGGAATTATATCGGTAGGGCTGCTTTATCTTCTGGCGCTCGGGCCATTATTTTCCATGTTGAACTGGTTGCCGATTTTCATGAAGGTTATCATTTCAGTTCTTCTGATTGCTCCTCTGGCCTTTTGTATGGGTATGCCATTTCCATTGGGAATGGCACGATTGGGTAAGGCCGCGCCTGCTTTTATTCCCTGGGTGTGGGGCGTGAATGGCTGTGCCTCGGTCTTAAGTGCGGTGATAGCTACTATTCTTGCGATCCATTTTGGATTTACAGTGGTGGTGATATCGGCGTTGATGTTATATGGGATGGCGATGTTGGTTTTTAATGGAGGGTGGGGTAAGGAGTAGCTCATGGACTGGCACTTTTTCTGAAATAAGAAAATTAAAAGAGACGGAGGGATTAAAGCTTAACCACACACTATCATCCCCCGGCATCCCTCGCCGCCCAGGCGCCACGCCACACTTCGAGATGCGGGACGAGACAGACCTATTGACCTGAATTTTTTTGTGGCATTAGCGCACTAGCGCGCATCCCTCTTGGACTCGCAGGCAAGGGGCGTAACATAGTGGCCAAGGAATAAATGCTCCAGGAGGTGCGCGATGAGTCATCCGTTCGACGTGTTGCCAAGCATTCCGCTAAAACCCGGCTCGTCGTTCGGCCCCGAGACCAAACCGCTCGCGCATGCTCACCGCGACAGTCCTGCTGTCACGGTCATGACCGATTTCAGAACGGTGACGCCTGTGACAATCGACACCGAGATACCCATCGACCGCGCGCTCAAGAAGATGAAAACCGCGGGCGTACGGCTGCTGTTCGTTACCAATGATGCTTACGAAATTATCGGGCTCATCACCGCCAATGACATCCTCGGCGAGCGGCCGATTACATATACGCAGCAAACGCGCATGCCGCGTTCCAACATCACGGTGGCCGCGATCATGACGCCGCAACGTGGAATCCAGGTGCTCGATGCCGCCACCGTGCAAATGGCAACGGTAGGCGACATCATTGCAACCCTGCATGCACTCGAACGCCAGCATGCACTCGTGGCGAAAATCGACGAGGAAACACAGGCGCAAACGGTGATCGGTATGTTTTCCACCAGCCAGATCAGCAAGCTGCTCGGCCAAGACGTGATGCAAGGCACCCCGCCCGCCCACTCGCTCGCCGAAATCGTAGAAAAGATCAGTTAATTAATAAAAGTGGGCAGAGGAATTCAAGCTAAATCACGCTTGGTCATCCTCTGGCATCCTTATGAGCATCACAAGGAGCAAGGTGTTAAAAGAAGTAGTGGTCACGCCATTTTCCATAAGAAAACCAGAGGAGATAAACCATGATGGTCGCCCGTTGGAGTATCGATGCGAAGTTCGGATACAAACAGAATGTGATTGACCTGATGCAGCGTTGGTTGCGGGATATTGCCCCGCAAGTGGGGCTCAATGCCGACAAAATCCGGTTGCTGACCGGCTCCGTCGGTGCGCTGGAAGCCACCGTCCAGACGGAACATCTGATCAAGGACCTGAGCGAGCTCAACCAGGCCTGGGACAAGCTGGCGACGATCGCCGCGCACAAGCAATGGAGCAAGGATCTCGAACCCCACGTGGTTTCCGGGACCAGCCGCTGGGAAATTTACCGCATCTTGTAATTTATTAAAGGGGGAGCGATTAAAACTTAATTACTCCCCATCCTCTCCCTCAAGCCCGCTGATCCCCGCCCAGCCCGCGAAACATTAGGGTCAGATCACAGTTTTCGATAATATAACCCATAACTGTGATGTGACCCGCATTTACGGAGGAAATCACCCGATGCCTGTTCTCAGCCGCCGGACCAGCGAGCTCGGTACCGAAAACGCCTTTGTGGTTCTGGCGGAAGTCAGTAATCTCCAACGACAAGGCAAGGACATCATCTCGTTCTGTATCGGCCAGCCCGATTTCCCCACTCCGGTTAATATTCAGGAAGCGGCGATCAAGGCGATTCGCGAGAACAAGCACGGTTACACTCCCTCTGCCGGTATTCTTGAGCTGCGTGAAGCGGTGGCCCGGGACATTGGACAGCGACGTGACATTCCCGTCAGTCCGGACGATGTGGTGGTGGGCGCGGGAGCCAAACCCTTCATTGCCTATAGCATTCTTTCTGTTACGGATCACGGCGCGGGCGATGAGGTAATCTACCCGATTCCCGGATTTCCGATCTATGAATCGCAGATTCGCGCCCTGGGCGCGGTGCCGGTACCGATCCCGTTGCACGAGGCACGCGGATTTAATTTCGAACCGCGCGAGTTGGAAACCCGAATCACGCCGAAAACCCGGCTGCTGATTCTCAATTCACCGCACAACCCAACGGGAGGAATCATCCCGCGCCCGGCCATGGAAGCCATTGTGGATATTCTGCGCCAACATCCGCAGGTGTGGATTTTCGCCGACGAAATTTATTCGCGCCTGGTGTACGAGGGGGATTTTGTCTCGATCGCGCAATTTCCCGGGATGCCAGAGCGCACCATCATTTGTGACGGCGCCTCAAAAACTTGGGCCATGACCGGCTGGCGTCTGGGCTACGCGGTGAACAAGACATTGGCCCCCGCCTTCGCCCGCTGGGTGACCAACACGGAGTCCTGCGCCTCGCACATCAGCCAGTGGGCTGCAGTCGAAGCCATCAGTGGCCCGCAGGACGCTGCCAATAAGATGCGCGAGCATTTTCTGGAGCGCCGTAATTTGATTGTTAATTTGCTCAACCAGGTGCCGGGGGTAAGTTGCCAGAACCCGGGTGGGGCGTTTTACGTCTGGCCGAACGTGACCGAGGCCTGCGCGCTGATCGGCGCCAAGGACTCGGAGGAATTCCGCTCGCGTCTGCTGAACGAAGCCGGAGTCGCGGTTCTGGCCGATATTCATTTCGGTTCGCGCGTGCCGAACGAAGGTCAGCACATTCGATTCAGTTACGCCGCCTCGCGGCAAGCCATTGAGCAAGGGGTCGCGCGCTTGGCGGAATTCATCCGTGCCAATACCCGGGTCAGGGAAAAAGTCGTTAAATAATATACTCCCCGGCGTCCCATGCCGCCCAGTAGCGGAATAACAGGGGGCGGATCTCGGTTAATTATCAAATGAACTCGAAAGCATGGTTTGTGTCTTATTGTTATTCTTTAATTATTACAACAATATTCGCAGGCAATGATGAATAAGATTATCAAAGAGATAAAACTCAAGGCCAAAGACATTCCCTGTACCGGATGCGCCGAGGACATGGAGATAATACTTCGTAATCAAGAGGGGATCCTTGAGGCAAAGGTCGATTACGGCGAAGAGATCATTCATATCAAATATGACCCCGAGGTGATAGAGCGCACAGAAGTAATACACGCCGCAAGGAGAATCGGGGATATCAGCAAGATCATTTCTGAGCAATAACTTTTGTCAATTCCCAGAGTAAGGTGAGTTATCTATTTCAGGTACTCTGATCCCCTGATATTCACACCCGCTTTGCACTGTAAGCCACGAACGGCAAACCGACAATGCTATGCACGCTTCCAGAATGAGCAAATAACGGAAGTTGGTCTAACTAAAGTTTTTGAAGTAGGAGCTAATGAATGAACAAATCACATGGAAAGCTTGCCATTCTCCCGGCGGTTGTTGTCACGGTGAACCTTCTTATCACGCCTGTTGTGCACAGCGCACAAGCCGAGCCCGCCGTGCCCAATTACAGCGAAAAAGTCAAAGAACTGGAGAAGATACTGTCCGCCCCTAAAAATGCGCCAAAGATAAATGAACATGACAAGGCCGTGATGGAAAAGGCCGCCATGGACCTGGTCGCAGAAATGCCGAAGCCGGGCATTCAAGTTGGCGCGAAAGCACCGGATTTTTCTCTGAAGAACCCCTATGGCAAAACAATCAAGCTCAGCACCTTGCTGAAAAAAGGCCCTGTCATCCTTACGTTTTATCGCGGTGCCTGGTGCCCATACTGTAATCTGCAATTGCACCAGCTCAAGCAGGCGTTGCCGCAGTTCAAGAAACACGGCGCGTCACTGGTCGCGATCACGCCGCAAACGCCCGACAAGTCGGTAGGTCAGTTCAAACAGGATGGCTTCCCCTTTGAAGTACTGAGTGACATGGATTACAAGGTCATCAAGGCCTACAAGTTGTTGTGGAAAGTCCCGCCTGAACTGGATGCCACTTACAGACGTGCTTATGGTTTGAGTCTTGAGGCGTTCAACGGCCCAGGTCGCCTTGATTTGCCGATCCCCGGCACTTTTGTCATCGATCGGGCCGGGATCGTGCGCGCCGCTTTTGCCAATACGGATTGGAAGAAGCGCATGGAACCGGTCGATATTCTTGCTGCTCTGCAGAAATTGCCAAAGAAGTAATATGCGGGCAATTGGACCGGACACAATTGATACTAAGAAATAGATACTTTTCAACTGGTACACTCCAGCAATCGAGTCCGGTCCTATTGGTACTGAGGAGAAAAACGTGAAGAACTTATTGTTTGCACTCGCCGTGACCATTCTCATGGGAATTACCGGTTGCACCGTTCAGGAAAAGCCCACCCCCGATACCTTCATCAATGTGCCAGTGGTTGAGTTTGGCAATGAAGTACCAGCAAAGGGAGAATTCATTCTCTACTTCCCGGCCGGGAAGCCCATCCCGGTGGTAGCCTCGATCAAGGGCAATGCCCTTTCTCTAGAAGCGGAAAATACATTGATCTTCAAGCTGAAGAACGACATTTATGCCTACAGAGACTGGGTAAGCTTTGATCGCAAGACATGGGTATCGGGTGGCGAGACCATTGATTTCAACCTCGAAGTCAAAATACCCGGGCCCACTCATCCGAAACCGGGAGTTATGAAACTGCTGATGAACCTGAAATGATTTCCCTGACAGCGTGAGGGGGGTTTCGATGGCCGTGGAGTTCTGGTTCGAATTCTCAAGCACTTACTCTTATCCTGCCGCAATACGCATTGAGGCGCTCGCCCAATCGGAAGGCGTACCCATCATCTGGAAACCGTTTCTGTTAGGCCCCGTCTTTCGCGCACAAGGCTGGAAGGATTCTCCCTTTAACCTCTTTCCGGTGAAAGGACGTTACATGTGGCGCGACCTGGAGCGAATCTGTGAGAAACTTGCGATCCCGTTCCGACGCCCCTCGCAGTTCCCAAGTAATGGACTGCTCGCGGCGCGCATTTCCTGTTGGTTTGCGACGAAGCCTTGGGTTCCAGAGTTTGTTCGCTCCGTGTACCGGGCGAATTTCGCTGAGGATCTTGACATTTCGAGCGCCTCGGTGCTGGAGAGCCGCCTCGATAGCCTGGGTCAACCGGGAGCCGCATTAATCCAACAAGCGCAGTTACCCGAGAGCAAAGAGAAACTTCGCGCCCAAACAGAAAATGCCATTGCACTCGGGATCTTTGGAGCTCCGACGTTCGTAGTCGGCCCTGAACTGTTCTGGGGAAATGATCGGCTTGAGGAGGCTATATCCTGGTACAAGTCACATCAACAAGCGGGCGCGGTCAAACAACTCACTTAACCGGACTTAACCGCGGCGCGGTGACGCAGTCTGTTAATTAAATCGTAATTAAATCGTCAAATGACTGCTGCTGATGATTAACCTACCGCCTATTTCATGATGCTTGTTTGATGTTGTCGTTAGTCCTTTGCGCAACTGTTACCCGTTTGGCAACTGTTTTGCGTTTGTTTCTTCGAAAATATCTCACATTGTCGGCAGCGGTGGGGAGGAGCTCCTCATTGTGCGGAGAGGATTCGATTAGCCGCATCGCTTTACCGAAGGCAAAGGCAGCCAAGATTCCGGCAACAGCCCATACCAGCAGAATCACAAGAAGCGTATTAATGCCCATACCTTACCTCCTAAGTAATAACCACCTCATTTCACAATTCCCCAGAATCCCCTTGGTTGCAACTATTTTGGTGGCTATTCCGTCATTAACGGTACCTGTCCACTGACGAACGGTTTGTGTCAAAACCAAACAGACAAGTCCGCATAGCCTGCCTGAGCTGTCTCGTGCGGTCCGTTTTTCGGGATCATTTTTACTGTTGTTGCCCAACAATCGGCTCGAGCCGTCGCACTAGCCAGCGTGTGGTTCAGCCAAGGTGTTGAACGTCCGCTTTCGAGAAAATGCTATCGGCTGCTCTGGCTGATAGCAGTCATCGGTGAACGCCTACTGCCGACCCATTGCGGACGTTCGAACAATCCAGAATACCGCGGTATGTCCCTGGGCCTCCATTGCCTCTATATGCGAATCTGGCACAGCTTTTGCTTTAGGTAATAGACAACCAGGGGCGCTCACGGCGCAGTTTCGTAGCAAGTCCGCGTGCCATTTTGTTACTTGTTCACAAGGTGAACAAAAATCGATTCTTTCGGGGTGACCAGTGGATCAAGAAAATGAAGAAAAAACGGTTCTTATAGATGTTCGTGTTAAACCAGACGCCAGGTCAGGTCGACCAGCAATGCCTTGTATCGCGCACTCCTTTGGTACTGCGGCCGGTGTGACCCATTGGCTTTCCACCAACAAAGAGTTTCTCATCGGACGCTCCCCGGAAGCCGATGTTTGCATTCCAGATCGACTCGTCAGCCAACGACATGCCCGCATGATTGTTTGCCCCGAGGGCGCGGTTTTCATTGAGGACCTGGGCAGTACCAACGGCACGTATGTTAACGACGAGAAGGTCATGCGACGCGCACTCCGCGACGGCGACGAAGTTCTGCTCCTCCCGGACTACAGACTGAAGTTCTGCTACCAGGTAAACGCTATAACCGAAGCAGCTGAAAAGAGCGAGGCGGAAGCAACCCAGGATGCCAAGACCGGGAATGTTGCAACTCTAGACACCCGGGCCTGTAATTACACCAGGAAAGAAATACTCATTCAGATCGATCAGGATTTTATCCAGGCCAAGAAACAGAACGAAGATTTGGCACTGCTCATGGTCGCCATAGATGGCTTCGCGAAGATCAATCAGATACACGGACAGGAAGCTGCCGCGATGGTGCTCCGTGAGGTCACGAAGGTTGTCAACTCCGTGCTGCGCCGGGAAGATGTTTTGGCCCGGTACAACAACGACACATTTGTAATACTCCTGCATAAAATGAATGAAGCAGCGGTCGTAGTGCTGTCTCAGCGTATCCGCCGCAGCGTCAAATATCACCATTTCATCCACGCGGGTGAAAGGATCGGCGTGACCGTCAGTCTCGGTATCGGTTGCCTCACGCGGAAAATGAAAAGCGCGATGAACTTGATCCAGCAAGTTCAGGCTTACCTGGACAAGGCCAAGAGCGTGGGACCCGACACTGTCAACGGCAGTCAAAGCATCTGCACCATTTTCCACCAGATCGGGAACAAACGCGTGGCTTGAGGTAAGACACCGCAAATGCCATGACAAATGACGACGATACTAACAAGTCTGAATATGAAGGTCCTGAACGTCGTAACAGAGCGCGGCGCACAGACAAGGACCGCCGCGATCGCATCCGATGGGAGCTGGAAAATCCTATTCGCCGCAAGAGTCCGGGGCGCCGCACGCTTGACCGAATATATTACTTGTTGGATACCAAACGATAAGGCGCTGCCATCTTCCAGCGGGTAATGAATATGCCACGAACCAATTGTCTCGAAACTGATTCGATAAAGAGGTATCCATGAAGCTATGGCGCATGATGCTCATCAGCTTGTGTGTGCTGCTCTCGGCATGTGCCAGCACGCGCGATTTCTACGAAGCGGTCTACAACACGCTGCAGCTTCACGCCGAGGTCAATAATCTGCCGGATAATGCACCATTTCTAAACCGCCCCGTGAGCTTTCAGCAATACGAAGCTGAACGTGAAACGCTCCTCAATTCCCAGGGCAAATCAACAAAGAGCCCACCGGAGTTTTAGGGCTGGCAATATAGGTAAGTCATGGGTTGTCGGAAGCCCCCATCTCGGTGGACCTCTTCTTTCTGAATACAATCGAATGTCTGCTCGGGACCGTAAACCGACTGCCTGTTTCATGGCGCCGTTATGGATCCGCACAATAGTTACCTCCCTGGCGCCTGCTTTGTGTCTGTTTCTTCGAAGAGCATAAAAGGATTCGAGTGAACCTGCCCCGATTTACTTCACCGTAACGAGTATCTTTCCCGCGGCATGTCCCTGTTGGCTATAGGCATGAGCCGCTGCCAGCTCCGCCAGCGCGAAAGTCCTGTCTATCACTGGCCGCAGTTTACCGGCCTCACAGAGCATGCGCAGCTGGTCGAGATCGGCCGCGCGCGCCTTGACCATGGTGAAGCGTACGCGCCGCCGCGACACAAAAGGCAGCAACAAGGCCGTGCTGACGCGGCTGAAGGTCGGTAGGGTGGAAACGACCACACCGGCCGGTGCCATGACCGCGAAAAAGTCACGCAGCGGCGCGCGTACGATCAGATCCAATACCAAGTCGTAGGGCCGTTCGACGGTTAATTCCTTGCGCAGGGTGTAGTCGATGACAACATCGGCGCCGAGTCCGCGAACGAACTCTGCGTGTTTGCCGCTGCACACCGCGGTAACATGGGCGCCGTGGTGCTTGGCGATTTGCACGGCGAAATGACCGACGCCACCGGCCGCGCCCCCGATCAGGACATGCTGGCCAGCGGCGATGCCACCCAGGTCACGTAGCGATTGCAGGGCCGTGAGCCCGGCCAAGGGAAGCGCGGCGGCTTCCGCTAAGGGCAGGTTGGCCGGCGCTTGTGCCGCCGCTTGTTCTTCGACCACGGCATACTCGGCGCAGGCGGCGCCGAAGCGCACGCTTGCCATGGCGAACAGGCGGTCGCCAGGCTTGAAGCGGGTCACTTGGCCGCCCACCTCGACCACTTTGCCGGAGATGTCAGCGCCGGGGATGGACGGGAACGGCACCGGTCGGTACAGCAGTCCCTGGGTGCGGCGCAGTTTCCAGTCCACCGGGTTGACGGATGTGCCCGCCACCTTCACCAGCAGCTGCGTGGCCGTTGGGCGCGGGGTCGGCACCTCCGCGGCCATGATCTGGTCGGGGCCGCCGAAATGGCGATATTGCATGGCGCGCATAGCTGCTCCTTGTTGGGCCCGCTTGTCATGATTGGCCCTCATAAGTCGAAATCAAAGGGGCCTGTAAAAAAATGGGGACAAAGAAGGAGGAAACAGTGCGTCATCAACGACAACATGTGTTCACCGGGAGTCCTTACGAATCGAGGATCGGAATGTCCCGTGCCATCCGTGTCGGCGAATCGATTGCCATCAGCGGGACGGCGCCCCTGGGGCCGGACGGCAAAACTGTCGGACACGGCGATCCGGAGGCCCAGGCACGCCGGTGTTTCGAGATCATTCGTGAGTCCCTGGAAAAGCTCGGCGCCGGTCTCCCAGACGTTGTCCGCACCCGGATCTATCTCACTGACATCAGAAACTGGGAGCCCGTGGCGAAGATCCACGGCGAGCTGTTTCACGATGTCAGACCAGTCACCACCGTCGTGCAGATCGTGGCGTTCGTCGATCCTGACTGGATGATAGAAGTGGAAGCCGATGCGGTGGTCTAGGAACGATCACTGAACCCGGCGTCTTGCGCCGCCAGAGTGCTGATCGCCGCCCAGTCGAGATTCTCCCCGCCCTGGGCGAGTAAGGTCAGGAACCGGTCACGGATCAGGCTCGCCAGCGGCATCGGCACGCTCAGTTCCTCGGCAGCGGCCAGTGTCAGGCGAATATCCTTCTGCCCGAGGGGTGCGGCAAACCCTGCCGGCTCGAATTCTCCACTGACAATCAGCCCACCGTAAACTTTGTAAATAGGTGCACTGAATATGCTGGAGGTCAGCATCTCCATAAACTGCCTCCGGTCGACACCGCCCTTGCCGACGAGCGCCAGTGCCTCGCCCATGGCTTCGATCGCCGACGCGATCAGGAAATTGCCGCTGAGCTTCACGAGGTTCGCGGCCTTGGGACTCTCCGAGAGCACGTAAGTTTTCTGGCCCATTGCCTCGAAGAGCGGCGTGGCGGCTTTGACCGCGGCCGGATCACCACCGACAATGATATTGAGCTGGCCCGCCGCTGCCGCGTTGGGGCGGCCGAACACCGGCGCCGAGACAAAACGCTGGTCGGCTCGGGCATGGGCTTGCATCAGTTTCTCGGACAAGGCGACGCTGATCGTGCTCGAGGATATATGTATGGCACCCGCTGGCAGACTCTGAACGATGCCATTCTTTCCGAACGCCACGCTCTCCACGGCCTCGTCATTCGCGAGCATGGTGATGACTGCCTCGCCTCGGCACGCGTCCGAAACTTGGGAGGCGGCCTTCGCGCCCTGCTTGAGCAATTCAGACGCCTTGTCCGGCGTGCGGTTATAAACCGTCACTTGATGGCCGACCTTCAACAGGTTGGCCGCCATGCCGACGCCCATGCGCCCCAATCCGATAAAGCCGACATTCATGTTATTTCTCCTTGAGAAAGTGGGGGACAAAAACACAATCAACGCTAACTCTATTTTCGAATTTAAGCTAATTAAAGGGGCAAGGCTCAATTTATTTTTGTTAGACTCATGTTTATGAATAAAAAGTAATAATGGTTTAAAAGGCCAGGAGCATGAATAGAAAAACCGAAGTCTGGCCCGCTGGGATCCAGGAAGTAGGTCAGAAAGCCCAAAGGTCGCGCGCCGTGACGGCTCGTGATATTGAGTTGTTCACTGACATCAGTGGTGACCACAATCCCCTGCATTGCGATGAAGCGGTGGTCCGCGCCACCCGTTTCGGCGGTATCGTGGTCCAGGGTGGTGTCACCAGTGCTATCCTGAACGCGGTCGTGGCCGAAGATCTTCCTGGCCCGGGCACCGTGTTCTTGCAAGTCAATTGGAGCTTCAAGGCGCCGGTGCGACCCGGCGACATCATCACGGGCGAAGTGAAGGTGACGAAAGTGCGCGATGACAAACCCATCACAGAACTCGAGACTCGCGTGTTCCTCGCTGACGGCACCGTCGTCCTAGGCGGCACCGCAGTGTGTTACACATTCCCCATTAACAAATTCCAGTAAACCTGTGGTTGCTCGCCTGCGAGGATTTTTCCAGCTCCTTCCCGGCAGGCTGAGCTAGTTTGCTATATCTTCTCGTTGACTCCAATAATTAACGAATAATTACAGATGGTTATTCGCCAAGGACAAGGATCCGGCGCGAATTAAATACCAATATCACGGACCTTTTGGCACGTTTTCTGCACCATTTCCCCTGATTTAATTTGAAGACGATATAAGCCATGACAAAGAAGCTATGGCGCATCATGCTCATCAGCTTGTGTGTGCTGCTCTCGGCATGTGCCAGCGCGCGCGATTTCTACGAAGCGGTCTACAACACGCTGCAGCTTCACGCCGAGGCCAATAATCCGCCGGATAATTCGCCGTTTCTAGACCAGCCCGTGAGCTTTCGCCAGTACGAAGCCGAACGTGAAGCGCTCTTTAAATCCCAGGAAAAATAGACAAAGCTGTCACCGGAGTCTTAAGGGCTCGCAGTATCTGTAAATCATTCGTCTGTGGTGTCCAACCAGAGCCGTGAATGGTCTCGCCGCTCTTTTTAAGCCCTTCTGTGACAAAATTCCTTAGCCTGTAACTTGGTTTCTGAATATCCCCTTGCTGTCGTTGACTTCCCGCGGGGAGAGGCTTACGCCATACGGCAGCTGTCGGGTACCACCTAACCTCCCGAAAAATAAGGGCTTGCATCAAGTTGCCGCCTGAATCAGTTTCGCCCCAATTCGCTGCTCCCCTGTCGGTCGTTCCGCAATCCGGAACTTCTATATTTAACGGGGTCGGAGAGATTTTTAATTAATCATGCGTCCCTTTTAATATTAACGTGAGGCATGAAGCCGATAGAGCCCTTATAAACAGGAGATTTACCATGATTAAGTCTTCCAGCGCTGTCATTCTTACTGTGTTCGCTTTCCTGAACGCCGCGAGCGCTGCACAGCCGGGCCCCTATGCTGGCCAGGAGCAGCGAGAGATCAAGGCATTGTCTTCTGACGAAATTCAGAGTTACCTCGCGGGCAAGGGAGCCGGTTTTGCCAAGGCCGCCGAACTAAATGATTACCCCGGCCCGGCACATGTGCTGGAGCTGGCGGATTCACTGCAACTAAGCGAGGAACAAAAGACGCGCACGCAATCCATTTTTGACGCCATGCAAAAAGAAGCGGTGCGCCAAGGCAAGGTACTGGTTGAAAAAGAGCGAGAATTGGACCGGCTGTTTGCGACCGGCAAGGTAACCGAAGACAGCCTGCGCGTAACGATCAGGGAGATTGGAGCGTTGCAGGCCGAGGTGCGTCGAGCTCATCTTCAGGCCCACCTTGAACAACGAGCGGTTCTGACAAAGACGCAAATCGCCAAATACAATGAACTCCGCGGCTATGCCTCAAAGAACGGCCAAACGCATGGCGGGCATTCCCATGGCCATTAATACCGGTATTGTTCTATAAGGGATACCACGATGAGCCATGGTACGATTATAAGAACAAAAAGAGCGTTTCCCGTTAATCGATAACACCGGTGATCAATAATCTTAAGGGAAACCCAAACCCCGCACCGGCAGGGAGGTGACGACGTGCTAAGCGTCCACGTACGGTCGGCATGGAGATATAGAACATGAAGCTTCCACGCACTGTAATTCTCTTTCTATTATTGTTCGTTACGCCGATTTTGTCGGCATCGGATTTTGCCAAGGAAAAGCGCTGGGCGGACGAAATTGCGGACTCGCTGGTCGAGGGCGACGTTACGTGGCTGCAGGCTGGTGAGCACCGGTTTCTGGCGATCTATACCATGGCGAAAGGGGACAATCCGAAGCGCGGCATCATTCTCTTGCACGGAACAGGCGTTCACCCGGACTGGCGTCAGGTGATATATCCGCTGCGTACGGGTTTGGCCGCACGCGGCATGCCGACGCTGTCTCTCCAGATGCCCGTCCTGCCCAACGAAGTCCGGGGAAATGACTATGAGCCCCTTATCGCGGATGCCGACCCGCGCATCGAGGCGGGTGTGAAGTTCCTGAAACAACAGGGCGTCAAGGAGGTCGTGCTTATCGGGCACAGCCTCGGATCAGTCATGGCGGCGCATTATCTCGCCGGCGGGGCGCGGGACTTCAAGGGATTTATCGGCGTCAACATGGATGTTTACGATAACAGTGACGAGAGGATTGATATGTTGGCATTCCTCCGTCGCATCCACATCCCGGTGCTGGACCTGTACGGGAGCATGGCGGCGTCATCATCGCTCAATACCGTGGACTTGCGGGCCGAGGCGGCGAAGGCATCCGGCAACAAGCCCTACCGGCAAATCAAGATCGAGGGCGCCAACCAATTGTTCGACGGCAAGGACGAGGTGCTCTTGGAAACAGTGTCGAAATGGCTTTCCACCCTGAAATAATGTGCCACTGCCAACATCGGATGACGCCAATTAGTATGTCCTAACCACTGGAGGCAACATGAAAGTTTATGTATTTGCTGTCGCGACCGTGACGGTGGCCCTCGTGGGCGCGCTGGCACAGGCCGCCCCGACCACGGTCGTTCTCGGGACGGCCACTGCCGGCGGCGGTTTCGAACTCTATGGCCGGCACCTGGCCGAAGTGATCTCGGAAACCGATACCTCATTGAAGATCGAAACACGCCCCACCCGTGGCAGCGCGGAAAACGTGCCGTTGCTCGAAGCCGGCAAACTCGACATCGGACTGGTCGAAGGCAATGTCGCCCACGCGGCCTTCGAGGGCGTGAATCAGGAGAAGACCAATTTGCGGATCGTGGCTGCCATGTATCCAGGTCCCGGAATGTTTGTCGTGCGAAGCAATAGTCCGTATCACACGATTAACGATTTGAAGGGCAAGCCAGTTGCTTTCGGGACCCCGGCCTCGGGCCTGACAAAGCTCGCGCGCGATGTGCTCGATGGTTTGGGGCTTTCGCCGGAGCGAGATTTTCAGGCGGTATTTCTGGACAAAGCCGATGAAGGCCCCACACTTGTGCTGGATGGGAAAGTCGTCGCCTTGTGGGGCGGTGGTCTCGGCTGGCCGGGTTTTACCAAGGTGGCCGCGGCGCCGGGTGGGGCACGCTTCATCGTCCCGGATGCGGATGAGATAGGACGCATCCGGGCCAAACATCCGAACCTGCGCCGTATGACTGTACCGGCCGAAACTTATGCGGGACAGGAGGCACCGATCCACTCGGTGGGACTGTGGTCATTTGTACTGGCGCGCGCCGATTTGCCGGATGAGGTGGCTTACCGATTGGCGCGTGCCGTGCATCGCGGCGAGGCAAAACTGGGCGCGCGTCTGGCGCAGGGTCAATACACCACGGCGGCCAACACGGCGAACGAAACGCCGCGTGCCGAGCTTCTGCACCCCGGTGTCGCACGCTATCTGCGTGAGATTGGTGCATTACGCTGACTCTGTAGATTGGCCATGTCATGAAGGACACTCAGTTGGTCGGTTACAGCATCGGAGTAGCCGTAATCAGCGATGTCTTCATACGATAGGTAAAATCCTGAAATGGGCTGGTTCAAAGTTATCGATAGTCCAAGACGCGATCAAACTCCCTGCATGGTGGAATTGATCTCTATACCTCTATAGACTGCGCGTCCTGCATTTATTATTACGCTTCGAAGCCGTTTCTATTCCATGCAAACCGCGCGTGAAATATTTTCCTACCGCAAATATTGGGCAAAGCGCTTCGGGCCAGCGACGTTCCTGCCCATGTCGCGCGCGGAGAGGGACGAGCTTGGCTGGGATTCCTGCGACATCATATTAATCACCGGTGATGCTTACGTGGACCATCCGAGCTTTGGCATGGCCATCATCGGGCGCGTGCTGGAGGCGCAGGGCTTTCGTGTTGGGATCATCGCCCAGCCGGACTGGAAGAGCGCCGAGGCCTTCAAGGCCCTGGGCCGGCCGAATCTGTTCTTCGGCATCAGTGCCGGCAACATGGATTCCATGGTCAACCGTTACACCGCTGATCGCAAGATCCGCTCGGACGATGCCTACACCCCGGGGGGCATGGCGGGCAAGCGCCCGGATCGTTCGGTAATCGTGTACGCCCAGCGGGCACGCGAGGCTTATGGCGATGTACCTGTTATTGTCGGCGGCATCGAGGCTTCGTTGCGGCGCATCGCACATTACGATTACTGGTCCGACAAGGTGCGCCGCTCAATCCTGTTGGACGCCAAGGCCGACATGCTGGTCTACGGCAACGCCGAGCGCCAGGTGGTCGAGATCGCGCACCGCCTCGCGACCAAAGAGCCGATTGAAAAGATTACTGACATTCGTGGCACCGCCTTCATTCGCAACGGCCTGCCGGAAGGCTGGACCGAGCTGGATTCCGCACATCTGGATACGCCCGGCGCATTGAATCCGCCAATGAGTCCCTATGCGACCGAAGAAGAAATCCGCATCTCGCTTCAGCCCGGGACAGTAACAGAGGGAGAGAGGACTGCTTCGGTTAATGTAGTGCAGTTTCACCGGCACACGTCGAAGCTGGATCGTGAGAAAACCGTGATCCGGCTGCCATCATTCGAAAAAGTAGCGAGCGATCGGGTCCTATACGCCCATACTTCACGCGTGCTGCATCTCGAAACTAATCCCGGCAACGCCCGCGCTTTGGTGCAGCGCCACGGTGAACGCGATCTGTGGCTCAACCCACCGCCGTTGCCACTGAGCACAAAAGAAATGGACGGCATCTATGAGCTGCCGTACCAGCGCCTGCCGCATCGGGTCTACGGCAAGGAGAAGATCCCGGCTTACGAGATGATCCGGTTCTCCATTTCCATTCAGCGCGGTTGCTTCGGCGGCTGCACCTTCTGCTCCATCACCGAGCACGAAGGGCGCATCATCCAGAACCGCTCGGAGGACTCGGTGATCCGCGAGATCGAAACCATCCGCGACAGCGTGCCCGGCTTCACCGGCGTGATTTCCGATCTCGGTGGCCCCACGGCCAACATGTACCGCCTCGCCTGCATGTCGCGCGAAATCGAATCGGCCTGCCGCCTGCCTTCGTGCGTCTACCCCGGCATTTGCCAGAATCTCAATACCGATCACTTGCCGCTGATTAAACTATACAAGCGTGCGCGTGAGTTGCCGGGTATCAAGAAAGTCCTTATTGGATCGGGCGTGCGCTACGATCTCGCCATTGAATCTCCAGAATACGTGAAAGAATTGGTCCAGCATCATGTTGGTGGGTATCTCAAGATCGCGCCTGAGCATTCACGCGCGGGGCCGCTGTCGAAAATGATGAAGCCGGGGATGGGGTCGTATTACAAATTCAAGGAGCTATTCGACAAGTATTCGAAGGAAGCCGGCAAGGAGCAATATCTCATTCCCTATTTCATCGCCGCGCATCCGGGCACGACCGACGAGGACATGCTTGAGCTCGCTCTGTGGCTGAAGCAAAACGGCTTTCGGGCCGACCAGGTACAGGCCTTTCTGCCAAGCCCGATGGCAAGTGCGACCGCGATGTACCACTCCGGAAAAAATCCGCTACGCAAGGTGACGAAGACCAGTGAAGGAGTGTATGTCCCGAAGGGATTAAAACAGCGCCGGTTGCACAAGGCCTTCCTGCGTTACCACGATGCCAATAACTGGCCGATGTTGCGCGCGGCACTGCGGCGCATGGGACGCGCCGATCTGATCGGCTCAGGCAAGCACCAGCTCATCCCTTCGTATCAACCGGTCGGCACCGGCCAAGGGCACGAGGGCCGGCACGGTGGCAAGCGCTTCGCCACCCAACACACTGGCCTTCCGCGATTTGCCGATAAAAAAACTGCCACGCGCCAGCGCGGCGCGAAGCGTCCTCCCCGGACTTTGCATCCCGGAAGCCCCACCGGCACCGGCAAGCGGCATGGAAGATAGCGCTTGACAAATCTTATATTTGGGAATATTTTCCCAAATATATGGATTCCTCAGAAAAACTTAGCCAGGCCCTTACATCCGCTCTTTTCCGGATCTTGCGTCCGCTAGTACGCACGTTATTGCGTAACGGTATGTCTTTCAAGACTTTTTCAGACATTGCCAAGCGGGTTTATGTAGAGATTGGAATGGACGAATTCAGCATCCCCGGAAAAAAGCAAACGATATCAAGAGTTTCCGTGCTGTCTGGCCTGACGCGCAAGGAGGTCCAGCGGATTGTCAGTGAGGGCGCCGAAGCCAAGTCCGTTTTTCAAGACCACTACAACCGGGCGGCCCGGGTGATTGCTGGCTGGGTCCGGGACCGGGAATTTGCGGACACCAAGGGCAACCCACAGCCGCTGGCACTCGAGGGCGACAAAGCCAGCTTCAGTGAGTTGGTCCGACGCTACAGTGGTGACGTTCCGGCACGCGCGGTGCGCGACGAACTGCTTCGGGTGGGCGCCGTCGAGACCATCGAGGACGGCCGCCTAAATCTCCTGTCCCGGGCATACATACCGCGCACCAGTGACCTCGACAAACTCGACATCCTCGGGACTGACGTGGCTGACATCATCGCCACGATCGACCACAACCTGCAGCATGGTGCCGGCGACCCTCGGTTCCAGCGCAAAGTGATGTACGACAACCTGCCGGAAGAATCAATTTCCAAATTCCGTACGTTAAGCGCGGAACAATCCCAGAAATTGCTGGAAACACTTGACCGTTGGCTTGCAGAGCAGGACCGCGACGTTAACCCAGCGGTTCAAGGTAGCGGACGCAAGCGCGCCGGTATTGGCATTTATTATTTTGAGGAAGATTTGGCGAAACCGCCAGAGGAGAAGTGACATGAGTTTCAGGATCTTGAAAAATTTATTCACCGTGCTGACGATGCTCTTGGTGCTGATTGCCTGTGGCGGCGGTGGAAGCGGCGGCACTCTTGCCAGCGGCGGCACCGGTGGTACCGGCGTTAGCTTCGGCCCGGTAACCGATTTCGGCAGCATTTTCGTTAACGGCGTGGAATTTTCTACCAGCGGCTCGACGATCCTGCGCGACGATGTCTCCATTAATGAGAACGAGTTGCGCAAGGGCATGATCGTCGAGGTCGAGGGCTCGATCGCAAGTTCCACCAGCGGCACTGCGACAACCGTGACGGTGGAGGAGGCGGTACGCGGGCCAGTGGAGTCAAAGTCCGGAACGGCCGCCGCAGGCACACTGGTGGTGTTGGGGCAGACCGTGCGCGTCGACGACACCACCCTGTTCGACAACAATGTCCCGAATTTTGGGTCCGTGAATCCCGGTAACCTGCTGGAGGTGCACGGCCATCGCCTGTCGGACGGCACGATCGCGGCAGGCTTCATCGAGCGCAAGACCGCCCCCATCGTTTTCACAGTGCGCGGCACGGTTACAGGCCATAGCGCTGGGGCGCAGACATTCACGATCGGGGCCCTGATGGTGAACTACAATGGCGCGATCATCAATGACATGCCCGTGCCCTCGGGCAGCAACTGGGACAACTTGTTCGTCGAGGTGAAGGGAACCAGCTGCTCAGGAATTAGCCCGGCGCCATGCGGCACTCTGACTGCCACCAAGGTCGAACCGGAAGGGCTGGCCATAGCCAATGCTAACCAGGCGGAGGTCGAGGGCTTCGTAACTGCACTGGTGTCGACCTCAGATTTCACCCTGAACGCCATGCGTGTCCTGATCACCGGGTCAACCGTGTTTTCTGGCGGACTCCAAAGTGAAATCGTCGTGGGCACCAAGCTCGAGGTAGAGGGCAGTCTCGCTGGCGGGGTGCTGACAGCGACTAAAGTCAAGTTCAAGGAGAGCGTCCGGATGGAGTCGAACGCTACCGTATCGGGTTCGACCATCACGCTGGAAGGAATTCCGGGCATCACGGTGACAGTCAATGCCTTCACCGCGTTCAAGAACACAGCTGCCACGTCTTCCAACCTCGCCCCCCTGAACAACCGGAACGTCCGACTCCGTGGCCGCGCCTCGGGGACGGCCTTGGTGATCGCGACGGAAATCGAGGACCGCGGTCCATCCGACTTGAACAGCGATGTGATCCTCCAGGGTCCAGTCACCAAGGCAGACGTGACCAACTCGACATTCAAAATCCTTGGGGTCACAGTGGATACCTCCAGCCTTGACCCGAACAACGATTTCAAGGATTTGACCGATAACTCGATCAGTCCTGCGGCGTTTTTTAACGCGCTCGCGCCCAATGGCGGGCTCGTGAAGGCGAAAGGCAGGTTACCCGCGGGAGGGAATGCGCTGGCGGCCGGCACGTTGCGGGAAGTCGAGCTCGAAGATTGACACCTCAGTCTCCGAGGAGAACGGTGGCCACCTGGCCGCCGTTTTCATCAGCGCTTACATTTCATCGCGTGTTGTTCAAGCGGCGCGACGTCTCTCATCTTTGAAAGCCTTGCGCAGTTGCTCGCGAAACTCCGGCGTGTCTTTGTGGCCGTGGACGCTGACGGCATGCTGGATCGCGACTTCCAGAAGCTCGTCTTCGCTGTCGGCGAAAATGGATACGCTGCAATTCGTATCACTGGGATACTCACGGCAATCAATATATTTCCTGGACAGGGACTCCTCCGTTCTGGTTCTCGGTAGAAAAGTAATGCGGGAATGACTGCTAAAGCAAACCCAGAAGTTGACAAGGCGGGTCGGATATCAAGCTATACCCCTCGATCAAAATGTGTCAAGCCAGCTAGCCGGGGAAGAATGAAATCCGTGAGACAGGACCGCGAGATAGAACAGCGAAAGCAGGGTTTATATTCAGCCAAAACGTGAGAGTGTCAGACCATCCTGATCAATTTCCGGGCGCTGTCCCGAGACAAGATTGGCAATGAGTTTTCCGGAGCCGCAAGCCATGGTCCAGCCGAGGGTGCCGTGGCCGGTATTGAGGTAAAGATTTTTGTAAGGGGTGGGGCCCAGTACCGGTGGATTGTCCGGCGTCATGGGCCGCAAACCGCACCAGTACTGCGCTTTCGCGGGATTGGTCGCGCCGGGGAAAAGATCCCCGAGCACGTGCGAGATGGTGGCGAGCCGCGATGGCCGAAGGCTCAGGTCGTATCCCGCAAGTTCCGCGGTGCCGGCAGCGCGTAGCTTATCGCCGAGGCGCGTGATCACCACTTTGTACGTTGCGTCCGTCACGCTGCCACCCGGGGCCGCGGCAGTATCCGTGAGGGGAAGGGTGACGGAATAACCCTTGACGGGATAGACCGGCAACCGGAGGCCGAGAGGTCGCAGCAGCAACGGCGTGTAGCTCCCACAGGCCAGCACATAGGCATCGGCGGTCATTTCTCCCTTGTCGGTGATTACACGAGTGAGGCGGTCTCCATTTTTTTCCAGCCGTTCGAGGCGGGTGTTAAACGAGAACACCACGCCTTTGGCGATCGCGAGGTTTGCGAGCGATTGGGTGAATTGGAAACAGTCACCCGATTCGTCGCCGGGGAAATGCAGACCGCCCACAATTTTATTCCGTGACGCGTGCAACGCCGGCTCCTGCACGAGGCAGCCGGTGCGGTCAAGAAGCTGGGATTCTATCCCCCACTTCCGGAGCATCGCGATAACTTTTCCCGCTTCGTCGAATTCGCGTTCCGTGCGGAACAATTCGAGGACGCCGGTCAGATGTTCATCGTAGATGATTTTGGTTTCGTGGCGCAGTGCCACGAGGCATTCATGGCTGTAGCGCGAAAGCCGCAGCATGCGTTCGCGGTTGACGGCATAGCGCGCAGACGTGCAGTTGGCGAGCATATTAAAGAGCCACGACCACATTGCCGAATCGAATCTTGGACTGAAGACCAGCGGCGAATGCCGGTGGAACATCCATTTTATCGCCTTGAAGGGAATGCCGGGCGCGGCCCAGGGCGTGCCCGCGCCCCACGATACTTGGCCGCCGTTGGCGTGACTGGTTTCCATTCCCGGCGCTGGCTGGCGCTCCACGACCGTGACCTCATGACCCGCCTGCCTAAGATACCAGGCGCTGGTGACGCCGATTACACCACTGCCGAGGACAAGGACTTTCATGGAAATGATAAGGTTTCCAAAAAAGCTTACTTTGGTCAGGAAAGCCAGGTCGTGAAAATATTCACCGGCTCACGTGCGGTGCGGTAATTGTTCACCGGTGCTTGCGTATCGGGATAGCCGAGCGACATGCCGCAGACGAGCGCGCGGGAGTCGGGCACATTGGCAAGTTTACGAACGATATCGGGATATTCCGCGATGGAGGCTTGCGGACAGGTAGCGAGTCCGTGCCCGATGGCGGCGAGCATGACATTCTCGATGAACATGCCGATATCGATCCACGAACCTTTTTCAAGTGAACGGTCGAGAAAGAACAGCAACCCCACCGGCGCGCCGAAGAAGGAGTAATTGTTGTTCCAGGACTTCAGGCGCGCATCCTTGTCATCGCGCCCTATTTTTAGTGCCTGATAGAGCGCGAGCCCGCAGGCGACGCGCCGCGACTTGTAGGGCTCATTCCACACCTTGGGATAATACGAGTAGTCCGGATTTTCTGGGTGCTTGGCTTTTCGCTCTTCCAGCAGCGCGGTACTGATTTTCCGTTTAGTTTCCCCCGTCAGCACAACGACTTGCCATGGCTGGGCATTGGTGCCGGAGGGCGCCCAGCGTGCTGTATCGAGGATCGATTCGACCGTGGCACGGTCAACCGGTTTGTCGAGATACGCACGCGTCGAGGCACGCTGCTTGATCACATCGAGGACATCCATTGGCCATCTCCTGGTCTCAGATCGTGGATGTCGTAATGTAACCCGATTACGTCCGCGGAAGAATTCCTGCCACCGGCGTTAACGACGTTCGGGCAGGGTGGCCAGTTCCGGCACCGTCAGGCCATGACGGTTTTGTGGCTTGGCCAGCAGCAGTTGTGCGTCGCCCAGTGCGCGCTCAGCAAATCCGCCCTCGCAGTAGCACAGGTAAAATTCCCACATTCGCAGGAACTCCTCCGACACGCCGAGCTGGCGCACGGCATCGGCATTGGTATACAGATTTTCGCGCCAATGCCGCAGGGTCGTCGCGTAGTGCGGTCCGATATCCTCGAGGTGCACGATTCTCAGATCAGTGGCGCGCGCCACCGCATTGGCCATCGCCGACACCGACGGAATGCAACTGCCGGGGAATATGTATCGCTGAATGAAATCGACCGATTTCCTGGCCGCTTCATAACGCTGGTCGGCGATGGTAATAGCCTGCAGCAACATCAGACCGTCCGGCTTGAGCAGCGCGCCGCATTGGGCAAAAAACGTCTCGTAATATTCGTGGCCGACCGCCTCAATCATTTCAATCGAGACCAGCTTGTCGTACTCGCCGCGCAGATCGCGATAATCCTCCCGCAGCACGGTTACGCGATCGGAAAGGCCTGCCTGCGCAATGCGTTCCTGCGCCAGCGCATGTTGCTCGCGCGAGATCGTGGTGGTGGTGACGCGGCACCCGTATTGCGCGGCCGCGTGCAGGGCGAATCCGCCCCAGCCGGTTCCGATTTCGAGCACGTGATCGCGCGGGCCGAGTGCGAGCTTACGACAGATGCGATCGAGCCGGGCGCGTTGCGCCTCGGCCAGCGTCATGCCGGGGCGCTCGAATATCGCCGCGGAATACATCAGGGTCTCGTCCAGCATCAGCCGGAAGAAATCGTTGCCGAGGTCGTAATGCGCGGCAATGTTGCGCCGGCTGCCGTCGTGGCTGTTGCGGTTCATCCAGTGAAAGAGTTTGCGCGCCGGCGTGGCCAGCCGCGCCAGTCCGGTTTCCATGCCATCCAGCACCTCGCGGTTCTGGATCAGGAGACGCACCAGCGCAGTGAGATCGTTGGCGAACCAGTAGCCGGACATGTAGGCTTCGCCGGCACCGATACTGCCGCCGAAGACGATGTCGCAGTAAAAACGGCTGTCGTACACGTGCACGGTGACTGACAGCGGGCAGCGTTCGGTACGCTGGCCGAAGCGATGCACTTCGGTGCCGTCGACAATGTCGACCTGACCGTGGACAAGTTGTTTCAAGCGTGCCAGCAGGATACGTTTTGCCAGATCTTCAACTAAGGCTGGCTTGGAAGAAAGGCCGGCTTGTGCATGTGTGGCAAATTTTGCGTACTTGATGTTCATGAGATCTTCTCCGGGCGGCTGTTTTTCAGGTCGGCACCTGGGGACTTGGCCGGGTGCGAATGAAAAGGCGTGCGCTTGAGCCACAGCCGCAATGCCTGCCAGTAGATGCCGGCAATGACTGTGGCGGTCATGAACGGATAGCGTGCCAGCGCGCTGGCCAGCGCCACTCCGCTGATGTCACGGCGCGTGAGTGCCAGGGTGGCATCGAACAGTTTGTTCCTGGCCTTGAAGTTCTCCATGTGCACGGCCAGCGTCGCGCCCGGGGACGTGAAGCGCCAGTCGTAATCAAAGGCCATGTCCATAAAGGGCGAGACATGAAAATCCTTGGCGAAGCGGTAGCGATAATGGCCTCCGCTCCCGAGATTGTCAGCCTGGTCCAGGACATAGGCATGACGTTCGCCCCAGGGCGTATTGGTGATTTCCGCCACGATGGTCTCGACCCGCGACCCCGTGTGATCGAAGCAGTAGTAGAAGCTCACGGGGTTGAAGCCGTAGCCGAAATAGCGCAAATGCGTCAGCAGGCGGATCGGACCGGCGGGGCGGCGCCCGGTTTTACGTTCCACCAGGTCGGCGACCGCGTGCTTGAGCGGCACCCGTTCGTCGCCGAGATAATCTGCGCGCCGGAACCGGGCCAGCGCCGGCCGGCGTGTCGACCACAGCCAGCGCCCGCGAAATACCGACTCGATCTCGTCGAGATCGAGATAAAGCATGAACAGCCGGTAACCGAACGCGTGCGGCCGTGGCGCACGCCGACGGTGTCTAACCCGCCCTTCGTAAATCGCGCTGTGCATCGGATTTCCCTTCATTAAAGTGTTCGAGCGCAGCCAGTGCGCTGACAACGCCGTCTTCATGAAAACCGTGACGCCAGTAGGCGCCGCAGTAGTAGGTGCGCCGCGCACCGTTGATCTCGCCCTGGCGTGCCTGTGCCGCCACCGAGGCCGCGGTGTATACCGGGTGATGGTAGGTAAGGCGCCGGATGATGCGATCGGGCGCTATCGCTTCGGAGCGATTCAATGTCACGCAGAAGGTAACCGGTGCTTCGATACCCTGGAGGATGTTCATGTTGTAGGTAACGGCCGCACGGCCGCGCATTTCCGGCAGCACATGGTAATTCCATGCCGCCCAGGCGCGCCGGCGCTGCGGCAACAGCCGCGTATCGGTGTGCAGCACGACTTCGTTCTGCTGGTAGGGGATCGCACCCAGGACTGCGCGTTCCGGCGCGGTCGCATCAGCCAGCAGACGCAGGGCCTGATCGCTGTGGCAGGCGAGGAACAGGGCATCGTAGCGCTCAGGTTCGCTGCCGCGTGCCTTGACCATGACGTGGGTTGGATACCGCTGTACCCATTCAACTGGCGTATTCAGGCGTACGCGGTCGCGAAACGGTGCTGTCAGCTTGTCCACGTAGCGCCGCGAACCACCATCAATCACCCGCCACGTGGGGCGGTTGCTTACCGAGAGCATTCCGTGATTGTGGAAGAAGCGCACGAAGAAGCGCGCCGGGAAATCTAGCAGGCGTTGTGGATCGGCGGACCAGATGGCCGCGCCCATGGGGATGATGTAGTAATCGATGAATTCGCGCGCAAAATTTCCATGGGCAAGATATTCGCCGAGCGTCTGTGATGCGGCCGCGGGTGTGTCGAGCAGGCGCGGCGCCTCGCGATTGAAACGCAGAATTTCGCGCAGCATGCGCCAGAAGCGCGGCCGCAACAGATTGCGCCGTTGCGCGAACAGGGTGTCGAGCGATGTACCGTTGTATTCCAGCCTGGTTTGTTCGCAGCGCACGCTGAAGCTCATGTGACTCGGCCGGCTCGCCACACCCAGTTCGTCGATCAGCTCGATGAAACGGGGATAGGTCCAGTCATTGAAGACGATGAAACCAGTATCGACGGCATACGCGCGATCACCGACGATGACATCGTGCGTATGGCTGT
>Ga0224512_10000945_pt1 | contig 29315 bp, 20 predicted proteins | sample SF_May12_sed_USG_4_FD_169103 | JGI IMG/M metagenome (GOLD analysis project Ga0224512, IMG submission 169103) | Sediment microbial communities from San Francisco Bay, California, United States - SF_May12_sed_USGS_13 | ecosystem: Environmental > Aquatic > Marine > Sediment | place: USA... | reverse complement strand
ACCGGAGCCGCCACCCCAAGGAACGACTCCCCAAACGGCGGCCCGATGACGAGGCGCGCGCCACTGGCGATGCACAGGGCCAGCACCGCCCCCGCCAACCCCACGCCCCATAGCAACCCCCGCGCCACGCCGCGCACGGCCCGGCGGCCGGGCGGCACGCGAATGCGGGCGCGATCCCATCCCCCCAGCCACACCACGCCGGCGTACAGCAGCAGCACCGCCACCAGCGGCGGGGCCGCGAGGCTGATCAGCCCGCGGCCCGCGCTCCGCCACCAGTGTCCGGGCGGGACCAGGCGACCGGCGATGCCCGCGAGCAGGAACGCCACGACGGCGAACACCACATAGAACCCGAGGACCGCCACGACGGCCCGTAGCAGCTCGGCCGCCCGCCCCCAAAACGAATCGCGCGCCCTCAGAGGAGCGCGCGCCGAATGGGTGTCGCGTACCGTCCGATGACCAGCCCCGCCACCAGGAGCTTGGCGACATCACCCAACAGGAACGGGACCGACCCGATGCCCACCGCCACACGCAGATCCCCACCCAGAATGGCGAGCTGCGCCACGCCACCGGCGTGGATCGTGACGGTCGCGAGCACCAGCCCCACCGCGAGACGCGTCCAACGCACCGGCGGGATCGCGGCGCGTCCCGCGATCGCGGCCGCCAGCGGCAGCGCCAGCAGGTAGCCGCCGGTGGGCCCGAACAGACGGGCCACCCCCGGCAGGCCGATGGGCGCGAACACCGGCAAGCCGGCGGCACCGGCCAGCAGATACGTCACCAGACTGGCGGCCCCGAGCCGCGGCCCGAGCAGGCCGCCCACGATGAGCACCGCCGGTACCTGCAGCGTGATCGGCACGGGCGTGCCCGGCAGGGGCACGCTCGCCTGGGCGCCGAACGCCACCAGCAGGGCGCCCCCAAGCACCGCCGCCACCTTCCGCACTACCGCCGTCGCCGTATGGCGCCGGTCGAGCGCCTGCACCGAGTTCGTCATACCCGCTCCACGCTGAGTGCCACCGCGTTGCCGCCACCGAGACACAGGGTGGCGAGCCCATGCTGCTTGCCGCGATCCGCGAGCCCGTACAGCAGCGTCGTCAGGATCCGTGCCCCGCTGGCGCCGATCGGGTGGCCGAGCGCTACCGCGCCACCGTGCACGTTGACCCGATCCCAATCCCAGCCCAGGCCCTGACCGTCCGCCAGCGCCTGGACCGCGAACGCCTCGTTGGCCTCGATCAGGTCGTAATCGCCGATCGTGGTCTTCGCCTGCTTCATGAGGTTCTGCACCGCCACGATCGGCGCGAAGAACAGGTCCTTCGGCTCGCCCCCGCCGGCCGCGTACGCCGTCACCCGAGCCAGCACCGTGAGCCCGTGCGCCTTGGCGAACGCCTCCGACGTCACGACCAGCGCGCTGGCCCCGTCGTTCAGGCCCGGCGCGTTACCCGCCGTCACGGAGCCGTCCTGCTGGAACGCCGGCTTGAGCTTGGCGAGGGCCTCGAGCGTCGTGTCGCGCCGGGGTCCTTCGTCGGTCTCGACCACCGTGGGGCCTTTTCGGCCCGGGATCTCCACCGGCACGATCTCGGCCTTGAACTTCCCGCCTTCGATCGCCGCGACCGCCTTCTGGTGACTCGCGAGGGCGAACTCGTCCTGCGCCTGGCGGGAGACGCGGGCTTTCGCTGCCGTGTACTCGGCATGCCCACCCATGTGGCACTGGCCGAAGGAGCACCACAGCCCGTCGTGAATCAGCCCATCCACCAGCTCCTGGGTCCCGAACTTCACGCCGCCCCGCATGCCCCAGAGATAATGCGGCGCGTTCGACATGGACTCCATGCCGCCCGCCACGATGCACCGGGCATCGCCGGCCTTGATGGCCTGGGCCCCCAGCATCACGGCCTTGAGCCCCGAGCCGCACACCTTGTTGATCGTGAGCGCCGGCACGGTCCCCGGCAGCCCGGCGTGGATGGCCGCCTGACGGGCCGGCGCCTGACCCACTCCGCCCTGGACCACGATCCCCATGATGGCTTCCTCGACCGCCGCGCCGTCGATCCCGGCGCGCCGCACGGCCTCGCGGATCGCGATCGCCCCGAGCTGGGGGGCGGGCAGCGGACTCAGGCCGCCGAGGAACCTGCCGATGGGTGTGCGGGTGGCGCTGACGATGACGGGACTGCGGGATGTATCAGACACGGCGGACCCTGCCGTTTCATTTATGAGGGTGGTCGCGGCGCGCTGGCGGCGCGCGACCGGGCCGGACCCACCCCTCAGGCCGGGGGTCACGGACGTCGCCGAAAGGTAATGGAGCGGTCAGAACCCGCTCAAGCCACTTCGCCGAGCGTGAGGGCGCGCCGCGCGATCTCGTCCTTGACGCGCGCGAGGAAGGCGTCCACGGTCACGATCTCCTGCTTCTTGCCCGCGCCCCGCGCCCGCACGGCCACGGTCCCCTGGTCCAGTTCCCGCTGGCCGAGGACGGCCATGTAGGGCACCTTGAGCAGCTCGGCGTCCCGGACGCGGTAGTTGAGCGTCTCGTTCCGATCGTCCACCTCGGCCCGGATCCCGGCGGCGCGGTAGCGGGCGGCCACGGCCGCGGCCGCCTCGCCCTGGACGTCGGTGATGGGCAGGACTCGCACCTGGATGGGGGCGAGCCAGAGCGGGAACGCCCCCGCGAAGTGCTCGATCAGGCACCCGACGAACCGCTCCAGCGTGCCGTAGATGGCGCGGTGGATCATCACGGGCCGGTGCGGCCGGTTGTCGGCGCCGGTGTATTCCAGAGCAAACCGCTCGGGCAGCTGGTAATCCAGCTGAATCGTGGCTCCCTGCCACTCGCGCCCGAGGGCGTCCTTGAGCTTGATGTCGATCTTGGGCCCATAGAACGCACCGCCGCCCTCATCCACGCCGTAGCTGAACTTCCGCCGGTCGAGCGCGCCCCGCAGGGCCCGCTCGGCCACGTCCCACGCCGCGTCTTCGCCGATCTTCTTCTCGGGCCGCGTGGCGAGGTCGAGCCGGTACTCGAAGCCGAACGTGCGGTGGAGCACCAGGTCCACCAGATCGAGCATGTCGAAGATCTCGTCTTCGATCTGGTCTTCGCGGCAGAAGACGTGCGCGTCGTCCATGGTCAGCCCGCGCACACGCAGCAGTCCGTGCAGGGTGCCCGACAGCTCGTTGCGGTAGACGTTCGCCACTTCGGCCAGGCGGATGGGCAGGTCCCGATACGACCGTTGCTGCGCGGCGTAGATCAGCGTGTGCATCGGGCAATTCATGGGCTTCGTGCGGTAGCGCACGTGCTCCGCTTCGCCCTCGCCCGCCGCCATCGGCGGGAACTGATTCTGCGCGTAGAGCGGGAGGTGGCCCGACCGGATGAACAGGTCCTCGCGGGTGACGTGCGGCGTGAAGACCAGCTCGTAGCCCCGGCGCAGGACCTCGTCCTCGATGAAGCGCCGCAGCTCGAACTGGAGCACGGCCCCGCGGGGGTGCCACAGGATGAGCCCCGGCCCCACTTCGTCCTGGATGCTGAAGAGATCCAGCTGGCGCCCGATGACCCGGTGATCCCGCTTCTCCGCCTCGGCGAGCCGATAGAGATGCGCGTCGAGGTCCTGCTTGCTGAACCAGGCCGTGCCGTAGATGCGCTGCAGCATCTGGCGCCGCGAGTCGCCGCGCCAGTAGGCCCCGGCCGCGTGCAGCAACTTGAAATGCTGCAGCCGGCCCGTGCTCGGCAGATGGGGGCCCCGGCACAGATCCACGAACGGACCGTCGGTGTAGACCGAGATGACCTCGTCGTCGCCCAGCTCCTCGAGCCGCTCGAGCTTGAGCGGGTCGTCCCGGAACCGGTGGCGCGCGTCGTCCCGCGTCACTTCCTCCCGCACGAACGGGTGATCGGCGGCGACGACCTCGCGCATCGTCTCCTCGATCCGCGCGAGATCGTCCGGCGTGAACGGCCGCGGCACCTCGAAATCGTAGTAGAACCCGTCCTGGATCGGCGGGCCGAACCCGATGTGTGCCTCCGGTAGGAGCCGCCGCACGGCGGTCGCCAGCACGTGGGCCGCCGAGTGCCGCAGCACGTACAGGGCATCCGCGTCGCGCTCCGTGAGGATCGCCACCCGCGCGTCGGCGCGCATCGGCCGGTCGAGATCCCAGATCGCGTCGTCGACGCGCGCGGCGACGGCCGCCTTGGCGAGGCGCGGGCCGATCGCCTCGGCGAGCTGCCGCGGCGTCGTGTCCACCGGCAGCGCCCGGGTGGAGCCATCGGGAAGCGAAATCTGAATCGTGGCTGCCATACTCCTCGTCGCCAATATGCGTCCGTTGATTTAGCCTGGGCGTTGACGCATTCTTACATTCTCGACCGTTCAATTGTAGTCTGCCCCGCTGCGGGATGCCACAAGGAGGATGCGTGACCCGAACCGACGACCGCCGCGACGGCGCGCTCACCCTCGCGCTCACCGCGGTCGCCGGCTTCGCGCTCGGGACCGTCGCCGGCATGGTGCTCGGCGGCTCGATGGGCCGTCTGCATGGGGAACGAGTGCGGCACGCCTTCGGGCGGCTGCGCCGCAGCTCGCGGGCGCCCAACCCGGAGGAAACCGAGCGCGCGGTGCGTGCCGCGCTGAGCGCCGACGAGACCACCCGCGATCTCGATCTCCAGGTCCACGCGCCGGGGGACGGCCTCGTGGAGCTCACCGGCGTAGTGACCGACGCCCTCGTCCGCCGCGCCGCCGCCGACGTCGCGCGCAGCGCGCCCGGGGTGGAGGTCGTGGTGAACCGCATCCTCGTGCAGGGCACCGACCTCCCGCCGCCGCCCGCCTCGACCGGCGGCCGCGGCCCGTGACCGCGGCGCCGTGAGCGCATGACCGCCCGACAACTCGCGCCGCAGTTCGACCCGGCGGCCGTCGAGGGCCCCACCTATCGCCGCTGGCTGGAGGCCGGCGTCTTTGCGCCGGCCCCCGGCGCCGACGCCGCGCCGTACGTGATCGTCATCCCGCCGCCGAACGTGACCGACCGGCTGCACATGGGACACGGGCTCAACAACACCATCCAGGACGTGCTGATCCGGTTCGAGCGCATGCGCGGCCGGCGCGCGCTGTGGCTACCCGGCACCGACCACGCTGGCATCGCCACGCAGAACGTCGTCGAGCGGCTCGTCGCGAAAGAGGGGCTGACTCGGCACGACCTCGGGCGCGAGGCCTTCGTCGAGCGGGTGTGGACCTACGTCCGGGACACGGGCGGGACCATCCTGGAGCAGCTCAAAGCCATCGGCTCCTCGTGCGACTGGTCCCGCACCCGGTTCACGCTCGACGACGACTATTCGGCGGCCGTGAAGCACGTGTTCGTGACCCTGCACCACCAGGGGCTCATCTACCGCGGGCACCGCGTCATTCACTGGTGTCCGCGCTGCCACACGGCCTTGTCCGACGAGGAAGCGGAGTTCGCGGACACGGACGGGAAACTGTATCACATCCGGTACGGGGTGGCAGCAGGGGCAAGAGCGGCAGGAGAGGCAGACGGGGGAGGGGCGGGGGCGACCGCCCACCCGCCCACCCGCCCACCCACCCAAGTCATCGTCGCCACCACGCGGCCGGAGACGATGTTCGGCGACGTGGCGGTCGTGTTCCATCCCGACGATGAGCGCTACGCGGCCCTCGCGGGTGCCATCGTGGAGATTCCGCTGGCCGGCACGCGTATTCCCATCGGGATGAGTTCGGTGGTGGAGCGGGCGTTCGGCACGGGCCTGCTCAAGGTCACGCCGGCGCACGATGCCAACGACTTCGACATCGCGCGCGGGCTGGATCCGGACATCGAGATGCCGGTCATCATGACGCCGGAAGCGACGATGGCGTCCACCCCGCGGGTGCCGGCGGAACTGCACGGGATGGATCGGGTGGACGCGCGCGCGCGCATCGTCGCGCTGCTCGAGGCCAGCGGCCAGTTGGTGAAGGTCGAGCCCTACCATCACGCGGTGCGCCGCTGCTATCGCTGTGACACCGTGGTGGAACCGCGGCTCTCCGACCAGTGGTTCGTGAACATGAAGCCGCTCGCGGAGCGGGCGCTCCGCGCGTATCGGGAGGGCGACGTCCGATTCGTGCCGGAGCGGTGGGGCGCGGTCTACGAGCGCTGGCTCCTGGAGATCCGGGACTGGAACATCTCGCGGCAGCTGTGGTGGGGACACCGTATCCCCGCGTGGTACTGCGCCTCCGCCGACTGCGGGCACATCACCGTCGCCGACGCGGCACCCGCCGGCTGCGAGCGGTGCGGCGGGCCGGTGCGGCAGGACGAGGATGTGCTCGACACCTGGTTTTCGTCGTGGCTCTGGCCGTTCGCCACGTTCGGCTGGCCAAAGACGACGCCCGACCTGGCGCAGTTCTACCCCGGCCACACCCTGGTGACCGCGCCCGACATCATCTTCTTCTGGGTCGCGCGCATGATCATGGCGGGTTACCACTTTCTCGGGCAGCGTCCGTTCGGCACCGTGTTTCTCAACGGCATCGTCCGCGACACGCACCACGTCAAGATGTCCAAGTCGCGCGGCAACGGGATCGACCCGCTCGAGGTGGTCGGCGGCTACGGCGCCGACGCGCTGCGGTTCACCGTGCTCGCGGGCTCGGCCATCGGCACCGATGTGATCCTCGATCCGAACGATCTCGACACGAGCTTCGCCGGCGGCCGCAACTTCGCGAACAAGGTCTGGAACATCGGGCGGTTCATCCTGACCAACCTGGACGGCCCCGCCCCACACCCGCGGGCACTCGACGCAACGCACTTCGAGCTGGCCGACCGCTGGATCCTGTCGCGCTGCCAGCGGGCCGTGACCGAGACGACGGAGGCGCTGGAACGGTTCCGGCTCAACGAGGCCGCCGGCACGATCTACCGCTTCCTGTGGGACGAGGTGGCGGACTGGTACGTGGAGCAGGCGAAGCCGCGGCTCTACGGCGACGTCGCCGGTGGCGCCGTGGCGCGGGCAATCCTGCTGTACGTGTTCGAGACCGCGCTGCGCCTGCTCCATCCGGCCATGCCGTTCCTCAGCGAGGAGCTGTGGTCGCACCTCCCGGGCGAGCGGGAGCCGCTGCTCGCGGGCGCGCGGTGGCCGGACGCCGAACCCGGCTTGCGCGATCCCGAGGCCGAGGACCGGTTCGCGCGGGTGCAGGCGCTCGTGGGCGCCGTCCGGACCATCCGCGCCGAGTACGGCGTGGCGCCGGGGCAAGCGGTCCGCGCGTTTGTCCGGGCTGGGTCGCTCGATGCCGCCGAGGCATGGAATGCGGAGGAGCGCACGATCGAGCGTCTGGCGAAGCTCACCCGGCTGGACCGGGGCGTGGCGCCCGACGAGCTGGGGGCGAGCGCCGTGCTCGACGACGGTTCGACGGTGTTCGTGCCGCTGGGCGACGCGATCGACGTCACGCGCGAGTGCGGCCGGCTGCGGGAGGAGCTCACCCGGGTGGACGGACTCCTCGCCGGCGTCCGCCGGACGCTCGCCAACGAGCGGTTTCTCGCCAAGGCCCCGCCCGAGGTCGTCGCGCGGGAACGGTCCAAGGAGCAGTCGTGGCGCGAGCAGCACGCCGCCCTCGCCAGCAAGCTCGCCGCCTTGGGCTGCTAGCGCTCGCGTCGGCCTGCGCCCTGGCGCAGGAGCCGCCCGGCGGACCGCCCGACGCGACGCCGCCCACCGTGCGCAGCATCCGGCCCGACTCGGGCGCCGTGCTGCCCGGGTTCCGTGACCCCGTCGTGTTCGAGTTCGACGAGATCGTGAGCGAGCGGTCGGCCGGCCGGCTCGACGAGTTGTTTTTCGTCTCACCGCGGTCGGACCGGGTGCGGGTGTCGTGGAAGCGATCCCGGCTCGAGGTGCGGCCGGCAGACGGGTGGCGGCCCGACGCCGTATACCGCGTGACCCTGCTCCCCGGCGCCATGGACCTGCGCAACAACCGGATGCGCCAGGGCGCCGAGGTCGTGTTCTCCACCGGGCCGGCGATTCCCGACACGCGCCTCACCGGCACGGTCGTGAACTGGACGACCGCGCGTCCGGCCGCGCGCGCGCTCGTCGAGGCCATCGGTCCCGACTCGGTGATCTACTTCGCGCAGGCCGACTCCACGGGCGATTTCCTGCTGTGGGCGCTGCCCGCCGGTCCCTACGTGCTAGTCGCCACGATCGACCAGAACTCCAATCGGCGGCGCGACCGGCGCGAGGCCTTCGACTCGGCGGTGGTGGTCCTCGACTCCACGGCCGCGCTCGTGCTCTGGGCCTTCGAGCACGACAGCGTGGGCCCGCAGCTGCGCTCGGCCGAGCGCGTGGACAGCCTCACCGTCCGACTGACGTTCAACCAGTCCCTGCTGCCGGGCGAGCCTGCGCCCGATGCGGTGTCGGTGCGCCTGCTGCCCGACTCGCTCCCGGTGGCCGTCGCCGCGCTGTGGTCCAGGACCACGTACGACTCGGTGCGCGTGATCGAGCAGGCGGCGGCCGATTCGGCCCGGGCGGTCGCCGACTCGCTGCGTGCGGTGGCGGACACGACCCCACGGGACACCACGCGGGCCGTGAGCCCCGCGCGCCCGACGGCCGCGCCGCGCGACCCGGGGCGCCCCCGCACGGCGGGACCCGCGCAGCCTGATACGGGCCGGATCGCGATGCTGCTGCGCCAGCGGCCCGCGTTGAGCGACGCGCTCGTGGTCCGGCTCGCGGCACCGCTCCAGCCCGGAAGCCGCTACCTGTTCGAAGCCCGGGCGACGAATCCCAACGGGGCCACGAACACGGGCCGCGCCGTGCTGGCGGTGCCGGACACCGCCGGGACGGCGGCGCGGTGAGCGACGCGCGGCGCCGGCTGCCGGCCGTGCATGCGCTGGTCGCCGAGGCAGAGGCCGCGGGGCTGGGCGACGGCGCCCCGCGGACCGCGCTGGTGGAAAGCGCGCGCGACCTGCTCGTTGCGGCGCGCGCGGCCGGCGGCACCCCACCGGCGTCCGGCTGGCTCGCCGCGCTGGCCGAACGGCTGGCCAGCCGGGAGCGCCCCTCCCTCGCGCGCGTGCTCAACGCGTCCGGCGTCGTCCTGCATACGAACCTCGGCCGGGCGCCGCTCGCCGAGGCGGCACGCCGGGCCGTCGCCGACGCGCTCGGCTACAGCACGCTCGAGTACGACCGGTCCGCCGGCTCGCGCGGCTCGCGCCAGAGCCACGTGCACGATCTCCTCGCCCGGTGCACTGGAGCGGCGGACGCCCTAGTCGTGAACAACGCGGCCAGTGCCGTGCTGCTCGCCCTCACGGCCCTCGCGGCCGGGGGCGAGACCATCGTGTCGCGCGGTGAGCTGGTGGAGATCGGCGGCGCCTTCCGGATTCCGGACATTCTCGAAAAGAGCGGCTCGGTGCTCGTCGAAGTGGGCACCACCAACCGGACCCGGCTCAGCGACTACGTGCTCGCCCTCGGCGCGCGCACGCGGTGCGTGCTCAAGGTGCACCGCTCGAACTTCGCCGTCTCCGGCTTCGTGGAGGAGACGGGCGTGGACGCGCTGGTCGAGGCCATGGGCGGCCGCGGCATCCCGGTGGTGCACGACGTGGGCAGCGGGCTGCTACTCGATCTCGGTCCCTGGGGGCTGAGCGGCGAGCCGCTCGTGCGCGACAGCGCGGCAACCGGCGCCCTCACCGTGTTCTCGGCCGACAAACTGCTCGGCGGACCCCAGGCCGGCATCGTCGTCGGGCCGCAGGCGCTCGTGGCGCGGCTCGCGGCCGACCCCCTGGCCCGCGCGGTCCGACCCGACAAGATCACGCTGGCCGCGCTCGAGGCGACGCTCCGGCTGTACCGCGACCCGGCGACCGCGGTGCAGGCGATTCCGGTGCTGCACATGCTCACCACCGACGCGGCGACGCTCAAGCGCCGCGCCCGACGACTCGCGCGCCGCATCCCCGGGGCGACGACCACGCCGGGGGTGTCGGCCGTGGGCGGCGGCGCCTTTCCCGACGCCGAGCTCGCGACGACCCTGGTGGCGGTCCCCGTGCCCTCGCCCGATACTACGCTCGCGGCGCTCCGCCAAGGCGAGCCGCCGGTGATCGCGCGGGCCGGCGCCGACGCCGTCCTGCTCGACGTCCGCACCCTCGCGGACGCTGAGCTCCGCGAGGTCGCGGACGCGGTGGCGCGGGCCCGGGCGCCCAAGAAGGGTACGGAACCATGATGCGCGTTGCGGTTTTGGCGTCGGGATCGGGCAGCAACCTGCAGGCGCTGCTCGACGTCTGTCAGCCGCCGGCCCCGGCCGCCGTCGTGCTCGTCGTGAGCAACGCGCCGGACGCCGGCGCCTTTGCGCGCGCCGCCCGCGCGGGTGTCGCCACCCACCCGATCACCGACCCCAACGACGGCGCCGCGTTGCTCGCGGCCCTCCGCGCCCACCAGGTGGACCTCGTGGTGCTGGCCGGATACCTGAAGCTCGTCCCGGCGGACGTGGTGGCCGCGTACAGCGGCCGGATGGTGAACCTCCACCCGGCGCTGCTCCCGTCGTTCGGCGGCAAGGGGATGTACGGTCTGCGGGTGCATCGCGCCGTGCTGGCGGCGGGCGCCACGGTCTCCGGACCCACCGTGCACCTCGTGACCGCGGAATACGACCGCGGCCCGATCCTCGCCCAGTGGCCGGTCCCGGTGCGCGCGGGGGACACGGCCGAAACGCTGCGCGAGCGCGTGCTCGCGGTGGAGCACCGACTGCTACCGGCCGTGGTGCTGGCGGCCGCCCGGGCGGGACGTCCGGTGCGGCTGACCCCCTCGGGATCCGCCTTTACGACCAGCGACGGGCCCGTCGAGCCCGCCGTGACTGCCGACTAGGGAGGAGTCTCGTGCCTCGCGCCCTGATCTCGGTCTACGACAAGACAGGCATTGTCGCGTTCGCCCGTGAGCTTGTCCACCGCGGCTGGGACATCGTCTCGACCGGCGGCACGGCCAAGTTGCTCCAGGATGAAGGGGTCGCCGTCATCCCCATCGACCGCGTGACCGGGTTCCCCGAGATGATGGACGGCCGGGTCAAGACTCTGCATCCCGCCGTGCACGGGGCCCTCCTGGCGCGGCGCGACGTCCCGGCCCACATGCGCGCTCTCGCCGAGCACGGATTCACGCCGATCGATCTCGTGGTCGTGAACCTCTACCCGTTCCGGGAGACGATCGCCCGGCCCAACGTGACGACCGCCGAGGCGATCGAGCAGATCGACATCGGCGGCCCCAGCATGCTGCGGTCGGCAGCCAAGAACCACGCCGTGGTGTTCGTGCTGGTGGATCCCGCCGACTACCCGCGGGTACTCGGCGCGCTCGACGCTCGAGACGGCGCGGGCGCGCTGCGGCGCGAACTCGCGGCCAAGGTGTACGCGCACACGTCCGCCTATGACGGCGCGATCGCGAGCTATCTCGGCACGACCGCGGAGGGCGAGCTGCCCGCGTTCCTGCCGCTGCCCCTGTCCCGGTTCATGCCGCTCCGCTACGGCGAGAATCCGGCGCAGCGGGCGGCGCTGTACGTGACGGAGGAGCGGACCGGGGTACGGGATCTCAGGCAGCTGCACGGCAAGGAGCTGTCGTTCAACAACATCCTCGACCTGGACGGCGCCCTGCTCGCCATCGCACCGTGGCCCGACCGGCCCGTGTGCGCGATCATCAAGCACACGACCCCGTGCGGGATCGCGCTCGGGCCGTCAGCCGTCGAGGCGTACCGCCGCGCGCTGGCCACCGACCCCACGTCGGCGTTTGGCTCGGTGATCGCATTCAATACCGTGGTGGACCTGGAAACGGCCGAAGCGATGCACGACCTGTTCGTCGAGGTGGTGGTCGCTCCGCACGTTCGCGAGGACGCGCTCGCCGCCTTCCAGCGCAAGAAGAACCTCCGCGTGGTCGAGCTGCCGCGCGACCCGTCCGGCGCGGCGCTCGATTTCAAGCGGGTGCGCGGCGGCATGCTCGTGCAGGATCGGTTCCGATTCGGGGTCGACGAATCCGCCTGGACCGTGCGGACCGGCCGCGCGCCCACGGAGGCCGAGTGGCGCGACCTGCGGTTTGCGTGGGCGGCCGTGGCCGGCGTCAAGTCCAATGCCATCCTGCTCGCGCGCGACGAGGCGGCCATCGGGATCGGCGCGGGACAGATGAGCCGCGTGGACGCGTCGTTTCTCGCCGTGCACAAGGCCCGCCAGGAGGGGCACGATCCCGAGGGCGCGGTGCTGGCGTCCGACGCGTTCTTCCCGTTCCCGGACGGCGTGGAGGAAGCCGCGGCCGCCGGAATCCGGGCCATCATCCAGCCGGGCGGCTCCGTGCGCGACACCGAGGTGATCGCCGCGGCGGACGCGCACGACATCGCCATGGTGCTGACCGGGCACCGGCAGTTCCGCCACTAGGTGTCCGGCGTGTCCCGCGGGTTCGTGAGCCGGATGGAGCGCCAGTCGCTGCATCCACGCGCTGCGGTGCACTTGGGCCGGCTGGGCGCGCACTTGCGGCGGGGCTCGCGGCCCCTCTCGACGCCGGCCCAAGCCGCACCGACGCGCGCTCCTGCATCGACTGGCGCTTCCAGCCCGAGCCGCACTTGCACCCGAACACCGACCGTTGCGTAACCCCGTGATAATGAAATCCACCGTCACCCCGACCCGGATGCCCGCGAGCCGCATGGCGACTGCCACGACCACCGACCGGCCACCGTACGGGCTCGCCGCCCTCGCGGCGGCGCTCGTGCTGGCCCTCTACGTGCTCACCATCGCCCCGACCACCCAGTTCTGGGACACGTCGGAGTACATCGCGGCCGCCAAGGTGCTGGGCATTCCGCATCCGCCGGGGAACCCGCTGTTCGTGATCCTGGCCAATGTCTGGGGCCAGGCGCTGTTCTTCGTGGAGCACTACGCGCTGCGGATCAACCTCTTCGCCGCGGTGACCGGCGCGCTTTCGTCCGGGCTGCTGTTCCTGGTGGCCGAACGCTGGCTCCGGCCGGTGATCGCGGAGCGCGGCCCCCGGATGGCGGCGGCGTTTGCCGGCATCCTGGTGGGGGCCACGTCGTTCACCGTCTGGAACCAGTCGGTGGTGAACGAAAAGGTGTACACGCTGAGCCTGCTGTCCATCGCCCTCGTCCTGTGGCTCGCCGTGCGGTGGGGAGACACCGAGGCCGGGGACCATCGCGACGGCCTGCTGCTGCTGATGGCCTACCTGCTCGCGCTCACGTCCACCAACCACATGATGGGCGTGCTGGTGGGCGCGGCGGTGGCGGCGTACGTGCTGGTCACCGATTGGCGGCAGGTGCTCCGACCCTGGGTGGTACTGCTCGGCCTGCTGCTGGCGCTCGCGGTGTTCAATCAATGGGCCGCCGTGATCAATGGCCCCATGGAAGCCCGTCTGCTGGTGCTCGGGCTCGTGGTGGCCGCACTGGTCTACGTGGCCTGGCGCGAGCCGGAGGAGTTCCGCCAGCCCGCCCTTTACCTGGCAATCCTCGCGGTGGTGGTGGGCATCTCGCTCAACGTGACGTTCCTGCCGATGCGGGCGGCCCAGTTCCCCCCGATCAACGAGGGGGAGCCCACGACGTGGGCCGCGCTGTGGGACGTGCTGAGCCGCGAGCAGTACCAGAAACCCCCGGTCACGCAGCGCATGGCCGATTTCGGCGCCCAGATCGAAAACTACCTGCAGTATTTCTCGTGGCAGTTCGGCCGCGACTGGCGGCCGGACGTGCGCGAGGGCCTCGCGGCCCTGTTCGGCCTGCTCGGCCTGGGGGGCGCGGTGGTGCAGTGGGCCCGCGACCGCCGGGCGGCGCTCGCCATGACGGCCCTGATGGTCACGCTCACCCTCCTGCTGATCTACTATCTCAACTTCCGCTACGGCTACTCGGTCCGCCCCGGCGAAAACCTGGATCGGGAGGTCCGCGAGCGGGACTACTTCTTCGTCGCTTCGTTCCAGCTGTGGGGGCTGTGGGTCGCCCTCGGCCTCGGCGCCCTCTACGCGGCGCTGGCGCGGACGCTAACCCGGCGCCTCTCGGCCTCCAGCGCGTGGCTCGCGGCCTCGCCCGTGCTGCTCGTTGCGGCGATTCCGCTCCTGGGCAATCGCTTCACGGCCCCGCGCACTGGCGAGACCCTGGCGCGCGACTTCGCCGTGGACCTGCTCCAGTCGGTGGAACCCAACGCGATCATGATCACGGCGGGGGACAACGACCTGTTCCCCCTCTGGTACGCGCAGGAGGTCGAGGGCGTGCGCCGCGACGTGGCGATCTTCAACCAGTCGCTCATGAACACCGACTGGCACCTCCGCCAGTTGCTGCGCCGCCCGCCCGAGGCATTCGACATCGAAAACGCCGTGGCCCCGTTCCGCGACATGGACATCCCGCCCCCGGACGTGCCGCTGCTTCACCTCACGATCCCTGGTGTGGATTCCCTACCCGCGCTGTTCCGGGTCGACCAGCGCAGCTCGCTCCGGGTCGACAGTGTCACCGCCGTGCTGGAGCCCGGCGTGTACGATCGGGCCACCCTGATCACGCTCCAGCTCATCCGCGACAACCTCGGCACGCGGCCCATCTACTTTGCCCGCACCACCGGACCCTCCGGCGACCAGCTGGGCCTGACGCCGTACCTGTTGAGCCAGGGGTTTGTGCGCCGGCTCATGCCGCGCCGGCTGGCGCCGAGCGACAGTGTGCAGTACGTGCAGGGGATCGGCTGGCTCGACCTCCGGCGCACGGAGACGCTGCTGTTCGACGTCTACCACCCGGAGGCCGCGGCGCGTGCCCGCCCCCGGGGCTGGATCGACGTGCCGTCGGAGAACATCCTGTCGCTGTACTACGTGACGTACGCGCTGTTCGGCGACGTGCTGCGGCAGACGGCGGATTCGGCGGACACGGAGCAGCTCCGCCTGGCAACGCTGGCGGACAGTCTGGCGGCGCGGATTCTGGGCAACGCGAGCTATGGGAGACAGTGAGTCGTGAAACGTGAAACGTGATACGGTGATCCCGAGCCCGTTTCACGTTTCACGTTTCACGTTTCACGACCAAACTACCGCGCCCTCACCTCCACCCCGAAATACACCGTTCTGCGCGGCGCCGGCTCGTAGTAGCGTCCGGCCGATGCGTTGACCGACACGACCGGCACGTACGTCCGGTCGAATACGTTCTCGACGCCCAACAGCGGGCGGAACCGGGTCGCCCCCACCGGGAGGTCCACCCCGACGTTGGCGTTCGCCACCCACCAGGCATCGGCCCGGGCGGTGTTGGCGTCGTCGGCCCAAGCAGCGGAGGCCGCGCGCAGCTCGAGGACGCCGCGCACGGACCCGCGGGTCACCCCCGCGGCGAGCCGGCCCAGATGCATCGGGACGCCGGGGACGCGCAGGCCGTCGAAGGTCCCCTGCTCCGTTGTGAACTCGGTGAAGCGCAGATCGGCCAGAGTGTACGTCGCCGCGAGACGCACGCCGCCACCAGGGGCCACGGTGGCGGCCCACTCGAGGCCCTGATGCCGCGTGCGGCCGGCGTTCCGGAAGAAGCGACGGCCGGGATCGGTGGGCACCTCGAATGGGATCAGCGCGTCCCGCACCGCGGCGCGGAACGCGGTCGCCTCGAGGTGCGCCGGCCCCACACGCCAGCGCAACCCTGCCTCCACCATCACGGCGTGCTGCGGGACGAGGTCCGGATTGAAGCCCCCGCTCCCATCCGGCCGGTTGCCCAACTCGGTCGTCGTCGGCGTCTCGAATGACGTTCCGAGTCCGGCAAAGGCCACCAGCGCCGGCGCGAGCACGACCGACGCACCGAGACGGCCGGACGGCGCCGCCATGGTGCGCGCCCCGGAATCGTCGCCGTCGGCGAGGAACCCGTCGGTCACGCGGAAGGTCACCGCGTCGAGCCGCGCGCCGGCGGTGAGCGTGATTCGCGCGTCCGGCTGAACGCGGACCTGCGCGAACGGTCCCACCTCCCGCACGTGCTCGAGCTGATCGCGCGTCGTCGCATCGGTCGTGGGCGAGCGGTTCTCGCGGTCGTCGCGCTGCCATTGGAGGTCGGCGCCGACCACGAGCGTCGCCCGGCCAAGGGGCAGGGTCGTCACGGCCCGCCCACCGTAGGCCCACCGGTCGAGCAGGATACGGGCAAAGGGGAGGCGCGTGTCGAGCGTGCGCCTGATGGCGAACGCCGCCGCGTCGAGCTGCCCCGCGCGCCCGAACTCCCGCTCGAGCGCGGTGCCCAGCTGGAGTTGGGTCACGGTCTCGTCGGCGTCGATGGCCGCGTAGCCCGGATTGGCCTGGCGCGGATCGGCGGCGACCTCGGCGGCCGTGAGCGCGCCAGGATCTTCGGCGCGCGGCAGCGTCGCCGCGTGGAGGGCCACGCGCAGGCGCGACCGGTCGCCCAGCGGCACCAGCCCGCGCGCGCTCGCCCGCCACTGCTCGTAGGCACTTTGCGCCCGGTAGCCGGTGACCGACGTTCGCGTCGCCGCCCCGGTCACGAACCCCGTGCCGAGGGGCACGGCCAGACCGACATCCGCCAGGAGCAAGCCGTGGCTCCCCACCAGCGTCGTGCCGTCGGCCGTCGGCCGGTCCGTGGACGGGACCGTGGACCGGAGACTCACCACGCCACCCGCGGCATTGCCGTACAGGGCGGAGGCCGCCCCGCGCAGCACCTCGATCCGGTCGAGGCGCCGCACGTCCACGTTGGTGAGCTGTCCCTGCCCGTCGGGCAGGGTCTGCGGGATCCCGTCGAGCAGGACGCGGACGCCACGGATCCCGAAGGCGGCGCGGGCACCGAACCCGCGGAACGCGAGACTCTCGTCGCGCGCCGCCGAGTAGCGGCTTTGGGCCGAGGCCCCGGGGACCGCCGCGAGCGCGGTGGCGAGGGACAGCCCCGGATCGGCGAGGAGCAACGCGTCGGCAGTGAGGATGGTGACGGCGAGCGGAGCCCGGGCGAGCGGTTCGGGCACCCGGGTGACGGTGATGGGCGGGAGCAGTGGAATGGTGTCGGGCGGTTGCGGCACCTGGGCGAGCGCCGTGGCGGGCCACAGCGCCGCGCCGACGGCGACGGCCCGGAGGCGAGTCACGACCGCCGGGCGGTGCCGCGGCCGACCGAGGCGAGCGTCGTGCGAAGGTGCGGCAGGTCCGGCACGTGCGTCGCGCCCACGTCGCGGAGCGTCTTCTGGTACGATCCGGCGGCGCTCCCGCCGACGAGCAGCACGACGTCGGCGGCCAGCGCCCGGCGCAGGTGTCGCAGCTGTTCGCCGACCTCCGCGTCGCCGCGGGGGTGCACCAGACTCAACCCGACGGCGGCCACGCCGGCCTGCTTGGCGGCGGCGGCGATCTCGTCCGCCGGCAGCTCCGCCCCGAGATACGTGACGCGCCACCCGACCGCTGCGGCCGTGGCCGCCGCGAGCATCGCGCCGAACTCGTGTCGCTGTCCGGTCGGGGTGGCGACGAGAACGTGCGGGGCATCCGCCGCCGCCGAGAACGTCCCCAGGAATTCGCCCAGCACGCCGCGCACGACGGCCGACGCAAGGTGCTCGTGGGCCGGCCGGAGCTCGCCCTTCTCCCACAGCTCGCCGACCTGCTCGAGCAGCGGCACCACCACGCCCTCGAGGAACTGGATCGCCTCCGACTCGATCATCGCGCGCCGCAGCGTCGCCTCCAGCGTCGACGCGTCGAGTTGACGCATGGCCCCCAGCGCGCGCTCGAGCACCGCCGTGCGCACCGGCGCCGCGCCGGGCGGCGTGGGCACGGCCGAGGCGGCCGCCTCGTCCTCCCGCACGAGGGCCGTCAGCTCGCGGCGCGACAATGCGGCCAACTGGCCCACGTTGCGCCCGGCGGCGGTCGCCCGCTTCAGCAGTCGCAAGTACTCGATATCGTCATCGGAGTAGAGGCGCCGCCCGCCGTCGGAGCGGGCCGGCTCGAGGATGCCGTAGCGCTTCTCCCAGGCGCGCAGCACGTCCGCCGACAGACCGGTCCGACGGGAGACGACCTGAATGGGGTGGCGCTTTGCGGCAGCTCCAGGCACTGGCCCGCCTTTTCCGGTTAGGCCACGGTCTGTGGCATTTCCTGGACAAAGGTACAACAGGCTGCGGTTTGGCGCAGGGGGCGGGGGCGATCGGCGGATCGGCGGTTGGGCGGTTCCGGACCAACCGCCCAGCCGCCAGACTAGTAGTGTCGTGGCCATTGACTTTGCACTACAAAGTACTTTATACTGTCAGCCGCTCACGTCACTGCGGTCGAGCTTCGATAAGACCGCCCAACCGCCCACCCGCCCAGCCGCCGATGGTCGACCGACCGCCGCTCCAGACCTTCCTCGCCGCCGCCCAGCTGGGGCTGCTGGCTGACCTGCTGCTCCGCGGCACGCCGTGGGGCGTGAACCTCGCCCTGTGCGTGCTCGTGCTCGCGGTCTCCGCGCTCGTGGCCCCCGAGCCCGACCGCGCCGGGCCGGCCGAGCAGCGCCTGCTGTGGTGCGCCGTTGGCGCCGCCCTCGCCGTCGCGTGGCGCGATGCGCCGTTGCTGGTGGTGGCCGACAGCATGGCCGCGGGCGGGTTGCTCGTGCTCGCCCTGATGCACGCGCGCGGGCTCCGCCTGGGGCGCGCGCCGGTGCGCGCGTACCTTCGCACGGCCACCCGCGCGGTGGTCGGACTGGTCGCCGAGCCGTTCGGCGCGGTGACAGCGCCCTCCCCCGATCCGTCCCCGGCGTTCGGCCGCCGCGCCCGCGCGGTCGTCGTGGGCGTGACGCTGGCCCTGCCGATCTCGGCGGTCTTCGGCGTGCTGCTCGCGGCCGCCGACCCGCTATTCGAGCGCGCGATGCGCGCGGCGTTCATGTGGAACGCCCAGACGGTCGCCTCCCACACGGTCGTGACGGCCGTGTTCGCGTGGCTCGCGCTGGGGGTTCTGGTCGGTCTCGTGCCGCGACCCGCGCTGCCGGCCTCCGCGGAGACCCACCCCATGGCCCTCGGTCTGGTGGAGCTGGGCATTCCTCTGGGTGCGCTGGCGGCGCTCTTCGCCGTGTTCATTGGGTTCCAGGTGCCCTACTTCTTCGGGGGCGCCAGCACCGTGCTGGCCACCGCGGCGCTCGGCTACGCGGACTACGCGCGGCGCGGGTTCTTCGAACTGGTCACCGTGACCGCGCTGGTGGTCCCGGTGCTGGTGAGTGCCGGCAGCGTGCTCGACCGCAGCGACCCGCGCGCGGTGCGCGGCTTCCGGATCTTGGCCTGTGCGCTCCTGGGGCTCGTGTCGCTCATCGCCGGCTCGGCGCTCTACCGGCTCTGGCTCTACTACGGCGCGTACGGTCTCACGAGCGACCGCCTGTATGCGGCGGCAGTCATGGGATGGGTCGGACTGGTGCTGGGCTGGTTTGCGCTCACCGTGCTGCGGGGGCGTCCTGGACCGTTCGTGGCGGGCGCCCTCGTGTCGGGTCTGGGCGTGCTCGCCTGCCTCAACCTCGTCAACCCCGACGGGCTGGTGGCCCGGGTGAATCTGGCGCGGGGGCGGGCCGGGGCCGAGCTGGACGTGACGTATCTCGGCCGCCTGAGCGCGGATGCCGTGCCGGCCCTCGCGGCCGGTCTCGCCGACCTGCCGCTCGAGGCTCGCTGCGAGCTGACCCGCGCGCTCGAGGCACGGTGGCGTAGGGACGACCCCGCAGACTGGCGGACGTGGAACGTGGCGCGAAGCCGGGCAGTGCGATGGGTGGGCCGTTGGGCGGGTGACTGCGGGTGGACGGGCGGTTCAGCGGATGGCCGGCTCGGCGATTGACTGCCCGTTGAGCCGCCCGACCCGCCACCCGGCGGGCGGGCGGTTGCCGCGGTCGCGTTCAGGCGGTCTTGTCGGCTCGCGTCCGGGCGACCGCCCGGAGATGGGCGCGAAACCCATCGAGATTGGAGAGCAGCGTCGCTCCGGACGCCCGGATCGTGGCGGCATAGGCCTCGGCGGCGGCGCCTCCGATGACCACCTCGACCTCGGGTGGGAGGCGGTCGCGAAGCCGCTGCAGCTCGGCGGGCACAGCGGGATCATCGGCAGGGTGAACGATGCTGAGGGCCACCAGGCAGGCGCCGGTGCGACGGGCGGCGGCGGCGACTTCCTCGGCGGGCAGATCCGCACCGAGGTAGGTGACGGCCCACCCCTCTCCGGCGGCGGAGGCAGCCACGAGCAGCGCGCCGATGTCGTGGAGCTGACCGGCCGGCGTGCCGACCACCACGCGGCGCGCGGCGTCGGAGGAGTCGACCGCGTCGGCGATGCGACCGAGAATACGGCGAATCACGGCGGTGGCGATATGCTCGCTCGCGGGCCGCAGCTCGCCGGCCCGCCACCGGCTGCCGATCTGGGTGAGCAGCGGCCCGAGCACGCGATCGAAGAAGTCCGCCGGGCTCAGCGTCACCACCGCCCGCCACAGGTGGGCGTCGAGCGCGGTCGCATCGTAGCGCCGCACGGCGTCGAACGCGTCGGTCACGAACTGCTCGACGGAAGGCCCCGACGCTCGCGGCGGCGGGGGCGGGGGCGGCGCGGCGCCCGCCATCGCCCGCAGGTCCGCGTTCGGGAGATGCGCCACCTGACCGATGGACCAGCCTTCGCGCGTGAGCGACCCGAGCAGCGCGAGCCGAACGACATCGGCATCCGAGTATCGGCGGCGGCCGGTCGCCGAGCGGCCCGGCTCGACGACGCCGAAGCGGCGCTCCCAGGCCCGTAGCACGTCGGCGGAGAGCCCGGTGCGACGCGCCACGACCTGAATGGGGTGCCGCGGCTCGGTGGCGTCGGGTCGCAAGCTCATAGGACCCAATAAAATACCTGGCGTCTATGATTTGTCAACGACATCGCTTAGACAAGCATGCAGGTCGGCGGTCGCGATCTGGTGGGCCGTGCGAGGGCTCCCGCACCCGGCAGCGCGGGCTCGAGCGCCTGGCAACCCGAGCCGAGCGGGTGCGAGGAGGCGGTGACGACGAGGGGCGGAAGCCGCGCGACGCGCTGTTCGCGCTTCTCCGTCTAGTTTCCCGCTCGCGCGTACACCCGCACGTAGTCCACGTAGAGGCGTTGCGGTGACATGTCGTCGGGCGGCAGGTACGGCGAATCGAACCAGCCGCCCACCGCGAGGTTGAGGATGATGAAGAACCCGTGCCCCTCGTCGAACGGCCAGTAGGCGGGATCTTCGCCCGGAGTCTTGTCGACCCCCTGGAATGCGACATCGTCCACATACCAGCGGATGCGTCCCGGTTCCCACTCGACCGCGAACACGTGGAATTCGTCGTGAAAGCTGCCGGAGGCGAGCCGGTACTCCGCCGCGGTGATCCGGTTGCTGGACGGATCGGGACCGCGATGGAGCGCGCCGGACGTCCAGTCGGGGAGTCGCCCTTTGCCCTCCATGATGTCGATCTCACCACACCGCGGCCACCCGACCTGGTCGATGTTGCCGCCCAGCAGCCAGAAGGCGGGCCACATGCCGACCTCTCCCGGCTGCCGGATCCTCGCCTCGAAGCGGCCGTACCGGAACTCGCGCTTGCCCTTGGTGATGAGCCGTGCCGAGGTGTGCTTCCGGTGTGCGAAGTCCTCGCGGCGCGCCTCGATGATCAGGGCGCCGTTTTCCAGCCAGGCGTTCGCACCCGGTGTGGCGTCGACCCGGTCCGTGTAGTACTGGAGTTCCTCGTTGAACGGATCGGGCATGACCTCGGGCGTCCAGCTGCCCTGGTCGATCACGCTGCCGTCGAACTCGTCGGCCCAGACGAGCTCCCAATTGCGCGGGGGGATGTTGCCGCCGTCGGGTTGCTGCGCCACCTCGTCCGTGGCGCAGCCGGCCAGCAGCAGCGCGGCGACCGGCAGCCTCAAGCGTACGTACGTCATGCGGGAACCTCGCACCTGGTAACGGGCGGAAGGGCGGCGGGTCGTGGTCCCTTACCGAGCTCGAGCGAGCCACGCCGCAAAGTCATTGTGTTGCTCGAGAAACGAACTTCCAAACATATAGGTGGCGAGACCGAGCATCATGAAGGAGTAGTCGATCCCCTGGATTTCCGTCGCCACCCAGGACGGATCCGACACACTATAGCGCCACAGGAGGTTTCCGCGCACGCCATCGATCGACCGCACCGCCCGGCTCATCGTCGCGCCGTGTTGCCTGAGGTCGCTCATGCCGTTCGAATCGACCGGCAGGAATCCCGCGACGATGTGAGGAGAGACGATCTGGTCCGGGTTGTCCTGTATGGCGTCGGCGTGATAGCCTACCGAACGGGCGCTCCCCGCTCCCAGGCCCCACTCGTGATCCCGTGCCGCGGTCGACTGCTGCCACCACGCACGGTCCGCTCGCTGCGCGCTTCGCAGGAAAGTGCGGTAGCGGTCATTCGTCGTGAATGGATGACACAGGTAGTACGCCACCTGGATGACGAAACTGGACAGGAAGGCGCCTGGCCGATCGGTGAGTACGACGAGTCCGGCAAAGCTGGACGTGGGCAGACTGTCGGCGCTGGCATAGAACCGCTGCCACAGATCCGTGGCCGGGCCGGTGCCCGTGCGATCCGCCAGCTTGGCCAACCACGCCACCAGCATGTACTCATTGAACGGCAGCGTGAGCGATCCCGGCCTTCCGGATCCGTCTCCCAACATCTCGAGATAGATCGCCCCGGTCGCCGGATTCGCAATCGCCCGTGACCACTCGATCGATTCCCAGAGCGCCAGCACCAGCGAGTCGAGCTCGGCATCGCCCGCGAGACAGGACGCCGCAAACAGGGCACCGCTCATGAGAATGGCCGTATCGATGCTCGAGTATTCGCTGTCCCCCGCTCTGCTGCCGGTTTCCATGTCGACGAAGTGGTAGTAGAAGCCGGTCGCGTTCCGAGCCTGCCCGATGCCCAGCATGGTGCGCACGGTCGTCTTCGCCTGCGCCGTTGCGTCTTCGTCAAGCCCCATGCGGCCAGCGATGCACAAGGAGACCAAGCCCATGCCGGTCGTGGCCACGGAGGCCGGCGCGTCATCGGGGCCGTCGAAACGCAACCGGTCCCGATACAGTCCTTTGTCGTTGCGGGATGCCCGGTAGAAGCTCACCGCGCCGGCTAGGAGCTGGCTGTCGACAGCCGGTTGCGGCGATGGCGGGCCACCGGGCCCGGTGCACGCACTCGTGCCAACGAGTGCCACCAGACTCAGCGTCAGTCGTATCGGCACGGTCGGCAACCGCGGACGCCTCCGGGTTGGGGAGACCGGCTCGCACCCCTCGATAGCCGGCAACCGGCTCAACCCGTGGCCGCCGCCGCTATTCGGTCGAGCACGCGGGCGTTCAGCAGTCCCTCGTTCGACTTCAGCAACGGTCCTGTTCCGCCATTGACCGCCTGGCAGAAGTCTTCGATCTCCATCCGGAAGGTGTCGACCGGCTCGTGTTCGATGACCCGTTCCGTCCCGCCACCGTGGACCGTGAGGCGCGGCGGATGCGCCCAGGTGATGAACGGCTCGCTGAGACTGAGCGCCCCCTCGGTGCCGACGAGCACCGCTCGCTGGTAGGGGCCCCCGTCAAATCCGCACGACACGGCCGCATGCGTGCCGGACTCGTACTCCAGCACGGCATGCACGCTCGTATCGACCCCGTGGACCCCGTCCATGGTGGCCCACGCGTGGACGGCTCGAGGAGCGTCTCCCAAGAACAGCCTGGTGAAGTTCACGCAGTAGCATCCGACATCGAGCAGGGCCCCGCCACCCCATTCCGGACGCCAGCGAACGTCGGTCCCTCGCGTCATGGGAAACCTGAATGACGTCTCCACCGCCATCAGCTCCCCGATGACCCGCTCACGCACCAACTCCTGCGCCTTGCTGAGTTGCGGGTGGTAGCGATACATGAAGGCTTCCATGAGCAGGCGCCGTGTCGCGTCGGCCGTCGCGACCATCTCTTCGCACTCCTCGGCGCGGCAGCCGAGCGGTTTTTCACACAGCACGTGCTTTCCCCGCCTGAGAGCCTCGAGCACCAACTCCTTGTGCAGCCCGTTGTGGGTGGCAACGTAGACCGCGTCCACATCCGGATCTCGCAGGAGCGTCGCATACGAGTCATAGGCCCGTTGCGGATCGAGGGCCTCTGCCCGGCGCACGTCCCTGCTGGCGGCCGCCAGGAGCACCGCCTGCGTCGTGCTCCGCAGGGCCGGTGCGAACCGCTGCCGGGTCACGCGGCCCACGCCGATGATGCCGAATCGTACCTGGCCTGAATGCATGACGGCGGTCTCAGCGATTTCTGACGGCATCCGTGCCCGCAACAGGAGGACCCTGGGGCTCTGTACTACATCGTAGCCAGGAGGGAAGGATGGCTCAACTCGCGGACGGCCTCGGCAGCGGCGCTCAGTCTTGCCCTAACTCCTTGTCGGCGGATACCTTCCGCCAACAGGAGGGCTAGACCTAATTGGTAAGGCGGCGGTCTTGAAAACCGCTGGGCGCAAGCCCGTGGGGGTTCGAGTCCCCCGCCCTCCGCTCGACGCGGGGACGGCTCCGCCGGCCCCGCGTCGTCGCGTTGGGCGTGCGTCTCGCGCGCATCGGGTGTCAGCACCCTGCGGGCGCGAGCGCCGCTGACTGCGTCGAGTCCCCCGCGCTGCGACCGGGTAGTCGGCTCTCGCTGAATGGGATGCGTCCGTCGTCCGGTTGGGTCCGCTCGGTCACGGTCGCCCTGCGCTCCGCGAAGTCGACCTCGATGTCGTACGACTTCCCCCGGAACGTGGCGGCGCCGGTCGCGACGTCACTTCCCTCGGCCTTGATCAGCAGAACATCGGCCATCGTGCCGAGAATCTGGCCGACCGCGTCGTGGTCTTTCACGCCGTCGTCATTGAAATCCACGCCGATTCTGAAGCTCTCCGCGGCGGGGTTGTAGGTGACCCCGGCCGGTGGGGGTTTCCAGCTGGCGAAGTGCTCCACCAGCGCCTCGCCCGATGAGGGCCACACCGGACGACCCTTCCCACGCTGCCCACCTGCGCACCGCACGCGAATTCGCGGTTTTGACATCGGTCACGGTCGCACCCATTCTCTCAGCACGATGCAGCTACGCCTGCTGGCAGGTCCACGTACCTGCGCAGGATCCGGCTCCAGCCGTCCGAACCCCTTCGCGTCCCGCCATCCCGCAGTCGACCGGCGGCCCTGGGCGGGGACGGAAACCCGTGGGCGCTTCACGGCAGCCCGGTTCGGCTTGAGCATACCCCTATCGGTCACCCATGACTGAGCCCCGGCGCCAGCCGAAGCTCGGCCTCGGAGCCGACGTGCGGATGGCCGGTGCGCTCGCGGCCGTGCTGCTCGCAGGATTCGCCGCCCGCGCCCTCGCCACCCTCGTTCCGCCGCTGGTGGTCGGTGACGACGGCGCGTACTACCTCGTCCAGGTCCGCGCCATCGTGCGGGACGGCGCCCTCGCCGTCCCGGACTTTCCGCTCCTGTTCTACCTCCAGGCGTGCGTGGCGCACCTCCTTTCGATCATGATGGAGCCGCGCGCCGCAATCATCGCGGCGGTGCGCATCACCGACGCAATCCTCCCGCTCGCGCTTGCCGTGCCGGTGTTCCTCTTTGCGCGCGCGTTCGCGCGCCCCAGTGACCGCCCGGGCCAGGGCGCCATCGCCGTGGCGCTGGTCGGCCTCGTGGCGGTCGCGTCGGGCAGCTCCCTGCTCATGGCCGGGGGCATGATCAAGAACGCCGTGGCGCTACCCTGCGGCTTCCTCTTCGCATTCGCCTCATACGAATGGCTCCGCGAGGGCCGGCCACGCACGGTGGCGTGGGCGGCGTTCTGGTTCGTCCTCGCGTCGCTCACGCACATGGGTGGGATCGTTCTGAGCGCGACCTTCGGCGCGGGCGTTCTCGCCGCGGGCCTTGCGAGCCCCGCAGTCCGCCCGCGCGTCCGGCTGCCGGCGGTCGTGCTGCTGGCATCGCTGGCCGCTTGCCTGGCGGTCGTGCGCTTTTTCGACCCCGAGCGCGCGCAACGCCTCGCCCACGCGGCCCTGGCCCCGGGCTGGCTGTTTGCCGGGTCGCCGGTGTTGCTGTGGCTGCGCGGCATCTCGGACGAACCGCTTCGGGCCCTCTTCACGTCGCCGGAGGTCTGGGTCGGCAACGCGCTGGGCGTGCTAGGTGTCGTCATCCTCCGGCGGCACCGCGACGGAATGGACGCGTCCACGCGGGTGCTCCTCGTCGCTTCGACGGTCGTGACGCTCGCGTTTTCATCGCCGCTCCTTCGCCCGGACGTGCTTGAGCGCCTCGCCCTGCTCGCGTACGTGCCGGGGATGATCCCCGTCGTGTACCTGGTCTGTCGCGAGGCCAGAGCCGCCGTGGTCCTTGCCCCACTTGCGCTGGCAGTGCTGCTACACGGAGCCCTGGCGGTGAAGACGCTGCGCCAGACCGCGCTCGTGCCCGCCGCCCACGAGGAGCTCGTGCACTTCCGGTCGGTCCTGCCGCCGGGACGGGTCATCGTGATCGCGCGGCCCTTGCTCCGCTGGTGGGTGGCATGGACCATGGAGGCGCACTTCTCGACACGGGTCGAGCCGGCCCTTGCCGCGCGTGATGCGTACGCCGCCGTGCTGGTACTCGACGAGATCCGGCCGGGTGCCTTCGGCGTGGTGCCCGGCCCCCGGGACATTGGCACGCTGGGGGCTGGGGTGAGGGACGCCGGCCTTCTCCGCTCCGAGGCGCTGAGGACCGTGGCCGAGGGTGCGTACTTCCGGCTGAGCGCGGTGGCCATCGCCCCGTCTCAGGTGCGGGCCCCGATCTCGTCTTGGCCCCACCGGCGGGCTCGCCCCCGCTCGGCGAAGTTTTCGGGGGCGGCGCGCTGGTGGACCAGCACCCGAGGGAGTCCGCCTGCTCCCAGTGCCGCTTCATCTCCGATTCAGCGGATCTCCAGCGCCACTTCACCACGGCGGGGCGGTGAGGTGGAAGGACGCCGGCGAAGTCGTTAACAGGTGGCGTCAGCGCCCGCGGGTGACGGCCCCCGTCGCCCGCTCGTACCGCAGCTCGAGCTCGGTCGGCTCGAAGACGTCCGGACCGCGGCTGAATTGGTTCCGGTGACTGAAGTAGGTATCGAACACGTCGCCCCCGCCCGTTTGCACGATGACCAGGTCCGGTTCGACGAAGCGGGCGCGTTCACGGAACAGACTCTCCAGGTCGTCGAGCCCGTAGCCGAGGTTCGCCGCGGGCCCTCAGTCTTGCCCTAACTCCTTGTCGGCGGATACCTTCCGCCAACAGGAGGGCTAGACCTAATTGGTAAGGCGGCGGTCTTGAAAACCGCTGGGCGCAAGCCCGTGGGGGTTCGAGTCCCCCGCCCGCCGCTCGACGCGGGGACGGCTCCGACTGCGTCGAGTCCCCCGCCCTCCGCTCGCCGCGTGAACCGCTCCGCCGGTCCGCGTGCTCGCAGACGGCCGAGGCTCTCTCGGAGGGCATGGACGATATTGGGGAGACGTAGAAATCAGGTCCGTCGCTGGGTCCGCACCGTGCCTCTGCCACGCCGGTTGAAGGTCGCACTGGCCGTCTTGGCCGCGTGCGGGGCGGCCGCCACCCCGCTAGCCGGCCAGGGCGACCGCTTGCGGGATGATTGGGCGTCCCTCGCGCGATACCGCGACGCGAACGCGCAACTCGGCCCGCCGCGAGCGGGCGAGCGGCGGGTGGTGTTCTACGGCAACTCCATCACGGACGGGTGGGCGCGGTACTTCGGCACGATGTTCCCCAACCAGCCGTATGTCGGGAGGGGCGTCGGCGGACAGACCACCCCGCAGATGCTCGTGCGCTTCCGGCAGGACGTGATCGCGCTCGAGCCGGCCGTCGTCGTGATCCTCGCCGGAACCAACGACATCGCGGGCAACACGGGCCCCGCGACCCAGGCCATGATCGCGGACAACCTGATCTCGATGGTCGAGCTCGCCCACGCGAACGGGATCCGCGTGGTGCTCTCGTCCGTGCTGCCGGCGTACGACTACCGCTGGCGGCCGGGACTCGAGCCCGCGGGGACGATCGTGGCGCTCAATGCCTGGATGAGGGACTACGCGGCCACCCACGACGTGGTGTACCTGGACTACCATTCCGCGATGGCAGACGAGCGCCAGGGACTCCGGGCCGAGCTCACGGAGGACGGCGTCCACCCCAACGAGGCCGGCTACCGCGTCATGGCACCACTCGCGGAGCGGGCAATCACCGAAGCGCTCCGAAGGGATTGACCATGAGGATCCGCCACGCCCCGCGCCGGGTCGCCCACGCGTGGACAGTCGTCGCGCTGCTTGCGCTGCCCGCCTGCTCCAACGCCCCCAAATGGACCGAAACGGAATCAGGGATCATCCAAACCGTCACCAACCGGGGTGGGCAGACCCTGGGCTACGCCACGACCTCGGGGGTCGGCCTGCTCACCGTGGACCGGTTCGCGTTCAAGGACCTGAACCGGAACGGAGCGCTGGACCCGTACGAAGACTGGCGCCGCTCAGCGGACGAGCGGGCGACGGACCTGGCCTCGCGGATGTCCGTCGAGCAGATCGCCGGCCTCATGCTCTACAGCGCCCACCAGGCCATCCCGGGGGCGAGCGGGTGGTTCCGCGGGACGTACGACGGGAAACCGTTCGCCGAGAGCGGCGCCAACGCCTGGGATCTCTCCGACCAGCAGAAGGAGTTCCTGACCAACGACGACCTGCGGCACGTCCTGATCACGAGCGTGGAGAGTCCCGCGGTGGCGGCCCGTTGGAACAACAACGTCCAGGCGTTGGTGGAGGGGGTCGGGCTGGGCATTCCGGCCAACAACAGCTCGGACCCACGCCACGAGGCGCGGGCGCTGGCGGAATACAACGCGGGCGCCGAGGGGGACATCTCCCAGTGGCCGAACGCGATCGGCCTGGCCGCCACGTTCGACCCCGCGCTCGTGCGGCGGTTCGGGGAGATCGCGGCGCAGGAGTATCGCGCCCTCGGCATCACCACCGCGCTCTCGCCGCAGATCGACCTCGCGACCGACCCCCGCTGGTTCCGGTTCAGCGGCACGTTCGGCGAGGACCCGGCCCTCGCCACCGCCATGGCCCGCGCGTACGTCGATGGGTTCCAGACTTCCACCGGCGCCGCGGAGATCGCGGGGGGGTGGGGGTATCACAGCGTGAACGCGATGGTGAAGCACTGGCCGGGCGGCGGGTCGGGCGAAGCCGGGCGGGATGCCCACTATGGCTTCGGGAAGTACGCCGTCTATCCCGGCAACAACTTCGCCATGCATCTGCTGCCCTTCACGGAGGGGGCCTTCAAACTCGAGGGCGAAACGGGCATGGCCACGGCCGTGATGCCGTACTACTCCATCTCGTTCACCCGGGATACCGTCTACCGGGAAGACGTGGGGAACGCCTACAGCCGGTACCTGATCGCGGACCTGCTGCGCGGCACATATGGCTATGACGGCGTGGTGTGCACCGACTGGGGCGTGACGCGCGACCACGGCGCGGTGGACGAGTTTGGCCGGGCACCCTGGGGCGTGGAAGGCCTGTCGGAAGCCGAGCGGCACTACAAGGCGCTGATGGCC
>Ga0224512_10000944_pt1 | contig 29320 bp, 26 predicted proteins | sample SF_May12_sed_USG_4_FD_169103 | JGI IMG/M metagenome (GOLD analysis project Ga0224512, IMG submission 169103) | Sediment microbial communities from San Francisco Bay, California, United States - SF_May12_sed_USGS_13 | ecosystem: Environmental > Aquatic > Marine > Sediment | place: USA... | reverse complement strand
GCCGGAGAACCGTCGACGCATACGCGAACGTCACGGCGGTGTTTGTCAGCGAGCGATACCGGAAACTGATCGAAGCGATGGAAACATTCATTGCTGCGGGACCGCATGAAGCGATGCAGAAGAACGCGGGGAACCTGACTATCGCGGAAGCCGCCGACAGGGACATCCGCAAATCCGCGCGCCATATGATCAGGCGCGGCGATCGAATTATCGCCGAGTCGCTCGTCGAAAAACTTCACAGGCTGCGTATCGAAGCCAAGCATCTGCGTTACCTGCTCGACTTCTTCAGCATGGCGCAGCCCGTAAGATGGAAAGGCTCCATCGTGGAACTCGAAAAACTGCAGAACCTGCTCGGCTGGCACCAGGACGCGATTACGTCGCAGGAACGGCTCGAGGCCTATGATGAGTCGCTGGCGACAACGGGCGAGCACCTTGAGCTCAGGCTGTCCATCGACCACCTCATCAGTACCGAGAGTGATCGACTGGATTCCTGCCGCCGCAGGATTCCGCTCGCCTGGCGGGAATTCAAGACCGTATTCGAGCGCCCGACCTTCCTGCTTTCTTCCTAGGACGGAGGCACGTACTCTTTCGGCGCCGCCGAGCCTTCGCCGAAGAAAAACTTTTCCATTTCCGTTTCGAGAAACTTGCGCGCATCCGGCTCGATCGGCGTTAGACGGTATTCGTTGATCAACATCGTCTGGTGCGAGACCCAGCGCTGCCACGCTTCTTTGGATACGTTGTCATAAATGCGCTGGCCGAGCTCACCCGGGTACGGCGCATAGTCGAGTCCTTCGGCACCTTCGCCGAGCATCACGCAATTAACTGTTCTGGACATGGTTACCTGTCTTTAATGTGTTGATCAATTTTTGTACCGGTGCGGCGATGCCACCCGGCGGTGACCCACCCAGCCGGTGCCAGGTCGAGTCACTGCTATCTGCGACTTTACGCGACGTCGCCGTAACGTGCACCACAACCGGCTGAATATCCAGGTCGTAATGGCTGAAGCTGTGCCGCAGTATGTCCCAGGACTCGATCTCGTCGCCACGCCAGTTCAGCGTCTGCCGGCACCAGTTCGCAACGTCATCATCGGCCAGCTCGGGCAGGCTCCAAAGGCCACCCCAGATACCCGCTGCCGGTCTGCGCTCCAGGTACACGGCATCGTCGCGAACCGCGAGTACCATCGTCGTCTGCCTGAGTGGCCTCGTCTTCTTCGGCTTGCGGCCCGGGTACCCGGCGATTGTGCCCGTCTGCCGTGCCAGACAATCACTGCTCACCGGGCATGCCCCGCAGTCCGGATTGCTGCGCGTACAAACTGTCGCACCGAGGTCCATGATCGCCTGCGTGTACGCCGCCACGCCGGACCCGGGCGTGTACTCCTCGGCTGCCTGCCACAGCTTCTTCGCGACCGCGCTTTGCCCGGGCCAGCCGGCAATTGCTCCGTGTCTCGCGAGCACTCGCTTCACGTTGCCATCGAGAATCGGCTGACGGATACCGGACGCCAGGGCAAGGATTGCGCCGGCCGTCGAGCGGCCGATTCCAGGCAACGCCATAAGCCCGTCGAGCGTCTGCGGGAAAACGCCCGCGCAGTCGTCACGCACGATGCGTGCGGCAGCATGCAGATTGCGAGCGCGCGCGTAGTAGCCCAGGCCCGACCAGTGCCGCAACACCGCGTCGAGCTCCGCGTCGGCCAGGGCGGCGACGGTCGGGAAGCTCTGCATGAATCGCTCGTAATAGGGAATCACTGTCTGCACCTGCGTTTGCTGCAGCATGATTTCGGACACCCAGACGCGGTAGGCATCGGGCTGCTGCCATGGCAGGTCCTTGCGGCCAAACCTGTCGTACCACGCCAGCACGCGGTCGGAGAAATCGCTCATCACGCTCAATTGCCGAGCAGGTCCTTGAGTCTGTCTTTCAACTTGTCCCGGTCTTTCTTTTCTGCCGGCTCCGCTTCTGTCGCGCCGTCTTCCGCCGGACCCGCTGCGCTCGCATCCGCTTCTGTCGTGGCCTCCGCGGCCGGCGCTTGCGCCGCCTTGTCGTCGCCACCGAGCAGGCGCTCCAGCAACTTCTTCTTGGCCTCTTTCTTGAGCATGGCTTCGACGTCCGGCTTGATCGACGGATCGGCGAGAGGCCCGCTTATCTTCAAAGGAATCACCGCCTCGGTGAACTCCTTGAGTTCCTCCTCGGTCGCCCCCTCTGCAAACTCGGGCCGCTCGAGCACCCGCGCCGTCAGCCTGTAGTCGACCCTGGCTTCCGCGAAATCGACACTGCCTTTGCCGGTGAGCCGCATGAACGGCAGTTCGGCCAGCAAATCGTCGTTGCGAAACACACCGTCCGTGACCGGACCGGTTGCCCTGACCGTACTGAATTCGGTGCGTGCCGGCAGCGTTGGCTCCGGCGCAGCCTCCTTTTTGTACAGCGCGCGAGCCTTTCTCAACTCGTACCAGATATCGGTACCTTCCCAGGCGCCATCGAGCAGCTCCATCGACATGCTGCCGTTCAGGCTGCGCTGAATCGCGGCGAGTTCATCGCCCCTGCCTGTGAGCTGGAACGAACCGTTGATCGAGCCCGTGATGTTTTCCTGGTCGAACATCGCCTTGGCGAGAGAGCCGAGATTCACGCCGCGAACATTCTCGTTCACGGACAGGACCGGGGTCTTGCCGCTTGCGTTAATGCGCACGTCACCATCGTAGCTGCCGTCGAAGAAGCTCGCGGAGATCGGATGCAGGCGCAGGTCACCATTGGCGGCCCGGATGCCCAACTTCGCGTTTTCGAATTTCATGCCGCTCAGGTAGGCCTCAGCAGCGGTCAGGTTGCCGCGAACGTTGAGTTGCCGAATCAAGTCGGCCGGGATCTCGACCGGAACAGCCTCCGCGCTGGCGCTGTCGGCATCTGCAGCCGGCGCCATGTAGCGATCCAGGTCGATCGAGTCGGCGGCCAGTTCGATGGTGATCGTGCCTGCCGCATTGCGAGCAAGCGAAAGCGTTCCCTTGAGGGTCGTGTCGTCGACCACGAGTTCGAGATCCCGCAGCGCAATCGCAGCATCGCTCATGCTCGCCGTTGCGTCGACGATGATCTTGCCGAGCGCAGCGGGATCCGCTGTTTCCGGGACCTCGATATTGAGCCGGCGCAGCAGGCTTTTCAAAGAAAACGCATCGACCTGCAGTGTTGCCGTGGGTGTCAGTTCGCCGGCATAGGAAAACGGAGCGACGTCTGCCGACACATCGATTCCGAGTACGGAGATCTCCGCATCGGCAAAAGCAACGGTGCCGGCGTCGCCGTCGAGCAGCATGTCGGTCTCGATGGAAAAGTCGCCGGCCAGATCGGCGGGCTGCAGTTCGAAATCGAAACCGCTCACCAGCGCAATCGGTTCGCCGCGCGCTACACGCCCTGATGTCATATTAAAATTCGTCAGCGTGTAGCGTTCACCGGTTTGCGCATCACTGTAGCTGACGGATGCATCGCTGATCGCTATGCTGCCTATGTCAATCTTCATTGCCGCGTCTTCTGACCCGGCATCGCTCTCCACAGCCTCTGCCGGCGCCGTACCGGCCTCGATAAGGTCCTGCCAGTTGCTGCGGCCGTTGCCCGCGACGGCAAGATTGAGCTCGAAAGACTCGAGCGCCGCGGTGCCGATCGCCACCTCACGACGCAATAACATGGGCACAACACGCACGCTAAGGCGTGCCTGCTCAAAACTCGCGAAGGGCTTGTCGCCAAAGCCCTGCGCGTTGCCGAGGGTCGTCTTGCCGATGTTTATCGCCAGCCACGGAAAATAGCTGAGCTGCAGATCTCCTTCAATGACGAGTTCGCGGCCGGTCGTGCTTTTTACTTTTGCCGCGATGTTGTCGCGAAAGTCGTTCGGGTCAAACAGCAGGACAAACGAAATCGCGGCGATGACGAGCAACGCCACGATTCCTGTGAAGAGAAAGAGTACTTTCCTGAGCGGGCCGGCCATCGACGGGCCTCCGTTGTTGGGAGACCCTCTAGGGTATCAAATCAGGGCCGGTCCGGCTCAGAGCGCTTTTGGGCAAAAGGGCCCTGACTCCCGGTGTTATTGATTACAGATGTGGATTCCGCCATTCAGTGTTTCGATCGTCACGCGGCCGTCACCATCGCCTACTGTGAAACTGAGCTCCAGGCCCGGTGCATAGCGGCTGGTGCGCTGCGGCTTGGGTCCGAAACAGTTTTCGATGTCGCCGTTAAACGTTTCGAGGTCAAAACTGGCCGAGACGTCACCGTCAAATTTGATGTCGACATCGCCATTCACCGACTCTGCCGCTAATTTGCCGCCACGGCGCAGCTCTGCGCTGAAATTGAGATCGCCATTGACCGTTTCGAAGTAAACGCGATCGAATGCACCGCCCTCGACAATGACATCACCACTCACGGACTCTGCCTCGAGGTTGCCCGACAATCCTCTTGCGATCACATCACCGGATACTGTGCCGGCTGATGTTTCGGCGTCAGCACCTGTTCCCTCAACCTCGACATCACCGCTTACCGATGCTGCCTCCAGATCTCCGGAAATGCCGGTGGCTTCGACGTCGCCGCTAACCGTCTGTAGCGACTGATCGCCGCGTACGCCGGCGACTTCGATATCGGCACTCACACCGGAAACATCGATCGAACTGCCCTCCGGAACCCGAACAAGGATGTCCGCATCGATATCACGGCCGTGATGTCTTGGCACTTTGACCTTGATCAGTACGTGATCGCCGTCGCGCTCAAAAACAAGCTCTTCGACGTCGTCGCCGATTTCGCCTGTCACCTGAACACTATTACGCGACCAGCCGGCGACCTCGATGTTGCCTGAGGTGTTATAGATATCGACGTGACCGGTTGCATCCGCATCCAGGGACTTGTCCACCTCTTCCGCAATAACCGGTGAAGCCAACAGTCCACCCAACACTAAAACCAGGTTCCTTTTCATTTTCTTCCTCACAAACGCTTCCTTACACAGGTTATACCTGTGAACTAAATATCCTTGCGCGCCATCACGTGCTGCGCCAGCTCTCCGACTCTGCGCATCAACGCGTGCTGTTCGCGATATGACTTGACCAACAAGTCCTGCAGCAGAACATTGTCGGGGTTTTCCTTAAGGGCCACGTTAATCTCCGCAATCGCTTCCCTGATCAACGTAAGATTTCTTTCCACTTCCGTGCGCGTTTCTGGCGGCAGCCGCTCAAGCTGTTGTTCCAGCTGCACCCGATAATCGCCCTGCGCGCTCCTGTAGACAGATCCGAACGTGTGCTCCGCGCCGAACGCGGCCTGCTCGAACCGCAGGTCCTGCATGACCACCGGCACCAGCTGCGGATCCTCTTTGACGGCAAGATAGGTGATGCCTGACGACGCCCCTATCAGTAATACCACGGCCGCCGCTTGCGCAAGCATCGGCGTCCAGCGTGATCGCTGTGGCCTGGCAATCGCTTCTGCAATTTCCGGCCAAAGATCTCTGGCAGGGCTGATCTCGGTCGACAACCCGCCCGCCGCAGCGACAAGTCGGTCATCTCGTTCGATATCGTTCATGCTTCAAACCCTTCATTTTCCAGTTGCTGCGCCAACAAGCGGCGCGCCCTGTGTAACTGTGCCTTGCTCGTGCCCGGCGCAATGCCGAGCATCTTGCCAGCCTCGTCATGGCTGTAACCGTAAACGGCATACAGCACGAAGACGTGTCTCGCTCCCTGCGGCAGTCTGTCCACCGCGTCGGACAGGTCCCGCAGCTCGCCGGTATCGGCGGCCGACAGCGGCGAAGATGGCATCTCTGTCGCAACCTGGATGCGCTCGGTCTCGCGTTTCGACTTGCGCATCCTGCCGAGAACCGCGTTGACCGCGATACGGTGCAGCCAGGTCGCAAACGCGCTGTCGCCGCGAAACCGGTCGAGCTTGTTCCATGCCTGTATAAACGCATCCTGGGTGCAATCCTCGGCCTCCGCTACATTGCCCGTCATGCGCAGGCAAAGTCCGTAAACCTTGTCGACGTGCATGCGGTACAAAGACTCGAACGCCCGCGCATCTGACCGCTGAGCTCGCGCTATCCAGTCAGCTTCGTCCGTAATCTCTGGCTTGTTCAGAGCAACCATCTCCGGACTATAGTCGCTGGCCGGTGCCGTCAAAAGCGCTTCCAAAGGCTATTTCTCCGCTTTCTCTGACATTTAGATGACCCCAACGTGAGTATGGTTTAAGAATCAATGTCTCAATGCCGACAAAAAATCGCATAAACCCTGTCATTGCACGCGATTCTGGTATTATTCGCCTGGCCCGTCGCGATAATGGCCAACCCGGTAGCACAACAAGAAAAGGAATTATGGCAGGGCATTCCATCCTCTACCTCGGCCGCGGTGAATTTGCTGCTGACTACCTGAGCGAACTCGAGACTCTACCTTTTTGCGCGTTGCTGACACGCTCGACAAAGCTCGCCGTGCCGCCGGATGCCCCGTCCGTACTCAACCTGGTGTTGCTCGAAGCGGGTCCGATGATTTCGCAATCGGGGCAGTCGCTTAATGAAGTGATCCAGACACTGCAGCAACACCCGGTGGTGGCATTGACGACCAAAGCCCGCGAGCATCGCGGCATCGCCGCAGTCCGCGCCGGCGCGCAGGCCTACGTCTGCGTCGACGACATTACCGTCGAAGGCCAGGAGACCGTGTTCGAACATGCCGTGCAACGGCATCGGCTGCAACATCGCTTGTCCGACACGGACGTATCGGTGTTGTCGGTGTTGCGCAACATCAATGACGGCGTCATCGTTGTCGACCAGCGCGGTCATGTGCTCGATATTAATCCCGCCGCCCGCACCATTCTCGGCCTGGGTCCGCGCATGCAACCCGACGCAACCTGGGGTCAGATGTTCTGTTGCATCGACGCGAACGGTGACAACTACAAGAACTCCGCGGATTTGCCGCTCATGCGCGCACGCAGCGGCGAAAAGTTCTCCAACCAGATCGCAATCTACCGCGCACCCGAACAGCCCGACACGATTCTGTCCATCAATGGCCAGGGTTTGTTCGACGGCAACCGCGAGTTGATTGGCGGCCTCATCACGTTTCGTGACATTACCGATGCAACCCGAAAAACCAGCGAACTCGAAAGGCTGGCTCAATACGATGAGCTGACCGGCCTGCCGAACCGCGGTTTGTTTACCGAACATCTCGCCCGCGCGATCGGCCGCAGTCAGCGCAAGTCTGCGCCGCTGGCCGTGCTATTCGTTGATCTCGACCGCTTCAAATCCGTCAACGACACGCTCGGCCATGACATTGGCGACGCGTTGCTAAGACAGGTTGCCGGCAGGTTGCGCAACAACCTGCGTATCGGCGATTTTTCAGGGCGCTGGGGCGGCGACGAGTTTGTGGTCTGTCTCGAAGACTTCGGTGAGTCCGGTAATGCTGCCGCGGCCGCACAGAAGTTGTTGCTGGTCTTGTCCGAAAAATACGACATCAACAATAGCGAAGTATATGCAACGCCCAGCATTGGCATCGCGATTTATCCGGAATCCGGCGAGGCCGGCGATCGTTTGATCAAAGCCGCCGATCTTGCAATGTACGAGGCAAAGAAGCGCGGCGGCGGTCGCTTTCAGTACTACTCGCAAGCCTTGAACACCAAACTCGCTCAGCGCGAAGAGCTCGAGCTCGGTTTGCGTCACGCACTGGTGCGCAATGAATTTGCCTTGCATTATCAACCGCGCATCGACCTGACGACGGGCCGGCTCATCGGACTCGAGGCATTGCTGCGCTGGCGGCACCCGCGATTCGGTCTGTTGCCGCCAGGGCGGTTTCTGCCGATTCTGGAAAGCAGCGGCCTCATTCACTCGGCAGGCGAGTGGGTTATTGCGACAGCTTGTCGTCAGCTTGCCGCATGGCAACGCCAGTTCGAGCTGCCGGATCTGTCAATTGCGATTAATCTCTCGCCGCAACAGCTCATGCACAAGCGCCTTGTGAATACAGTAGCCAAGTCGCTCGAAGACACGGCAATTGACCCCGGCTGCGTCGAACTCGAGATCGGCGACGGCGACATCGTTCGCAAACGCATGACCGAATTAACGACGCTGCAATCCCTGCGCAAGCTTGGTGTGCGCATATCGCTTGATCATTTCGGTACACGCGATGTGTCGTTTGAATCGCTCGACAACGGTTACATCGACAGCTTCGTACTTGATCAGTCACTGATCGCGGATGTCGATGAAAACGACAGCCATCAGCGCATTGTTCGCGCCGCCATCGCGATGGCGCAAGGGCTCGATATCGAGGTCGCAGCCGAGGGCGTGGAAACATTGACGCAGCTTGAGTTCCTCAGGAGCTGCAACTGCGATCTTGCACAGGGCTACCTGATCAGCCGGCCCATACAGCCGGAGAAAGTCTCCGCGATTCTCCGCAGCGAGATTGCAGGAACCCGACTTCTTGCCCGCGGCATGCCTTAGCCGCGTTCACACATCGGTGCCACAGTTCCAGCACGCTGCGAACTGCCCTTCGTTTTCTTCACCGCATTTTCTGCAGCGCCACGACGCCCGTGGGCTCTCGTCGACTATCGCCGCATCGATCAGTTGTTTTGCGCGATCGTAGTCCAGGTCGTTGATAACCCACAGCTCCGGCCACACTTCAACGAAAGGCATCTCGCCGACAATCGAGCCAAGATGCTCGTTCTTGATGCGACTGGCAATGCCTTCGCTTTGCAGAACATTCTTGAAGTGATTGATCGTGATCAGCGACTCTGACGACGTCAGTTTTTTCACTTGCCACCCAAAGAACGGAGAAACGGCCGGGGATCATCGCCGCTTTCCAGAACCTCGACGAGTGCGGAACCGACAATCGCGCCTGCCGCATGTTCACCCACACCGACGACGTCGGCCGCCTCACGGATACCGAAGCCCGCGCAGACCGGAAGAGCTGATATCGACGAGACCTTATCGAGGTAGTCGGACAAATCATCAGGCAAGCCGGCGTCGCCGCCGGTAATGCCGGTAATCGTAACGGCGTAGACGAATCCGCGTGAGGCGCCGCATAGTGTTTCCAGCCGCTTGTCCGGGGTTGCTGGCGTCACCAGTTGAATGAGCCCAAGCCCCTGCTGTTCGAGGGCAGTGCGGAGCTCATCGCACTCTTCAAACGGCAGGTCCGGCACGATAAACGCACAGACGCCGGTCGCTCGCGCCCGCTTTGCCAATCGCTCATAGCCGAATGCGAGCAGCGGATTCAGGTAGGACATCATGACCAGTGGCGTACCGAGGTCGCCGGCCAATTCCAGTTCCTGGAATATCCATTGCAGACTCACACCGTTTTGCAGCGCGACGAAACTCGAGCGCTGAATCGTCATTCCGTCTGCCATAGGATCGGAAAACGGCACACCGATCTCGACGACGTCACCGACCTCGGCCACTTCTCTGAGCGTATTGACGAATTCGCCCGGCTCGGGATAGCCGGCCGTGATAAACGGCACGAGAGCGGGTCGCCCCGTGTCGTTTGCTGCAGCAATTGCCGCCGTCAATCTCTTATGCGCTGGCATCTGTTCGTATCCTCACCGGGTATTTTGTCAACGTCGGCATGTCCTTGTCACCACGCCCGGAGTTGCCGATCAACACGCGCTTGCCCGGATTTTCCTGCGACCATTTTCGCGCAGCGGCATAAGCATGGGATGTTTCGAGCGCCGTCAATATGCCCTCTGTTTCGCACAGTTCCTCCAGCGCGGCCAGAGACTCGTCATCACTTGCCGCAACGTACTTTACTCGTCCGGTCGCCTGCAGCAGTGCATGTTCGGGACCAACCCCCGAGTAATCCAGGCCCGCCGATATCGAATGGGTTTCCTGCACCTGGCCGTCATCGTCCTGCAGGATAATCGTGTACGAGCCCTGCAATACGCCGGGTGTACCGGTGGCAAGCGTTGCTGCATTCTGACCGAGGCCATCACCGGTTCCGCCAGCTTCGACGCCGATGAGCTCGATGTCGTCACCGAGCAGCGGATAGAACAGTCCAATCGCGTTCGAGCCGCCACCCACACAGGCGAATGCGACATCGGGCAGGCCGCCGGCCTGGTCGATCATTTGCTGGCGCGCTTCAGTGCCGATGACCGACTGCAATTCGCGCACGAGATACGGATACGGATGGGCGCCCACCGCGGAGCCCAGCAGATAGTAGATTCCCGACGGATCCGTAACCCACTTGCGCAGCGCCTCGTCGATCGCAGCGCGCAGTGTCTTGTCACCGGTTTCGACGGTGACGACTTCGGCGCCGAGGCGATGCATCCTGTCCACGTTCGGCGCCTGCCGCTCGATGTCTACCGCACCCATGTACACACTGCAGGGAAGGCCGACGCGCGCACATGCCGCAGCCGACGCCACGCCGTGCTGGCCCGCTCCGGTTTCGGCGATGACGCGCTTTGCGCCGAGCCGCTTCGCGAGTAATGCCTGGCCAATCGCGTTATTGATCTTGTGCGCGCCCGTGTGCGCGAGATCCTCGCGCTTGAGCCAGACCTCCGTGCCCCAGCGCTTGCTCAACCGGGGCGCATGACTCAATGCCGTCGGCCGCCCAACCCACTCCCGCAATTCCCTGCGGTATTCCTTTTGAAAATCGGCGTCGTGCAGGTACTCGCGCACGCCCGCCTCGAGGCGCTCGAACGCCGGCACCAGCGTTTCCGGCACGTAGCGTCCACCGAAAGGCCCGAATCGACCGCGTTCATCGGGTAGCTCACCATTGATCGAGGCCTGCAGAAGCGCCTTCGCATCATCAGGCGCCAGTCGTGACTTCATGATTAACTCTCCGCGGCTCGCGCCGCACTGACAAATTGATGTATCAAACCGATATCTTTCTGACCGGGGCCGGACTCCACACCGCTCGACACGTCGACACCCCAGGGCCGAGCGGTTTGTATCGCCACTGCAACGTTATCGGCTGCCAGACCACCCGCCAGAATCATCCGGCCGTGATCCGCCATCGCCGCTGCACGCGACCAGTCCACGGTTTCACCCGCACCACTGTTCCTGCCTTCGTAAACAAACACATCGGACTGCGTAGCCGGCATCGTCGCGTCGCCCTCGCGAATAACCGGCCATCGAATCACATTGTCCGGTACCTCGAGCTTCGCGAAATCGTCCGCGTCGGTTTGCAGGACATCCGGCGCGAACACCTCGAGGACCGCTTGCCATTCCGCATTCGACGGATGACGCATGACGGCCACGCGCTGCACGGTGTCCGGGATTTGCCGCGAAGCGGCGTACGCATCGTCGGGACTGACACGCCGCGGCGACTCTGCGAACACGAAGCCGACTGCATCGGCCCCCGCAGCGACGGCCGCCGCGACGCACCGCGCATCGCGCAGGCCGCAGATCTTGACGAAAATACTCACGCGGCGACCCTGGCGGCGCCCGCTGCGCGCATGGCCGCGACCAGCGACGCCGGGTCATGGCTGCGCATGAGCGCGGTACCAACCAGCGCCAGCCGATATCCCAGCTCCGCCACCGCTGCCGCGTCATCTGCATTGTGCAAACCGCTTTCCGCAACGCAGCGCCCCGCCGGCAGCATGGGTGCCAGTGCGGCAAGGCGATCCGGTTCGACATGCAGTGTGCGCAGGTCGCGCGTGTTGACACCGAACAACAGCTGGCCGGCTTCTGCGCGCTGCTGGTCCGCCGGGTTATCGAGCAATTGCCTTACACGGGACAGGTCGTCGGCACCGAAAGACTCCAGCAAGACGAACAGCTCATGCTCTGCAGCACAGTCGAGCATGCTCCTTAACACCCTGTCGTCCAGCATCGTGACAATCAGCAGCACGCCGCTCGCGCCGGCTTTGCGCGCTTCGAGAATCTGCACCGGATCGACGAGAAAGTCCTTGCGCATGACCGGCGTGCCCGGCACTGCTGCGACCACCTCTGCAAGGTGCCCGAGCGAACCCGAAAACCTGCTGGGCTCTGTCAGCACCGAAATTGCCGCCGCGCCACCTGCCACATACTGCTGCGCCTGTACGCGGCGGTCACTGTGCTCATTGGCCAGATCGCCTTCGGCCGGCGAACGGTCCTTGATCTCTGCGATGACATCGAAGCTGTCGAGAGCGAGCGGTATCAACGGTTTGTCGAAGTCCGCACTGCTAAAGCGACCGGCGCTTGCCGCCCGCTGCGAACTGGATACAGCCATTGTCTGCAGGAAGTCGCTCATCAGGCTTGAAAGTGTCTGATCAGGCGCTCGAGAAAGGCCGCGGCTTCGCCATCGTCCAGTGCCGCCGCCGCCATTGCGGTGCCCTGGCGCGCATCACCTGCACTGCCCGCCACTTCGAGCACAAGAGATGTGCCCATCAGCAGCGCGTCGCGATGCGCTCCTTTGTCCTCACCACTGAACACACGCCTCAGCTCCGCCGCATTGCGTTCGGCATCGCCTCCCGCCAGGTCTTCCGCTGCACAACGCCGCAATCCGTAATCCTCTGGTGTGCGCGTTGTCTCGGATACTTTCCCCGGCACCACATCGAACAGCACGAACTCGCCGACTGGCGTTGCCTCATCCCAGCCGGGTGCGCCGTGAACGACGAACGCTCTTTCGATTGGCATACCGGCAAGCGTGTCAGCCATCAATCTCGCTGCATCATGGCTCCATGCACCGATCAACTGGAATGGCGGCGCCGCCGGATTGGCCAGCGGTCCGAGCATGTTGAAGACCGTGCGCACGGCCATCGCGCCACGCACCGGCATGATCGCTTTCATCGCGGGGTGATAGGCCGGCGCAAACAGGAAGGTAAAATTGGTTGCCTCCAGGCAGGCGACAGCCTCTTTTTCGTGCAGCGGTAGCGGCATACCCAGGCACTCGAGCATGTCGGCACTGCCGGAGCGACTGGAAACGGAGCGATTGCCATGCTTCACGACCCGCGCCCCACATGCCGCCGCCAGCAAGCCTGTGCCCGTCGACAGATTCAGGCTGCCCGATGCATCGCCACCGGTACCGACGGTATCGACGGTCGGCGCACCGGCGGGAATGTTCGGGTGTACCGCGAGATCGCGCATCGCGGTCGCAAAACCACGAATTTCGTCCGGCGTTTCGCCCTTGGCACGCAGCCCGGCGAGCAACGCCCCGGCCAGCGCCGGCGGCATGTCGCCTTGGGCGAGTTCTTGCATCAGTTCATAGGCCTGCTGCTCGGTCAGCGATTCGCCATCGAGCAGCTTGTCGAGCAGCGCGCTGAACTCCTTGCTCATGTCTTGCCCATCCGCAGAAAATTGGCCATGAGATGATCGCCCTCGGGCGTGAGTACGCTTTCCGGATGAAACTGCACGCCCTCGAGCGGCAGTTGCCGATGCCGCACGGCCATGATCTCACCGCGGTCGGTTACGGCTGTCAGTTCAAGCACCTCGGGCAGCGACTCGTGCTCCGCGCACAGGGAGTGGTAACGGCCGACCTCGACAGGCTGCGACAGACCGTCGAAGATCGTCCGGCCATCGTGTTTCGCCATCGAGGTCTTGCCGTGCATGAGCCGCTCCGCGCGCACGATGTCGCCACCAAAATGACTGACGAGACACTGGTGGCCGAGACAGACACCGAGAACCGGCACCCGCTCGGCAAATGCTGCGATCATCGCGAGCGACACGCCTGCGTCCTCGGGACGTCCAGGCCCGGGTGAAATGACGAGGTGCGTCGGCTCCAATTGCAGCGCTGCCTCGATCGTGATCGCATCGTTGCGGTACACGTGAACATCGGCTCCCAGCGCCGCAAATGCCTGTACCAGGTTGTAGGTAAACGAGTCGTAGTTATCGATCAGCAGCATGCGGATGTTGTCGAAGCGCGGCAGCCCGGTCATCACAAACCCTCCCCGGCGATCTCGAGCGCGCGCCGCAGAATGGCACTTTTTGCCAGCACTTCACGGTACTCATTTGCAGGCACCGAATCTGCGACGATTCCGGCGCCGGCCTGAAAACTGTATTCCTCTCCCGAGAACACCAGCGTGCGAATGGTTATCGCCTGGTCCATGTCACCGGAGAGACCGAAATAGCCGGCCGTTCCCGCATACAGGCCACGTCCTGCCTGTTCCATTTCCTCGATGATCTCCATCGCGCGCACTTTCGGCGCGCCAACGAGCGTTCCCGCCGGAAAGCTGGCGGCAAAAAGATCGAACTGATCGAATGGTGCCGCCAGTTCACCCTGCACGCCGCTTACGATGTGCATCACGTGGCTGTATCGCTCTATCGCGCGGTAGGGCTCGACGCGCACAGACCCGGCACTTGCGACACGCCCGAGATCATTGCGTGCAAGATCGACGAGCATCACGTGTTCGGCCGCCTCTTTCGGGTCCGCCAGCAAAGCGTGCTCGTTCGCTACGTCTTCCTGAGTCGTGTCGCCGCGCGGCAGCGTTCCCGCGATGGGCCGCAGCGACGCTTTCGTGCCATTCAGTTTCACCAGCGCCTCAGGTGACGAACCGACGACCTTGAGATCGCCGAACTCGAAAAAGAACATGTACGGCGACGGATTGAGCAGTCGCAATGCACGATACACCTCGAACGGTGACACATTCGATTGCCCGCGGAACAGCACCGATACCACGATCTGATATATGTCACCTGCTGCAATGTACTCTTTGCAGGCCTCGACCCGCTCGGAAAACTCGGCTTCCGTGAAACTCGCCTGCGGAATGGAGGTGTCGACCGGACCGCTGCCATTGGGCACCGGCCCGCGCAATCGGCTGATCACGTCCTTGCGTAATTGCCGTCTTTCCGCTTCGGGGCCGTCGTGCAAGAGCGCAACCCGTCGGGTCAGATGATCAAAGACGAGCAGCGACCCGGGCGCGACAAACGCGGCATCCGGTACACCGTTTTGGGGGGTGGTGCCCCGCGGAAGTTTTTCGAACAGTCGCACGACGTCGTAACCGGAAACGCCGACCAGTCCGCCGGAGAAGGGCAGACCCTCAACCTCGGGCCCTGGTTGCGGCGCCGCATTCAGCGCGGCACGCAGAGCATCAAGGTATTGCTGCTGATTCGTCGGTCGCGCCGAACTCTCGCCGTTTATGTAAAGCGCGTTGTCACTCATGCGCACTTCGAGGGATTCGCCGAACCCGAGGAATGAATAGCGTGCGAGCCGCTCACCACCCTCGACGCTCTCGAGCAGAAAGCGCGGCTGCAGATCACGCAGTTTCAGATACGCCGATACCGGCGTATCAAGATCTGCAGCTATGTCGAACGGTGCTTCCATAAGTAATCAGTCGGGCATTAAAAAACCCATCCCCACGTTGGCGGAGATGGGCTTTTGTCCGTTGTGCTCAGCTACGAATCAGCCGGCCGCCCTCTCCTTTTGAGGAGGCCACCACCAGCTGTCGATGCGCTGAGTATTCATGCCAGCGAGTATTACTGCCGCGTCCTGGCAGGTCAACACTTGCGCATGAAACCAGGGTCAGGGCGTTTTTGGCCACGTGGGCTCTGACCTTCTACAACTGATAGAGCGTCGGCAGTATCAGCGAGAAGCCGATCCACATGATGATCGTCAGCGGTATGCCGACCCGCAGGAAGTCGTTGAATTTGTAGCCGCCGGCACTGAGTATCAGCAGGTTCGTCTGGTACCCGTACGGTGTCGCGAAACTCATGTTCGCGCCAAACAATACCGCCAGAATGAACGGTTCGGGGCTCACGCCCAGTTGCTGGGCGATGCTGATCGCGATCGGCGTGCCGATCACGGCGGCAGCGTTATTGGATACGATGTTTGTCATCAGCGTCATTAGCAGCAAGAAAGCACTCAGGATCATCGGCGTCGGCAATCCGGACGCGAGCGCGACAAAACTGTGCGCCAGGTAGTCCGCCATGCCGGTGCCCATAAGGGCCTTGCCCAGGGCCAGGGCCGTGACGATGATCATCACGACCGGTATCGACAACGCGCTTACGGCGTCACGCCAGCCCAGGCATCCGGTGGCAATCATCAGGCCCAGGCCGGCAATCGCGCTGACCGATATGGGCATGACGCCAAGCGCGGCCGCGAGGACCACGAAGCCCATGATGGCCAGCGCGCGTTTCGCATTGTGTGTATGCGGCAGGTTGGTCGTGCCGTCGAGCACGAGCATCGAACCGCTGTCCTTGAGCTTGCTGATTGCCTCTCCGGAACCCTGCACCAGCAGGACGTCGCCGGCACGCAGGCGAATCATGTTCAGGTCGCCGGTTACCTGCGAACTGGGTGCGCGGGCACGGTGCAGCGCAAGCGGCATCAGTCCATAGCTGGCGCTGAATCGCGCGGCCGCGAGACTGCGCAAATGCAGCGGTGAACCGCGGGTGACGACCACCTCGGCGAGTTGCTGACCCTCGGCCCTGAGCGGCGTCTCTTCGTCGACCGGGTGTTCGAGGTCGGAAATATTGAACAGTGTCGCGCCGAGCAATTGCTCATAGTGTTTGAGATTCTCGGGGGTGTCCTTAACGAACAGGCGATCGCCCGGCTGAATGATGACCGACGGCAGCTTCGCCAGCACCAGTGACTCGCTGCGTTGTATCTTTTCGATGCGCATCTGTCCGTCGGCTTTTGCGAGCACCTCCGATAACGCCTTGCCGTCGGCGAAACCGCCCTCTTTGACGTGCAGCTGGGCACTGAAAATGCGCGGCGTCGTGTCGGCCATTGGCGGCATGCGGTCAGGCAACAGGCGCGGTGCAACCAACCACAGAAAGAGTATCGCCACACCGCCGACTATCGCGACGGGCAGCACCCATTCGAACATCGTGAACTCATGCCGGCCGAGATCCTGCGATATGCCAACGACCAGCAGATTGGTCGATGTGCCAATCGTCGTGGACATGCCACCAATGATCGTCGCCAAACCCATCGGCAGCATGACGCCTGATACCGGGAACTTCGATCGCAACGATGCACCAACCAGGATCGGCATGAGCAGCACCACGATCGGCGTATTGTTCATGAATGCGCTGAGTATTGCGCCAGCCACCAACGTCGTCAGCAGCGCCAGCACAGGCCACGTCGACCAGGCCCGACCAACGATATTGGCTAATGGTTGTAATGCGCCTGTCGTCTCCAGCGCCTTGCCAACCATCATCAGGGCACAAATTGCGACCAGTGCTTCGTTACCAAAGCCCGCAAAAAAATCGGCAGGCCCGAGAAGACGCTCGCCGTCTCGTGCGTACGGGACAAGTTCGAAGCCGACAACAAGGATGATCAGTATCGCGAAAGATGATGACTCAAGAGGAATCCGGTCGCGTGTAAACAGAAACAGCGCGAGGATGGTCAGGATCAGTACAGCGATTCCGTGAACGTCAGGCGTCATCGCTCGCACCGTATCCTAGTTCATAGTCGCTCCGCAATCTGGTGTGCGGCGTCCCTTTGCTGTAGTACAGCCCACGCGCGCTGATGAAAGTTCTTGAACCTGCAGACGTCCCAGTGCGCCAGTTCCGGGCGGCCGCAGGATGCGCTGGCATTTGCAAATTCGAGCAGTGGCAACAAGTCAGTGTAGCTGTAGTCGGGCGGCTGATTGCTCGGGAACAGCGACCATGGCGACAGCACCAGCAGATTGCGATGCCGGACTGCCGCAAGGTTCACCGCCTCCCGCCAGCGCGCATGCCAGCCATCTCGCACCGGTCCGCACGGAAGGCCGCGGCTCGGGTCCGACAGGTCCAGCGCCGGTAGCTTGCCCGTTGCCCGCGCCATTGCCTGCGATTGCCGGTGCAATACATTTTTTATCCAGCGCAAAAGTTCGCACAGCTCCTTGAGGCTCGAGAACAGCTTCGGGTCCTGCCTGCGGCGCTGCACGAGGTCGCCAATGCCTGTCACGATGATTGCAAGCCGCCGGTTCAGCCAGGCATCGTGCCGCATTTTTGCCGTCGGCCAGCGCGTCAGGTCGTGCAGTGCGTCACCGATTTCCACACATCGGCAAAGCGCGTGTTCGACGGCACTCTCACGCAATGAGCCATCATCGGCAGCGAAACGTGAAATATCCAGGCACATCGGCACCCATGCGGTTTCAACCGGTACCTGAATGGCCATATCCGGAACGATGGCTGTCGCGGCCTCTGTGGACAGTAAGGAACACTGCGGAAACACACGCGTCGAGAACGCTGCGCGGACCGGGCCGTGCGCGGACGCCTGCCACAGCTGCGGCCAGAAATGTGCCTGCCGTGACCCACCGCAAGTCCTGCCAGAGGGCATCAGCGCTGTACCAGGCAAAAAGTGCACCGGCCCGATACCGAGCCATTGTCGCCGCAATACCCAGATTGTCTGCGCCGGCAGCACATCCGCACCTACGACCAGTTCAATGCTGCCGGGTGGCGTGCCGGCCCTGTCCATGGCAAGCCGGAGAAGACGGCAAACGGCGGAGAGGGCGGCGTGCGCTGCGGCGCCCTCTCCCAGGTTGCAGACCGAAACTGACAGTCGCCGCCCCCTGAGCAGGACGTCGAACGCCTGTCGTGCAATGCGTCTTGCCGACGCCTCGGATTCGTGGATCGAGCTTGCGCTCACCAGCAGCGTCATACCGCTGGCAAGCGCGCCATCGCTGTCGAGCGTCAACAGAGATTTCGCGCCTGCCAGCTCCAGTTCACAGCATAACTGCCCAGAATGACCCGGGCCGAATCCGTTCGGCACATGATCGCTGTTGACAGCCATCCGCAGCATTGTCGGCGCCGCAGACGCTGCGCGCCCACGGAGTATCTGGGCAGTTTGGTGAGTTTTTGCTAACTTGTATTATTGGAATCCGCCGAGACCGTCCAATGCCCTCTTTTGATGTCGTAAGTGACTTTGACGCTCATGAAGCGAGCAACGGTATTGACCAGGCGAACCGCGAGGTGACCACGCGGTTTGACTTCAAAGGTACTGGCTCGAAATTCGAACTGGACGGACAAACCATCTCATTGACGACACAGTCCGATTTCCAGCTCAAGCAAATGCTCGACATCATGCGGCAGAAGTTGGCAAAACGGGGCATCGACATCGCCTGCCTCGAGGAAAAGGAACCCGAATTCAGCGGCAGCGAGGCGCGGCAACAGGTCATCCTGCGCAAAGGCATTGATGCCGATCTGGCCAGGAAGCTCGTCAAGATGGTCAAAAGCAGTAAACTAAAGGTGCAGGCGGCAATTCAGGGTGACAAGTTGCGCATCAGCGGGAAAAAGCGCGATGACCTGCAGGCCGTCATTGCTCTGCTGAAGGAAGCCGATGTCCCCTTGCCGCTGCAATACGAAAATTTCCGCGACTGACGTAACAACCTGAACATAAACTTATGATTCCCGGTGTCCACAAGTCCCTGCGCCGTCAGGACATTACCTTTGAGGACAAGGATCAGGCCCTGCGTGACGACGTGCGCACGCTCGGCGCGATGGTCGGTGACCTGATCAAGGAGCAGGAAGGAGACGAGTTGTTCGACTTCGTCGAGACCGCACGGCAGCGGTCCATACGGCGCCGCGAGAACAACGAGAAGCCGGGCGAAGGGCTGGCAGCGCTTGTAAGAAACCTGCGGCCGGATCTGGCGCTGCAGGTTATCCGCAGCTTCTCGACTTACTTCCAGATGGTCAATACGGCCGAGAAGGTCCACCGCATTCGGCGCCGACGTGAATACCTGAGAGAGGTTGGACACTATCAGCCGGGAGGCTTCGAAGACACGCTCGTGAAGTTGAAAGCCTCGGGCATGACGATCGAAGACATTCAGGGCCTCATCGATTCATTGCAGATCGAACCGGTATTCACCGCGCACCCGACGGAACCGACACGACGCACTATATTGCGTAAGGAACAAAACATCGTCCGCTACCTCGTCGATCTGCTTAATCCGACGATGACCGCCCAGGAAACCGACGCAGCGCTGGCAAACATCCGCCTGCTCATTACTACCGGTTGGCAGACTGATGAACATCCATCGGAACAGATGACAGTTGCCGATGAGCTCGAGCACATCCTGTTCTTCATGACCGACGTATTGTATCGATCGACACCACCATTTTATGAGGACATCGAGATGGCGTTGTCGCGAATCTATGGCGAGGAGGCCGAGAAGGTCGAGGTCCCTGTCATGGTGCGTTACGCTTCGTGGGTTGGTGGCGACATGGATGGCAACCCGAACGTCAACGCGAAAACCATCCGCGCTACGCTCACCCGGCAACGCTCCCTGATACTCGACCTGTACTTCAAGGAATGTGCGTCGGTTTCGGCGAAGCTTAGTCAGACGACCAGGCGTGTCGGTTTCAGCGAGGCGCTACTCGAGAAAATCGATGACTACCGGGGTATTTTTCAGAACGCGTACCATGCCGTGCCAGCTCGGCACCGCAACATGCCGTATCGAGTATTTCTTCGGCTTGTTCAGCAGCGTCTGCAGTCGACCTATGACGACGACATTTACCCCTACGAAAAGGTCGCACAGTTTCGTGCCGACATACAGTTGATCGCGGACAGCCTTGCGGAAAACAAAGGCGAGCACGCTGGTCTGTTCGCAATCGGCCGGCTGCTCAGGCGCATCGACACATTCGGTTTCCATCTGATCACACTCGATGTTCGACAGGATGCCGAGGTGCACCGTCTTGTGGTCGGTGAATGCCTTGGCGAGGACGATTGGGACGAGTGGAGCGTTGCGGATCGCTGCCAGCGGATCGTCGAAGCCATTCAAAGCCGCGAGAGCCTTCCAGCACATCTCGGCACCAAGGCGCGCAAGACGATCGCCGTATTCCAGGCGATCGCATTTTGCCGGCGCAAGTACGGACCCAAAGCCATCGGTCCGTTTATTGTCAGCATGACGCAGGGCGCCGACGATATTCTCTCGGTATTGCTGCTTGCGCAGTGGAGCGAACTGCATAACAAGCGCAACGAGGTGCCGCTCGACATCGCGCCATTACTCGAGACGGTCGAGGACCTCGACAAGGGTCCAGAGATTCTGCGGGCCCTGTTATCGACCGAGCTGTATCGCGATCACCTGGATCGTCGCAAGAACAGTCAGATGGTGATGATCGGCTACTCCGACAGCAACAAGGATGGCGGCCTGGCGGCTGCCCGATGGGCTCTGCAGAAAGCGCAGGTCACGCTGGTCGAGGCCGTCGAAGCGGAGGGCGTCGAATTGACCTTGTTCCATGGGCGCGGCGGCACGATCAGTCGCGGCGGCAGCAAGACCCATGCTGCCGTCCTTGGCGCGCCACCGGGAACGGTCAATGGGCGCCTTCGCGTTACCGAGCAGGGCGAGATCATCAACGAGAAATACGGACTGCGCGGTATCGCACTGCGCACGCTCGAGCAGATTACCGGCTCTGTCGCGCTCGCAACGGCCATGCCGCGGCATCGCGGCAACGACATGCCCGAGTGGCACACGATGATGGATGTCATTGCCGAAGAAAGCCGCCGCGCGTATCGAAAACTCGTCTACGAAACACCGGACTTCCTTGAGTATTTTCGCAAAGCGACACCGATTGACCTGATAGAACGTATGCGCATCGGCTCACGCCCGTCATCACGCCGCTCGAAATCAGGCATCGAAGACCTCAGAGCGATCCCGTGGGTGTTTTCATGGACGCAGTCGCGCTGCATGTTGCCGGGCTGGTTTGGCATCGGCACCGGCCTCGCGAAAGCGGCAGAACAATTCGAAGAAAGGGCATTTCGCGAAATGTTCGCCGAGTGGTATTTCATGCGTGCGCTGACTGCGGATGCCGAGATGGTGCTGGCCAAGGCAGACCTCGGCATCACACGGCTGTACTCTGAACTGGCGGGCGATTTGCACGACAAATTCTTTCCGATCATTCAGGATGAGTATCAGCTCACAACGGATCTCATACTCGAGCACTCGGAGCACGAAGCGCTACTCGACGGTGACGTGACCTTGCAGCGCGCAATTATGCTGCGCAATCCGTATGTGGACCCGATGAGCCTGATGCAGGTCGACCTGCTCGCCAGATGGCGTGATTCGAACTACGAAGACACCGAAGTGTTTGACGCTCTGCTTGCGAGCGTGAACGGCATCGCACAAGGCCTGCAAAACACAGGGTAGAATGCCCGCATGACACTTTTTCGACGACAGCTGCGACGGGCAGTGCTGCTGCTCCTGCTACCACTGGCCTCGGCGCAGGCCGATTCCGGCACGGTGTTCGCGCGTATCGCAACGGACGACGACGATCGACCGCGGGCGCTGCAAATGTCGATCGTCACCTACGCGCCGCGTGACGACGCCAGCATGCTCAGCGTCGACCTGATCAGCGCGATTCACATTGGTGATCGATCCTATTACACCGAATTGAACGAGCGCTTCAGCCATTACGATGTGCTTCTTTATGAACTGGTGGCGCCGCAAGACGCGGTCGTATCCAATCGGCTCGAGAAGCGCAAGGGTTTCCTTTCCACGGCGCAGCTCGGTATGACGAAGATGCTGGACCTGTCTTTTCAGCTCGATGAGATCGACTACGACCAGGCGAATTTCGTGCATGCAGATCTGTCGCCCGCGGAACTGCGACAGAGCATGGAGGAGCGTGGTGAGTCCCTGTACGTGTATTTCTGGCGGATCGTTTTTGCGTCCCTCGACGAATACGCCAGAGACCCGCTCGGCCTGAAGGACTGGGAACTGATTTCCGCGATGCTGAGTTCTGATCAGGGCGATTCCTTGAAAACGCTCATTGCCTATGAGATGACCAACATCGAACAGGTGCAGGACATTCTTGGCGAAGACTCCAGTTCCGCCGTGATCGGTGCGCGCAATCAGCGCGCGATCGACGTGCTGCAGAGAGAGATTGACTCCGGTTCCCGACGCATCGGCATCTTCTACGGCGTCGCGCACATGCCGGATCTCGAAGAGCGCCTTCAGGAGCAGGTGGGCCTCACCTATGAGAAGACCACCTGGGTCGATGCCTGGAAGCTTGGCGCCGGAGCGACGAACGACACGGCCGAATAGGGGCTGAAAATGGCAAAACGCGGTGTTGGCTTTTGGCTTTTACAGGGGCCCGGCTGGCTGCTCTTCGCCTACCTGGTCTATGCGCAGGGGATTCCCGCGTTCGATTACGAGTTGGGCGTTGCGATGGGCACGCAGGAGTCCGCCGAGCAGATCACCGAAGTTGGGACCTCATTCTGGTACGGCTTCGCATTCGCCGATGCTCTCTTATATATACCGTTACTGGCCGCCGGGCTGATCGGGCTGTGGATGAACCGCTCTTGGGGCCGTGTGCTCACGGCCGCTGCGCTCGGTATCACCATCTATTGGCCGATTATCGTGTTGGCCGCGGCGGTCAAAGCACGTGACGCCGAGGGCTGGCACCTCGACGAATCCGGCTATTGGGTCGTCTTGCCCCTGACGGCTCTGTGGGCCTTGTGGGGACTTGGCTGGGTGATCAGTCGCCGCGATGCTGACTGAGCATCTGCGCCCCATCCTGATCACAAACGGCGTAGCGGTTGGGCTGATTCTGCTCGCGTTATGGTGGCCGCGTCTGACGCGAGCCCTGTTCGCCGTGATTTTTTTTGCCGCCAGCCTGTTCAATGCCTACACCGCACTGACAACCCCTGAAGCCTATCTGGACTACGCCGGCATGGCCGCACTGGATATTTATCGCGACTTCATCAATGGCCCATTTCGCGCACACACGCAGACACTGGTGTACCTGATCGCGGCCGGTCAGATGTTTGTTGGCGCGCTACTGACGCAAGAGGGATTCCTGTGCCGCCTGGGCGTCGTGGGCGGCGTCGTGTTTTTCGTCGCGATCGCACCCCTGGGCGTCGGCTCTGCTTTCCCGTCGACACTACTGATGGCGGCCGCACTGCTGCTCACGAATCGACAAAACTCGTAAATTCCTGAAGCGGCTTTCTCCCGATATCCGGCACTCTCGCGTCGTCCGCCGGGTAGCCGACCACCAGCAGCAGAAACGGGCGTTCGCTTTTCGGCCGCCCCAGGATTTGATTCAGGAACTTCATCGGGCTTGGCGTGTGCGTCAGAGTCGCGAGGCCGGCATGATGCAGGGCTGTGATCAGGATACCCGTGGCCAGGCCCGTCGATTCAACCGGGTAGTAGTGTTTCACTTTGCGCCCGTCGGGCAGCTCACCGTACTTTTGCAGGAACACCGCGATCAGATACGGAGCCGTTTCGAGGAACGGTTTGTTGGAATCCGTGCCGAGAGGCTCGAGCGCTGCCAGCCACTCGGCTGACGCACGATGCTCGTAAAACTCCTTCTCTTCATCTTCCGCGGCTTTACGGATCTTTTTCTTAGTCTCAGCGCCGCTGACGACCACGAAGTGCCAGGGCTGCAGATTGGCGCCACTCGGAGCGGTGCCCGCCGCTTTGAGCGCCGTCTCGATAATGTCACGGGGTACGGGGCGGTCGGAAAACTCGCGGACGCTGCGGCGCCGGTTGACCTCTGCATAAAACTGCCTGAGCCGTTCGCGCATCTCCCCGACCGGGTATTCACGAAAGTCCTTCAACGGTTTTGTCGGATAGTCACTCAAGATCAGTTCCTGGCGTATGGTCGGCGAGCTGCCGCAGCACAGTGTAGTCGTCAGTGTCGATTTCGGAAACGGCCTTGCCGAGCATCGACACGCCAGCCTCGTGCACCGACTCCGCTCTTCCTGTAATCAATGGATGCCACTCGGGCAAGTCTTGTCCGTGCGCGAGGCGCCTATACGCGCAACTCGCCGGCAACCAGTTAAATTCGTCAGGCTTGTCGACCGACAGCACCAGGCAGTCCGCGACTTTCTTCGCCCTGTTCGCATAGTCGTTACATCGGCACGTGCCGAGATCGAGCAGGCGGCAGGCAACGTCGGTGTAGTAGAGCTCGCCGCTGTCCTCGTCTTCCACCTTGTGCATGCAGCACAGCGCGCAGCCGTCACACAGGCCCTCCCACTCGGCCGACGACATTTCTGCCAGCGATTTTCGTTTCCAGTATTGGTCGGTCATGGTCTGTTGCGCCAGTGTACAGAATAGTCAATACGGTTCCTCTATAGTGCTATCTTTAGACCAGCCCGGTAAGCAGAGGTCGTCCATTGTCGCTCTTCGCCGAACTTAAGCGTCGCAACGTGTTCCGTGTGGCACTCGCCTACGCCGTCGTCGCGTGGCTGCTCCTGCAGGTTGGCGACACGCTGGCGCCGGCGTTGCGCCTGCCTGACTGGGCAACCTCTTTGCTGGCATTCTTCCTGATACTCGGCTTCCCGCTCGCGATTTTATTCGCGTGGGCCTACGAGATGACGCCCGAAGGCCTGAAACTCGAAAAAGAAGTAGAAAGTGACAAGTCCGTCACGACCGCCACGGGCCGCAAGCTGAATATCCTGATCATCGGCCTGCTGGCTATCGCCGTCGCATACTTTGCATACGACAAGTTCGGTGGAAGCGATGAATCGATGGTGGCGGTCGATGCCGCCACGGAACGACATTCCATTGCGGTTCTGCCGTTCGTCAACATGTCGTCCGACCCCGAGCAGGAATACTTCTCGGATGGGCTGTCTGAAGAGCTGCTGAATTTGCTTGCAAAGATTCCTCAACTTCGAGTGACGTCTCGCTCATCTGCTTTTTATTTCAAGGGCAGGGATGCAAAGATCGCGGACATTGGCCGCGAACTCGGCGTTAGCTACGTGCTTGAGGGAAGCGTCCGCAAGTCCGAAGACAGTATTCGCATCACAGCCCAGCTAATTGATGTGCGCGACGACTCGCATGTTTGGTCGGAAACCTGGGACAGGGATCTGACAAACATATTCGATATCCAGGATGAGATTGCGGCGGCGGTCGCCTCGGCGCTCAGGATTCAACTGGTTGACGAATTGCCGCACGCATACGTAACCGATCCTGACGCGTACGCGCTGTATTTGAGAACGTCGGAGCTGATGTCGGACTACTCCCAAGCCGGCCTCGAAGCGGCCGAAGTGCTATTGCAACAAACACTCGAGATCGATCCTGACTATGCGCCGGCATTGGCAAGACTCAGTAGCATCTATTCCACCATGGCCGCATGGAGTTACCGGCCACGAGAGGAGACAGCCAGGCTGGCACGCACCTACGCGCAAAGAGCAGTGGATTCGGATCCGAATTTTGCTGACGGCTACCTGGCATTGGCAGTCTACGCGCTCGACGAACGCCACGATCTGGCAGCAGCAGAACGCTATACCAGGAATGCGCTTGCGATTGAACCGCAGAGTTTGAATGCCCGACTCCGACTGGCAAGTCTTTCGGCGCTGCGTGGCGATGCGATGCCATTCCTGAAAGCGGCCCGTGAAATGGTCAAGACTGATCCGCTGTCTGCCATCGCTTACCGCCACTTGGGCCACGCTGCAATGTATGAGGGTCATTACGACGAAGCAATTCAGGCTTTGCGCAAGGTACAGCAGATCGAACCCGAGTCGATTGTTAACCACACGACGCTCGGGCAGGCGCTGTTCCTGGCGCAAAACTACGAGGAGGCTTTGGCCGAGTTCGAACAGGAACCCATCGAGGAGTTTCGCCTTTACGGCCGCGCGATGGTCCATTTTCGACTGGGCGACGCCGAAAAATCTGAACGGGCGATTCAAACGCTGATCGAGATGGACGACGGGACCTGGGCAGCGCAAATAGCGGGTGCGCAGGCGGTGCGCGGCGAAATCGATAGCGCGATCCAGTGGCTCAACAGGGGATACGAGCGTTACGATATTGGCGTCAATTTCGCCGCTGTCAATCCGTTCCTCGAGAATTTGCACGGCGACCCACGCTTTGACGCGTTTCTTGTGCGCTTGCAGTCCCCGCCAGGTTCGACTGACTAAACGCTCGTGAATTTGACAGGCAGCAACGCCTACCCGGAAAAATGCCTGGCGATGATGGACTCCCAGTCGCCGCTATTGCGTGCTGCATCGACACGTTCGCGCATCTTTGCCGTGTCGGCCCGCATGTTGCGGACAAGCTCGACAAATCGCGGATCATTGCGAATAGAGTCGAATAGCGGCATATAGGTCATGTAGGCATAGTCCACGAAGCCGAGCTCATAAGCTTGTTGTAGCGTCTGTATTGCCTCGTCCGCCTGTCCATCAACCGCCTGAAACAACGCAATAAACCCCAAGTCTGCGACATACGGATGTCGGTCCTTCATGTACTCATCGACGACTACGCGGCCTTCTTCGCGGTAGGACTCAGATTTTTCGGTATTCCCGAGTTGCTGATGCGCAAAGGCAGCAAGCGCGAAATTCTCGGGGTCGCGAACCTGTACGGTGAACCGGTCCATCATTCGTGCGGCGTCATCGTAGCGACCAAGAACAATGCAGCGAATAGCCGCATCGAAATTCGCATTCAGGCTCCTGTTTCCTTCGCCTTCTTCATCTGCAATCCTGATGAAGAATTTCGCCTGCAAAAGCTGGTTTTTGAAATCGTTGGTCGCAATATCGACCAGCCAACGTATATCTTCGAGCTGGCCAAATACGGCGTTGTGCGCACGGCCGTTGGCGCGCTCCTCTGCCACGATTGCTTCTGCGCGCGCGACATCGGCGGCTGCGCCATCAATGTCTCCAATTGCCAGCAAGGCCGTCGCCCGATAGACCCGGGTTCGCGATGAATCGTACCCCTCCCGCAGCGCAATCTCGAATACTGCCACCGCCTCGTCATATCGCCCGGCAGTTAGCGCTGCCCCGCCGAATTGGTCGAGATGCTGGATATCAAGGCTTGATCCCCTGTTCTCCACGTAATTTGCCGCGAATTGCCGCATCCCTTTATCGTATTCACCGAGGCGAATATAGGCATCCCCGAGATTGAATCTTAGCCAGGGCGGAGTGCGGAAAGGAGTCAGTTCCAGTCCTTTCAGGAGCACGTCGACTGCTTCAGCGTATCGCCCGTTTCGTTTTAGTACCATCCCGAAATGCTGGTAAGCCCGCCAATTGTTGGGGCCGTACTTCACCGCTTTGTCAAACGAGCGGCGTACGGACTCGAAATCGCCGTCACGGCCGGCAAAATAAGCAGCTAGCGAGTGCGCATCACTGAGTTTTGGATCGAGTTCGAGTGCCCTGGCGAGGTATTCGCGAGACAGCCGCACACCCTCGCCTTCTGACATGTGGCCGTACACACCATACCAGTACACGGTGTTTGCCAGTAAGGCCCAGGCCCGCGCAAGTTCGGGATCCTTTTCGATGGCTTCTTCGAGCAATTCAATCGCCCGATGGTTGCCTTCATCGAGTGGCGTTCTGTGAACTTCGTGGAGCGCCAATAGATATAAATCGTACGCATCGAGGTCATCGGTTATTGGCGCTGTCACCCGATTCCTGACTTCGGGTTCCAGTGGTGCGTCCATCTTGTCGGCGACCGCCAACGCGATCTCGTCCTGGATTGCGAAAACATCTTTGCTTTCGCGATCAAACAACTCCGACCAGACGCTCTCGCCAGTACTCGAGTCGACGAGCTGCGTCGAAATGCGTAGCCGGTCGCCTGAGCGCTGCACACTGCCAACCAACAACCGTTCCGCACGTAATTTCCGGGCGATAGTTCGAATGTCCGTATCTGTTCCTTTGAACGCGAAGGTTGATTCGCTGGCAATGACTTTGAGTTTGGCGATCATCGACAGTTGGTGAATCAGGACCTGGGCGATTCCATCGGACAAATGCTCGGCGTCCTTATTGGGCGACAAATCAATAAACGGCATGACGGCAACAGAGTTTGCGAGCAGGTGCGATTCGAGCGCGACACCCTCAGCCTGCTGGCCGGGCTTGATGAGCCAGACAAAGCCGGCGGTCCCTGCGCCGAGCAACCCGAGCGAAACGACAATAGCCAGAATGCCGGTTACGCTGCCTGGCTTGGTGCGAACGACCCCTTTGGGTCCGACGTCGAAGAGCCACGCGAGAATGACTGCGATAGGGAAACCGACCATCGCGAAGCCGACGATTGCTGTCATGACCCAGTTGGGCATGTTGATAGCCGGGCCTATAACGTCGGCGACCTGCACCATCACCCATGCGGCCGCGGCGTAGATTGCGGCCACCTGGAACACGCGGCGGCGGCTCAAGTCGTTCCAAATGTCAGATAATCTGGTTGTCATAACGTTTCGAAGAATGACGCCCGGTAACCCCGCTGTACCTGCAGTATATCAGCCAAGTAATTGATCGCCTTTGGGTTTGTGGTCGCGAGACAGCACCCCCGATTTGTGCCATGATCATTGGCTTGGGGTAAGACGTTGCGCTCGCGTGGCGCCTGATCGATATGGAAATGAGAATAAAAAAAGGGGGCGAGTTGTCTGGCCGTACCTCTACACCAGCAGAACCCGAATGAGATAACACGTGAATCGCTGGTCAAGATCCTCGAGATCATGTACCGGCTGGCAGCGCCCGAATCGCTGCCCGAGCTATTGCGGGAGATCGTCGAAGTCGGCAAAGTCGCAATCGTTGCCGAAGCGGGAACGCTGTGGCTTCTCGATCGACCATCGGGTGATCTCGTGCAGGTCATACCGTCTGCGGCCGAGCCCGCACGCATTCGCCCGGGCCAGGGCCTCGCGGGCCAGTGCGCCGCCGACCTG
>Ga0224512_10000943_pt1 | contig 29327 bp, 33 predicted proteins | sample SF_May12_sed_USG_4_FD_169103 | JGI IMG/M metagenome (GOLD analysis project Ga0224512, IMG submission 169103) | Sediment microbial communities from San Francisco Bay, California, United States - SF_May12_sed_USGS_13 | ecosystem: Environmental > Aquatic > Marine > Sediment | place: USA... | reverse complement strand
CCATCCGGGGCTACCTGCGGTGGCGGAACGCCCACACCCGCGATCCCGAACTCCTCGACGCCGAACGGCGACATCGAGCCAAGATCCGAAGCGAACAACAACGACGCTGGGGCCACCCAAAACAACGAGCCGCCTAAAGCGCGCAAACGTTAGTGGTCAGGGCACTAGCAGGCTGCGGAGAAATCGATCTCCAGGGCACCCCGGCACAGCCAGAGAGTTACGAAACGCAAACTCGTGAAGCCGATCCTCCGGATCGGCGTCTAGCGGCGTTGCACCGCGGCTCGGGAAAGACCGGTCAGACCGCCCGGGAGATGAAGGTCAAACCGTCGCCCACCGGCACCGTCACATTCACGGTGCCGGCATCGGCCGCCACGTGATCGTTGAACGCCCGGATGGCCATCGTGTCGTCGGAGGTGTCGGACTCGTCGAGGACCCGGGCGCTCCACATCGTGTTGTCGACGATCATGAGCCCGCCGGGGCTGAGCCGACCCTTCAGCTCCTCGTAGTAGTTGATGTAGTTGCCCTTGTCGGCGTCGATGAACGCCAGGTCGACCGGCGGATCGGCGGGCAACGACCGGAGCGTGTCGAGAGCGGGCCCGATGACCAACTCGATCCGGTCCGACACCCCGGCCGCCTCCCAGTGGGACCGGGCGATCGACGTCCACTCCTCGGACACGTCACAGCACAGCATGCGTGCGTCACCGGTCAATCCCATGGCCATCGACAGCGACGAGTAGCCGATGAAGGTCCCGACCTCGACCACGAACGACGGGCGGGTGGCCCGGGTCAGGATGGTGAGCAGGGTCCCGGCCTCGGTGCCGAGGCGCATGGCACCGTGTTCCATGGCCGCGGCGACGTCGATCAACGACTGCCGGTGGGGATCGGGCGCCGTGTTGCGGGCGGCCAGGTAGTCGGCCATCCCGACCGGCAGGCTGACGGGTTTCGAGTGGGCGTTCGCCATGACTCCCAGTGAAGCCGACCGCTGTCGGTTCGCCTACGCTGGAACCGGATTATGAGGGCACCGTGAAAGCACAGCGAAGGCATCATGAAGGCACAGCACATCGGTGAGCGAGACGAGTGGACGTGCTGGCTGTGCGGCCACCGTGTCGACCCGCATGCCCCGGCCGGCTCGCCATCATCGCCGACCGTGGACCACGTGGTGCCGAGGAGCCGGGGAGGCTCCAACGACGACACCAACCTCCGGCTGGCTCACCGCCGCTGCAATGGTCGTCGCGGGAATCACCTGCCGGAGCTCGACTGGCCCGACGAGTTCGGCCTGCTCGACGCCCCGCCGCTGTGGCGCTCGCTGCGCCATCTCATCCCGTCGGAGTCGGGACGGAAGGCCCGCCGACGATCGAAGCGTCGCGCCGCACGCAAGCGATCGACGGCGGCCGATCAGGGTCTGGTCGTCGCCCTCGCCCCGACCGCCGAAACGGCCGAGGCTGCGGGCGACTGGGCCGGCGACGCTGCTCGACGTTTCGTCGGGGGCACGTGGACGGCGACGACCGAAGCCACCGGAGTCGGTGACTGTCACGTGGTTCGGCTGACCGTCGACGGACCGACTCTGGATCCCGGCCGCCCCGTCGACTGACCGCTGATCCAGCGCCGAGGTTGGCCAACGATGTTCACCGCCGGTGAGGCGATTTACACATGGCGACCGCCCCGACCGGGGTCTACCTTGGACAACCGATGGGCATCGTACTCACGGTGCTGGAACCGCCGCACCTACCCGAACCGAACCTCGTCACCGCGCTCCCACCCGAAGTCGGACGCGTCATCGACGCTGAACCTCGTCTGGTCTCGCCGCGCTACGACACGCTGCTGGTGACCACTCGAGGACTGGTCGTGCGCGACCACGTTTCCGGTGACTTCAGCGGAATCCCCTGGGCCAACTTCTCACTCGACGCCCACCTCCAGCAGCACAGCCGCCACGCCATTCTCCTGTTGTGGCTCGACGAGCGGCGACCCGTCGAGGTCGCCATCACCCGGCGGCTCGCCCTCAACATCGCCTCCGTCGCCCCCGTGCTGAAGTCGAATCCGACCGCCTCCGTCGACGACGTCGTCCTCGCCGATCGGCTCCCTGATGTTTACGACCTGCGGGACTCGGTACGGATCGACGCCCCCGCTCCACAGACGGCCGACCGGGTCGACAGGGTTCCTCCGCCCAAGCCGCCGCCCCCGGCCCGCCGTCGCGTCGACGGATCCCTTCGGCGGCACTCACCGCCGCCTGCCCGGCCCCGGCCTCGCCGGCTGTTACGCCTCGTCGCGGGCGCCGCCGTCCTCGTCGCGGCCGGAGTCGCCGGCGCGGTCGCCTCGATCGCCATCAACACGGCCGACAGCCTCGCCGACGGGTCGGCCCCGATGATCAGCAGCGAGGCCGTCGAGGCCGGTCCGTTCGACCGGTAGACCCGAGACCCCGCTCACGATTCGACGGTTGCGAATCGCTTCCGGAGCTCCCGCTTCAGGATTTTGTTCGAACCCGTTTTCGGGATCTCGTCGACGAACTCGATCAGCCGGGGAACCTTGAAGCCGGCAAGCTGGGTCCGGGCAAAGTCTTCGACTTCCTCGACCGTCAACGGGGTCTCCGAATCCACCGTCTTGGGCACGATGACGGCCATGACCGACTCGCCCCAGTCGTCCGATGGCACCCCGATGACGGCGACCTCGTAGATCAGCGGATGCCGTTCCAGCGCGGCCTCGATCTCGGCCGGATAGATGTTCATACCGCCGGAGATGATCATGTCCTTCTTGCGATCGCAGATGAAGTAGAAGCCCTCCTCATCGCGGTAGGCCATGTCACCGACGGTGTGCCAGCCGTCGAGCTCGTCGGCCTTGTACCGATCGTGGGCCTTGTGGTAGCTCTCGAACACCGAGCTGGCCCTGATGAACACCTCACCGGGAACATGCGGCTCCGTGATCGGCTTGCGATCGTCGTCGAGCAGTGCGATCTCGACCATGGGTGCCGGCCGACCACACGATCCCGGCTTCCGGAGCTGATCCTCGGGCGCAAGCACGGTGTTGACCCCGAGCTCGGTCGATCCGTAGACCTCCCACAGCGACTCCGGGGGGAAGTCCTTGACGTAGGCCTCCTTGAGGGCGAACGGCCACGGTGCCGCGTTGGCCACCATGACCCGCATCGACGAGGTGTCGTAGCGCCGTTTCACCTCGTCGGGCAGGTTCACGATCATCCGGATCGGCGTCGGTGCCGAGAAACTGGAGCTGCAGCGATAGGCGTCGACCAGCCGGAGCCAATCCTCCGGATCGAACTTGCGCTGCACGACGACCGTGTGACCCATGATGAAGCCGAGTGAGGCGAACGCGCCGGGGCCCGAATGATAGAGCGGACCGCAGGTGATGTAGACGTCGTCGGGGCGGTAGTTCAACATCTGGAGGAGCGCCCCGACCTGCTCGGTCCCGAGCGAGGCGTCACGAACCGCACCCTTCGGATTGCCCGTCGTGCCCGACGTGTAGATCATCACCTTGCCGGTTCTCGGTGTTGGTGGCGGCTCGTCAAGGGCGCCGAGCAGATCGGTCTCGGCAATCTGTCCCGGATGCAGGTGGTTGGCGTGTATCGGCGACCCGTCGGTGGGGCCATCGCCCGAGAAGATGACGACGTTGTCGACCGCCGGGATCCGGGACCGGATGCGGTCGAGCATGTCGGCGTAGGGGGCGTCGGCGAACACGAGAACCGAGTCGGAGTCGGAGATGACGTACACCGACTCGGAGTCGGTGAGCCGGTAGTTCAGCGGAACCGACACGGTTCCGATCTTGCGGGCGGCGTGGCTGAACGCCGACACCTCGATCGAGTTCTGGCCGAGCCACATGATGCTGTCGCCCGGCTCGACCCCGAGACTCAGCAGGCCGTTCGCCAACCGGTTCACGTAGTGGTTGAATTCCCGGTAGGTCATCGACCGAACGGGCCCGCCCGGCCGGTCATCGATGATGGCCGTCTTGTCGGGCTGAGCCAGTGCCATGGCGGTCAGACTGTCCAGTGGGGCATCCGGAGCTTCAGGCATGCCCCATGGTGTCACACCAGCCGGATCGGGAAAATTCACCCGACCCACCGGTCTGGGGTCGCTATGGTGAAGCGATGATCGTGACGGTTTTCCGCAACCGGCTCAACCCGGACCACAGCCCCGAGTACCACGACCTCATTCCCCGGATCGCGGCCCTGGCCGTCGCCATGCCGGGTTACGTCTCGCACAAGACGTTCACCGCGGACGACGGTGAACGGGTCACGATCGTGGAGTTCGCCGATGAGGAATCCCATCAGGGTTGGGCCCGCCATCCCGAACACCGGGCCGCCATGAAAAAGGGTCGGGATCGCTTCTACCAATTCTACGACATCAAGATCTGCACCGTCGACCGGTCATCGTCGTTCGAGGCCTGACCGTCGCCTCCGATCGCCTCCACCCGCCGAAATCCTCGGTCCGCTCCCACCGGGCCGATTTCAACGAGCACTAGAGTGGGCTCCGGCGATGCAAGGAGTAGCGTGATCGACGAGGTGTCGAGCTTTCGATTCGGCGATGACGAAGCGCTACGCGTGCTCTACGAGGAACACGGGGCGCTCATCTACAGCTACTGCCACCGGGTCGTCGGGCCCAATCTGGCCGCCGACGTCACCCAGGAGGTGTTCATCTCGGCCTGGCGGTCACGGGAGAACTACGACTCCAAACGGGGTTCGTTCGCCGCCTGGCTGATGACGATCGCCAAGCGTCGATGCGTCGACGCGCTGCGCCGATCCGGACGCCGCCCTGAATTCGCCACCGACAACGCCGAAGGTGGTGACGAGCCGGCCATCGAGGACGTCGTCGCCCTCGAACGCATCGCCGACCGGATGCTTCTCGAAGAGGTGATCGCCCAGCTCCCCGGTCGCGCCCGCCGGGCCGTCGAGCTGGCGTTCTTCGAGCAGCTGACCCACCCGGAGATCGCCGCCACCACCGGCAGTCCGCTCGGAACCGTCAAGAGCGACATTCGCCGGGCGCTGGCCGCCATGCGCAAACAGTTGGGCGGCGACGATGAGTGAACACCACCCGAGTGAACCGACCGACAACGACCTGTCGTTCGAGGGGGGCGACACCATCGCCGCCCTCCTGGCCGAGATCACCGAAGCCGACCGGCTTCGGCTCCAGCCGCCGCCCTCGATCTGGAACGCCATCGCCGCCACAATCGCCGCCGATCGCGACGGCGGCTCCAACCTCGCGTTGACCCTCACCGACAGCAACGGCTCGGCTGCCGACGACCTCTCATCGATCGAACGGCAGGCGACCACCACCATTGCGCTGGCCGCCCGCCGACGATCGACCGACCAACCGACGCTCCCACCCGAAATGAGCACATGGCGGCGCCAGTGGCTCCCGGTTGCGGCTGCGGTGGCGGTGGCCATCGTCGGCGGCCTGGTGACCTGGGCGTTCTCCGACGAGATCGCCGGAACCGACAGCGACAACGGCCAAACGGCTGAACTCGACGGTGAGGTGGTGGCCGTGACCGAGATCACCGACGAGGGCCTGTCGAACGGAGCGACCGAGACGGGAGCCATCGGCGAAGCCCGCCTCGTCCGATCCGGCGACCGGTACTACCTCGATCTCGATCTCGACGGCGACGTCACCGACCTCCCGAGCGTCGAGGGCTACTACGAATTGTGGATCGTCGACACGGACATCGACGGCACCTTCTCGCTCGGAGTGGTTGCCGGCGACGGCCGCTACGCCCTCCCGGACAACCTCGATCCGGCCGCCTACCCCGTCATCGACGTTTCCGCCGAGGCGCTCGACGGTGACCCCACCCATTCGGGGCGCAGCGTCTGGCGGGGGCGCCTCGACCTCTGACGTCGACCACCCTGTGGTGTTCAGTCTGGTCGAATCATCGTGAAGAGATCGTGGGTTCTGCTGTAGCCGTTTCCGACGTGGCGGCCGATGGCGGCCAGCGCGGCCTGATCGACCCTCGTTCCGTCGAGCAGGTCTTCGTTGACGTGAAAGGCGACGACCTCCCCGACGAACAACCGGTTGCCGCCGCCCTCGCGCCCGATGTGGAGGTGGTGGGTGACCCGGCACTCCATCTGGGCCTTGGCCTCGGCCACCCGCGGCGCCCCGACCACCACACCCGAAACGGGGGTGAGGCCGGCATGGGCGAACTCGTCGATGGCGGCGGGGACCGCCGCCGAGGTGACGTTCATGGCCTCGGCGACCTCGTCGGTGACGATGTTGACGGTGAACTCACCGCTCGCCTTGACGTTGTCGGCGGTGTCCTTCCTCGTGCCAGGGCCTGCGCCGGCCGAGAAGATGACCGTGGGTGGATCGCCCGACACGGCGTTGAAGAACGAGTAGGGGGCAAGGTTGTTGACCCCTTCCGGCGAGGTCGAGCCGATCCAGCCGATCGGTCGGGGTACGACCAGGCCGGTGACCAGCTTGTAGCCGTCAACCCCCTGGAGTTCGTCGACCAGAAACGTCACCTTGTCAACCACGTGGTCGAGCCTAATGGGCGGGTCCGGCGCGAACCTCCTCGAAACGGTTGATCCGGCGCAACTCGGGGAATCGACGCATCCAGATCACGACGACGGCCAGCGTGCCGAGACCGCCGATCACCACCGCCGGAGCCAGACCGAACCAACCGGCGGTCAAGCCCGATTCCAGGCTGCCCAGCTCGTTCGATCCGCCGATGAAGATGTTCTCAACGGCCAGGACACGGCCCCGCATCTCCTCCGGCGTGGCCAGCGGGACGATCGTCGCCCGCACGAACACGCTGACCGCATCGGCCGAGCTGAGGATCATCAGGGCCACCAAGGCGATCAAGTAGTTGGTGGTCAGGCCGAGCGCGATCGTGGCCAGACCGAACACCGAGATGGCGCCGAACAACGAGAGCCCCACATGACGTCGAATCGGGCGCACAGACAACACCATCGCCGTGATCAACGCGCCGACACCGACCGCCGAGTAGAGCATGCCGACCGCCGCCTCGTCGACTCCGAGTCGCTTCTCACCGATCGCCGGCAGCAGGGCGACCGCACCGCCGAACAACACGGCGAACAGGTCGAGGCTGATGGCTCCGAACACGACCGGCGACCGGCGCATGAACCGTAGACCGTCGACTGCATCCCGGATCGCCTGACGGGGTCCTTTGGGGGTGGTGAGTCGGCTCACCTCGGATTGGGGGACGAGCTGAAGGAGCAGAGCGGCCACGCTGAAACCGGCGATGGACAAGAGAAACGGCCACGACCGGCCGAATCGGAACAACTGCCCGACCACGATCGGCCCGACGATGCCTGCCACCTGGAACGACACCGACCGCAGCGCCACCACCCGCTCGACGGCGCCTTTGGGGGCGAGATCGATCGGCAGGGCCCGGCTGGCGGGAGCGACGAACGATCGGGCGAGGCCGAACACGACGACCAGAGCCAGGATCGGGCCGATGGATGCCGCCGGATTCCGGGCGTAGAGGAACAGCAGTGCGGCGGCCGCGATCTCCACCAGCAGACCCAACAGATAGACCAGGCGGCGGTCGAAACGATCGGTCACCGAGCCGCTGAACGGGGCCATGATGAAGATGGGCAGAAACTCGGCCAGACCGAGAAGACCGAGATCGATCTCGCGTCCGGTCACGTCGAACACCAGCAGGCCGAGCGCCACCAGCTGGGAGCGGTTCGCCATGGAACTGGCGAACAAAGCGGAGAGCAGAACCTTGATACCGAAGGGCAGCGGTGGCCGGCCCGTTTCGGCGATCACGTCGTGGTCGCCGCTCAACGAAGTTCGGGCTCAGGGTTTGCGGCAGTCGGGTCGGTTGCCCCGACACTTCTTGGTCGTCGTCGTTTCATCGTCGACAACGGTAGTGGACGGCTTCGGACGCGGATCCAAGTTGGTGGTTTCGGTCGTCGAGCTGGTGCCGGAGGATGCCGACGTCTCCGGGGGTTCGGTGCTCGAGGTCGTCGAGGCGCTCGTGCTCGAGGCGAAGGTGGTGGGGCTCGTCGTGGCGAGCGTGGCGACGACGGCCGCCGTGGTGGTTTTGCGGGGAACGGTTGTGCTGGTCGTCGACTCGCTGCCGAACACCGTGACGTCCGGGTTGAGCGTGAATCGAGCATTGCTTCGGGCCACGCCTGCCGTCAGGTCGTCGTTGGACTCGGAGACGCCGAGGTCGGCCGAGCTCGACGATGTGTCGACCGCCCGGGTTTGTCCGCCGAGAGGCTCGGGCTCCGAATTCGACAGCACGTCGACGAGCACCAGTCCGAAGATGATCACCACCGCACTGAGCAGCACCGCCGTGATCGAATGCCGTTGTTGATTGCCGAGGCGGAGTTCAATCATCGCCCGTACCTGCCATCTGCTTTCCCGCAGACCCTATCGTAGCCGGGCAAAGCCGGACCCGACCCGTGATCGCCGTGTCCCGGAATCTCCCGAACACCCGACCGAGGCTAGAATCGAAGTTCGTGGCCGTGGCCGACACAACCGACTCGCCCGACGATGCGACCGAACCGAAACCACCGACGGGTCCGGCACCCACGCCCACGGCGCCGCCGAAGCCGAACGGCATCCCGGGCCCCCTGCCTGGCCGCCCGTGGTGGCACCGGACGTGCGCTCCCGAGGACCGCCGACGGATCATGGACGATCTGGCCATCCGACCGGTCGAACATTGGGTCTACCGGTTCGGCATGATGTTGACGCTGTCCGCCGTGGTCGCCGTCATGGGCATGGAACTGAACTCGGCCGCCGTCGTCATCGGTGCCATGCTGCTCGCCCCTCTGATGCAGCCGGTTCTGGCCACGGGGGCCTGTCTTTCGATGGCCTTGTTCGGGAAGGCCCTACGGGCCATGACAAAGGTGATCCTGGCCACGGCGTGGGTCATCTTCCTGGCCTACCTCATCGCCCGGTTCCTGCCCGAGCGGGAGTTCACCACCGAGATCCTGGCTCGAACCAAACCCGACATCCGAGACCTGGTGGTGGCGCTGGCCGCCGGAACCGGTGGCGCCTACGCCACCGTGCGGGAGGACGCATCGGCCTCGCTGCCGGGCGTGGCCGTGGCGGTCGCGCTCGTCCCGCCCCTGGCCGCGATCGGCATCACCCTGGAGGCCGGCGACATGGACCGGACCCTGGGCGCCCTGCTGCTCTACACCACGAACCTGGCGGCCATCATCATGGTCTCGATCGTCGTGTTCGTGGCGACCGGGTTCGTGCCGCCACGGCGGCTGGTCACCACGCTGCCCCGGTTGGCGATCGCATCGGTGGCGATCGTCGGTCTGGTCATCGCCATCGCCTACCCGCTCTACGGCGCGGCTCAGTCGACCATCAAGGCCAACAACGACCTGGCCGACGCCGAGGCCATCGTCGACAACTGGCTTGGCGACGTCGACCTGCAACGAACGGTGCGGTTCGACGACGGTCTGCTGTCGGTCGAGCTGCAGGGTTTCGAGGCTCCCGTGAATCAGGGTGAGGTCGAGGTTGCGCTGGCCGAACGGTTCCCCGGACTGGAACGGGCCCCGCTGGTCTACTGGATCCGCACCGACCGGGCCACGACGACGACCACGGCGGCGCCGAGTCCGGATGACGCCTTGCGGGCCGATATCGAGTCCGAGGTCCGGGCCTGGCTCGACGAGTCGGGTATCGACTACCAGATCGACAACGTCATCGTGCTCAACGGTGTCATCCGCATCGATGCCGCCGGCGCCGGGGATCCGCCGTCGGTGGCGTCGTTGAGCGAGCGGATCGTGGGACTCGCCGAAGGGTTGACGCCCCGACTCAACTGGACGCACCTGGAGACGATCGAGCCGGGCGACGAGGTCGTCTCCCCCTTGGAGTTGGTGGCCGAGGCCGTCGACGCCGAGGTCCGGCAGTGGGCCCGAATTCGTGGTCTCACGGTTCGTTCGGTCGGCTACGACGGCGACCTCCTCACGGTGGAGGTGGCCGGCCCCCAGCCACCGACGTCGGCCGGCCTCAGTCGACTGGAGCAGCTGGTCGACGAACTCGACACCGATGGCCACGAGCTCCAGGTGTTCTTCACCCAGCGGGTCGAGGTCACGACCACGATCCGCCCGCCGACCACGACAACGTCCTCGGCCTCGTTGCCCTCGACCACGACCAGCGCGCCCGACACCTCGCCCTCGGTCACCTCCACCACCGCCCCATAACCCGACAAGGCGGCCTACCTCGCCACCGGCACGGTTCTGAGGTTTCCCACCGCCGTCGTGAGCGGCGAGATACCTCAGATCCGGGGAGGGGGCTCGGCCGGGGTCAGGTTTCCTCGACCGTCGTCAGCGCATAATCGATCAGCGTCTCGTTGAGTTCGACGCCGTGCACGGTGCGAGCGTGCTCGGCCACCTTCGCCAGCAACTCCTCTTTCGTGTCGGCGGTGGCGCTGTGTTTGCAGTCGGTGACCCCGACCCGTTGACAGGCGAACTCGAGTGCCATGGTGTGGTTTCCTTCCCGGTTTCGGTTCTCAAGCCGCCGAGGTGACCCTCACCGACTCGACGGCTCCCTCGACGGCGTCGGCCACATCCTCTAGATCGGACTTGATCGGCGTCAGCAGCTCACCGAGCGGAGCGGTGCGGTGGGCTATGGCCCGCACCCCGAACGTGATCTTGCCCAGGGAGTCGTTGACGGCCCGCAGGATCAGGACGACCCTGATGAGGTAGTAGGCCAGTGCCACGCAGATGACGAGGGCGACGACGATGGTGACGATGGCGACGAGGGGCATTGGGTCGGGTCCTTGGCGTCGGCGGGATGCGGGGTCTAAAGAAGTGGTCCTGCGGCGGTCAGATAGCGGACGGCGAGTCCTTTGGCGGCGGCGACGAGGTCACGGGTGTCGGCCACGGCCGGTACGGGATCGAGATGGCCGGTGAGGTTCACCCCGTGCTCGAGAATGTCCTCGCCGTAGCGTTCGATTTCCGAGGCCGGTCGGATGACCCGATTGGCCAGCAGCAGGACAACCGGAACGACCACCAACAGGAGGAGGGCGTTGCCGATCCACCAGAGCCACACGGGCGCCTCCCTTCGTCGTTCATCCACGTCGGATCTCTGTCATACATACTAGATGTTGTTCGCATCTAGCGAAAGGCGGTCGAGGATCGGGCTACAGCAGGGCGATGAGCTTTTCGATGGCCTGCACGGCGGGCGACGCCGCATCGAGATCCACCGGCGACACCCCCTCCCGGTCGGCCCGATCGACGACGTCGTCGTTGGGGACCACCACCAGATCCCGGTAGCGATCACGGAAGTCGACGAGGCCGTCGATCACCCGCTCGCGGTCGCCATCGTCGACGATCTTGTTGGCCAGCACCAGGATTCGACCCTGCTGCTTGTCGGCGGCGACGGTGATGGCTCGCCGGGCCACGTCGATCGAGCGGGGGGTCGGTTCGACCACCACGACCACGACGTCGACTGACCCCTCGGGCAGGCGGGTCAGGGTGCCGATACCGGCCTCCAGATCAGCGACGATCGTGGTGTCGGGTTCGGTGACGGAGCTGAGCAACTGCTCAGCGGAAAGACCACATCAGGGTCAACCCGGTTCGGGATTCTCGATCCTCGTTATGACCGTGAGCCGGACACCGTCGGGTGCGTCGGTGCCGTAGCGGTCGAGGATCTCACCCCAGCTCGGGGCATGTTCGCCATCTCCCTCGTCGACCTGTTCCCGCAGCGAGATCAGCCGCTCGGTCTCGTTGTCGCCCACCCCGAGGGACAGTCCGAGATTGGGGTTCGTGTCGCAGTCCATGGCCACCACTCGGTGGCCCGCCCGGCTCAGCGAGCGGGCCAGGATCGCACTGGTGGTCGTCTTGCCCGAACCGCCTTTGCCGACGATGGCGATTTTCATGAGGTGACCTCCGTCGAGGGTTGCACTCGAGGATAGAGGCCGACGACCCGCTCGACCAGAGCCGTGACAGCATCGGCAAAAGGTCCGTCCGGGGCGCTGTCGAGTGGGGCGCTCCCCTTTCGGTCGCCATCCAGCACCCGGGCGTCGTGTGGAACCACGGCCGACACCTCCACCGCCAACCGGTCGGCGATCCGGTGGACGTCGTCGGGACCGTTGACCTTGTTGGCCACCACCAGGAGATGCAGCGGGCGCCACTCGGCACGGCGGAGATTGAGCAGGCGCCGGGCCGACAGGAGCGATTTGGTGGTCGGCTCGACGACGACGCAGACCACGTCGGCATACTTCGCCCAGCCGGCCATCGGCTGACGGGTGCCGCCCGGCAGATCACCGACCAGATGCCATCGCTGCGGGTCCAGTTCCCGGACCACCTGGCTCCAGGCGAACTGGGCCTGACGGAGGGCGACGACATGGCCCCACAGGTTGCCGAACTGAAGGTAGCGGACGCCGTCGGGTCCGAATGCGGCGTGGCGTTCGATGAACTCGTCGGCCGTCATCGCCGGATCGATGATCCAGCGAGGACCGCCGTCAGGGCCCTCGACGACAGCCTCGGCCGGTATCGGGTCGTCGTCGACGCCGATCCCGAGGGCGTACGGCATCCCGGGCAGCGGATCCGAGTCGAGCGCCACCACCGGATCATCGACGAGCCGGGCCAGCAGCCGGGCGAACGTGCCCGAGATGGTCGACTTGCCCGAACCGCCCTTGCCGACGAACGCGACCCGAACATGGCGGCCGGTCGGATCGTGCAACTCCGGGTCACTCGGCGGCTTGGTTGTGATATCCATGGTCCCACCCCGGGCCGGACGTGCTTCGATGAACGGCATTCCGCCATTCGTCGGAGGCCGCGCTGAATCGCCCATGTTGGCCTTGCCGGCACCGGGTCGTCAACCCTCCACCATCCGCTCGGGCTCATACCGGACGCACCGGGGATCGTCCTTCGGCACCCATTAGTCTGAAGATCGATGAGACGATCTCGCCTGACCATCCGGGGAACGGTGCAGGGCGTCGGATTCCGGCCGTTTCTCCACCGCCTGGCCGGGCGCAACGGAGTGACCGGATTCGTGGTCAACGACCACCAGGGCGTCACCTGTGAGGTGCAGGGATCCGACGACCGGGTCATCGATTTCATCCGTCGGGTGCGGGACGAGGCGCCGTCGCAGGCCAGGATCGATCGGTTCGACGTCGCCGCGCTCGAGCCGCTCGACGGCGAGACCGACTTCGTCATCACCTCCAGCCGGCCTGCTGCCGAGGTTCGTCTCACGGTTCCCGCCGACATCGCCCCCTGTCCGGACTGCCTGACCGAGCTCGACGATCCCGACGACCGCCGGTTTGCGTACCCGTTCATCTGCTGCACGGACTGCGGGCCCCGCTACACCGTTGTCTCGGCGCTTCCCTACGAGCGGGAGCGGACGTCGATGGCGCCGTTCCACCTCTGTGGCTTGTGCCGAGATGAGTTCGGCGACCCGGCCGACCGCCGCTTCCACGCCCAGGCCATCTGCTGCCCGAACTGTGGGCCACACCTCCGCTTCGAACATCTCGTCGATGCCCCGAGCGACGTCGTGACCGGAGTGGCCGCACTCGACGCCGCCGTGGCGTCGCTGGTCGCCGGCCGGGTCGTTGCCGTCAAGGGTGTCGGCGGGTACCAGCTGATGTGCCGAGCCGACGACCACGAGGTGGTCACCCGACTACGGACTCGCAAGGTTCGGGTCGACAAGCCGTTCGCCCTCCTGGCCCCATCGATCGACATCGCAGAGCAGCTTGTGGATCTGGACCCAGCCGGTCGGGCGGCGATGGTCGATGCGGCGGCACCGATCGTCATCGCACCTCGGCGCCCGGAGGCGCCGGTCGCGGCCGACGTCGCGCCACTGCACTCGACGCTCGGCGTGATGCTGCCGTCGACCCCGCTCCACCACCTCCTGGCCCATCGTCTCCACGAGGCCGTCGGGGCGGTGGCGGTGTGCACCAGCGGCAATCGGTCCGACGAGCCGATGGTTGTCGCCGACGGCCTCGTCAGGCCTGAACTGGCGGGGGTGGCCGACGTCGTGTTGAGCAACAACCGGCGGATCGAGCGCCGAGCCGACGACTCGGTCGGCCAGGTCGTCGCCGGCCGGTACCGGATCCTCCGCCGGGCCCGCGGGTTCGCCCCCCGGTCGATCAAGCTCGGCGGTGACGGACCGACGGTTCTGGCGGTGGGGGCCGAGCTGAAGAACACGGTCGGGCTGGCGATCGGCGACGACGCCGTGCTGTCGGTGCACATCGGCGACCTCGAACAACCGGCGGCCCTGGAGGCGTTCGAGGTGACGATCGCCGACCTTCTGGAGCTGGTCGGCGGCTCGGTCGATCTCGTCGTTCACGATCGGCACCCCGAATATCTGTCGACGAAGTTCGCTCTGGCCGCCGACCTCGCGCCGACGCTGGCGTCACAGCATCATCACGCCCATCTCGCGTCGTGCCTGGTCGACAACGAGCACGACGGCCCGGCCATCGGCGTCACGTTCGACGGGCTCGGTTGGGGGACCGACCGCGCCCTGTGGGGTGGCGAGTTCCTGATCGGTGACGCCGCCGGGTTCGAACGGGTGGCCCATCTGGCGTCGGTGCCGATGCCGGATGGGACGGCCGCTCTCCGGGAACCGTGGCGGATGGCGGTGCACCACCTTCGGGCCGCGGGGATCGATGTTCCCGCCGTCGGCTGGCTGACCGCGGCCTCGACCACGTCGGTGCCGAGCGGGTCGACCGGCCTGACCACCACGTCCATGGGAAGGCTGTTCGACGCGATCGGGGCGCTGTGCGGTGTGGCCGGCGGTGACGTGGCCCGTCACGAAGGGCAGGCCGCCGCACAGCTCGAACAACTGGCGGAGACGGTCGATCTCGCCGGAACGGCCCCCAACGACCCAAACGGCCGTGCGTACCCGGTCGAGATCACCTCGCCCGACACAGCGGGCCCGTCGATCATCGAGGTGAGCGGTCTGCTGGCCGCCGTCGTCGACGAACTCCACTCCGGTGTAGGTCCGGCGGTGGTAGCCCGACGCTTCCATCACTGGGTCGCCGATGTCATCGTCGCCACCTGCGAGCTACTGGGCGGCGACGACCAGCGGAACGTGGCACTGACCGGCGGCGTGTTCCAGAACCGGCTCCTCACGGAGCTGGCCGAAGCCCAACTGACCGCGGCCGGATTTCGGGTTCTGCTTCACCGCCGGGTGCCGGCCAACGACGGCGGCATCGCCCTCGGCCAGCTCGCCATCGCCCGGGCGCTGGCCGGAGCGAAGCCCCCGAGTACCATGGAGTCATGAAGATCGGCGTCGTCGGCAAAGGCGGGGTGGGAAAGACGACGGTCAGCGCACTCATCGCCCGCACCCTCCAGCAGCGAGGACGTCGGGTCCTGGCCGTCGACACCGACTCCAATCCGAACCTCGGCTTCTCGCTCGGCCTCGACTTCGACGAGATCGAGGCGGTTCCGACGGTGCCCCGCTCCATCGTGGTCGGCACCAGGGGAGATCTGACCGTCGAGGAGGTCATGGCCGACTACGGCGTCCCAACCCCGGCGGGGGTGACCCTCATGTCGGCGCTGCGGGTCGACGAAGCCGGCGCCGGCTGCACCTGCGGCGGTCATGCCACCGTGCGGTCGCTGCTCGGGCAGACGCTCGACGCGGAGGTCGACGACACCATCATCGACATGGAGGCCGGGATCGAGCACCTCAGCCGGTCGGGGGGAACGCTGGCTCACGCCGATGTGCTCGTCGTGGTGATGGAAGCGAGCCGCAAGGCGGTCATCACTGCACAGCGAACCATCGGCCTGGCCCGTGAGCTCGGCATCGGGGCCTGGGTCGGGGTGGCAAACAAGATCGAGGCCGACCAGGGCGATCTCCTCCGTCGGCTCTGCACCGAACACGGTGTCCCCCTCGACATCGTCATCCCCGCCGAGCCGGCGGTGGTGACCGCCGATCGCCTCGGCGCTCCGCTCGGCGACGGAGTCGCACCCGAGGTATGGAGCGCGATCAACGCCCTCGTGGACCGGCTGTCGACAGCCGCCACTCGGTTCTGAGGCTTCCCGCCGCCGACTGCGACGTCGGGAAACCTCAGAATGAGTTGTCGCTGTGGTGGCGGCGTTGGTTGCCGAGTTCAGTCGGTCAGCAGGTTCGGTCCCTTACGAGCAGGCACGGCCTCATCGGGCTCCGACGTGGCCCTCTCGAAACACGGCCGGCACAGCTGCCGACCATCGTGTTCGGCGATGCGGGTGGCCATGGCCCCCTCACCGCACTCGTCACACACGATGGTCTGGTGAATGCGAGCCCTCGGCGGGGGCACACCCATGAACCGTTCGACCGTGAAGAAGTCCTCGGCCGGGCGGGCCAGAACCTCCATCGACCGGGCCCGGTGCAGCTCACCGAACCGTCTCCGCTCCGCGTCGGTCGCCTCCCCGGCCCGAACCTTGGCGAACAGGTCGCGATGCTCCTCGTCGGAAACCATCGCGTCCGGAATGGCGACGACGCGTATGGCCCTCCCGTCCGATCGCCGGTAGAACGTGAACGCGTTCTTGCCGAAGTCCTGATGGATGAGGTTCCCCTTGCCGAACGTACAGCCGGTGAGGTACTGGACCGCGTCGACCCCGCACATGTCGGTTTCGGTGACCGCAACGACTTCCTCGTCGGCGGCGTGGGGCCCGATCTCGTTCAAGGCCAACCGGGCGGCGTGCACCCCGAGGGCCAGGCCCGGGCACATGTGCCCGTGGAAATCTTCGACCTCCTGCAACTCGCCGGCGGTCAGCCCGCCGAACGTTTGATCGCCCATCAGAAGCCCTCCTGGTGTCCGGTCACGTACATGTGCTTGTTGCGGCTGCCGCGACACGGGCTGCAGCCGGGTGTGTAGTACCAGTTGGAGAACACGGTGTCGTCGTAGAACAGGATCCGGTCGGGAACGTAGATCGGGATGACCGGCAGATCCTCGGCCAGGATCTCCTGCATTTGCACCACCAGATCCACTCGAGCACCGCGATCGAGGGTGGCGAGCTGCTGGTCGGCAAGGGCGTCGAAGTCGGCGTTGCTGTAACCCCACGCCTTGTTGAACGACGTCGAGTTCTCCTGATCGGAGAAACGTTGACGGAGGGTGTCGGCGTCGCCGGCGATGCCGCCGTAGCCGTGGAGCTGCAGCGTGTAGTCACCCTGCACACCGGCCTCATCGGCGCTGGCCCGATCCAGGATCACCACCTCGGCGTCGATACCGACCTCGAGCAGGTACTCGCGAATCAGCTGAGGGGTGTCGGCGGAGAACCGCTGACTGGCCTTGAGCTGCGGGGCGAACGGGCTACCGTCGGGGAGATCGCGCACACCGTCACCGTCGGCGTCGACGAGGCCGATGCCGTCGAGCAGCTCGTTTGCCATGTCGAGATCCTGCTCGTAGGCGGGTAGTCCCGGTGCCGCAAACGGATGGGTGGGAGCCAGGCCGCCGACCGACGCCGGGACACCCCGACCGAACAGGATCCGGTCGACGAGGTCGGCCCGATCGACCGTGTAGGCCAGCGCCCGCCGGAAGTCGACCTCGTCGTAGGGGAAGCCGGAGTCGAGGTTGATGTGAAGCGCCAGGTTCCAGTCACCGGGCGACTCGATCCGACCGATGTTCTCGGCCTCGTCGAAGGTCGCCATCTGCTCTTCCGGAATCGGCTGTTCGAGCCCGATCTCGGCCGCCACGACCTCACCGGTCTGGATGGCCAGCAGTTCGTCGTTGACCGGGACGAACTCGAGTCGCTTCACCATCGGTGCCCCCAGGTGATACTCCTCGTTGGCGGTGTAGAGGTAGCTGCCGTTCGCCGGGTCGGCCGACTCGAGCAGGTAGGGACCCGACCCCATCGTGGCCTCCGGACCCCGCCGCTCGGCGGGATCGTCGATCTCCGACCACACATGTTCGGGAATGATGAGCACGCTGGCCGCCACGTCCTCCTCGAAGGCGGCGGACGGAGCGTTCAGCGTGAACGTCACCTCCTGGTCACCGTTGGCGGTGACCGACGCCACCTGCCGGAGTCCACCAGCGGCGAACCCGGCCTGCCCGGCACCGGCGCCCTGCGTGAGATACTCGTAGGTGAAGACGACGTCGTCGGCCGTCACCGGCTCGCCGTCGTGCCACGTGGCATCGGGATGGAGCGTGAACGTCCATTCGGTTCCGTCCTCGGACGCCGACCATTCCGTGGCCAACCATGGGATGAAGCCACCGGTTGCGTCTTGCCACAGCAGCGTGTCGAAGATGTAGCCGGCCTGGATCAGACCGGGCCCTCGCACCCAGGCGAAGGGCGAGGGGTAGCCGAAGTCACCGCCGGCCAGCCGCAACACCTCGACGGTGCCGTCACCATCGGCCATCGTCCCGTCGTCCGATTCGCCCTCGGCCTGGCCGGAGTCTTCGGCCGCTGTTTCGTCCGCCGCCGTGGCCTCGGTTTCGGTTTCGGCTTCGGTGGCGGTCTCGGCCGGATCGTCGGCCACACAAGCCGATGCGACCAGGGTCAGGATCGCCAGCAGTATCGCCAGCCTGCTCCCCCGGATTCGGTTTCTGGACATGGTGTTTCTCCCCTTCTGAATGATTGACGACTAGTGATTCGCTGGGATCGAGACCGACGAAACTTCTGCCCCGGCCGCAGCAAGCAGCCGTCGAGTGGCCGGATGCTGCGGGGCCCGCAGCAGGTCCCTACCTGCTGCCTCCTCGACGATTCGCCCCTCGTGAATGACGACGATCCGGTCGGCGGTGCGGAGTGTGACGGCCATGTCATGGGACACCAGCACCATCGACATGCCCCGCTCGACCTGCAGCGACTTGAGCAGCTGGATCATCTTGGCCTGCTCCGAAGGGTCGAGTCCCTCGAACGGCTCGTCGGCCACGAGAAGCACCGGGTCCAGCACGAGCGCCCGGGCCAGAGCCACCCGCTGCAGCTGACCGCCGGACAGTTCGTGGGTGTGGCGGTCGAGAAACCCGGGGGTGGTGGGCAGGCGGACCGAATCGAGCGCTTCCGACGCCGCAGCGGACCGTTCGGCCGCGGTTCCAATGCCCTGGATCTCCAATGGCTCGATCACGCACTGGCCAACACGTAGGCGCGGCGAGAGCGCCTCATAGGGATCCTGGAACAGCATCTGCAGCCGCCGTCGAGCCGCCTTCAGCCGATCGCCCTTCATGGAGAGCAGGTCCCCTCCGTCGAACTCCACGATGCCGCTGTCGGCGTCGACCAGCCGGAGCAGCAGCTGGCCGAGCGTCGACTTGCCGGCCCCATTGGACCCGACGATGCCCAGCACCTCCCCGTGGCGAACCTCGACATCGACGTCGTCGACGGCGACGACCTGACGGCGGTTGAGGGCGGGACCGGTCGTGTAGACCTTGCGGAGGCCGCGCCCCTGAAGCACCGGCACCAGCCCGCCGCGCAGGCACGCCAGCTGCCGACCGTCGTCCGTGCCGTTGGTGCTCGCGTCAGGCGTCAGCGGTTGGAGCGTCACGTCGTCGGTGCGGCATGCGTCGACCGCCTGGGTACAGCGCTCGACGAAGCCACAGCCGGTGATGGGTTCGGTGTTGTCCGGTGGGCGGCCGCGGATCCCGCGGAGATCTTTGACATTGCCGAGCCGGGGATGGGCGTTGAGGAGACCCCAGGTGTAGGGGTGGCGAGGTCTGGTCAGAACATCGTCGACCTTTCCCGATTCGATGAGGCGTCCCCGGTACAGGACGCCGACGTGGTCGACGAGCCCGTCGAGTGCATCGATGTCGTGGGTCAACAGGAGGAGCGAGCGATCGTTCCGCAATCGCTGGAGCAGAGCGAGCACCTCGGCCCGGGTGACGGGATCGAGGCCGGCCGTCGGTTCGTCGAGCACCAGCAGCTCCGGGTCGCGGACGAGCGCGATGGCCAACAACGCAAGGCGGCGACGCCCTCCGGAGAGCTCGGCCGGATGCTGTTCATACACGTCCGCTTCGAGCCCGACCAGGTCGATGACCGCTCGCGCCCGGGCCTCGGCCGCCGCCGCCGACAATCCGTCGCCCTCGACAAGCGGCTCGGTGAGCTGCAGACCGATGCGCAGAACCGGGTTGAGGGCGGTCGCCGACTGGAAGACCAGCCCGATCCGGCCCCACCGGTAGTCGCGCCATCGAGCGGCTTCGAGCCCCTGGACCTCATCACCGTCGAAGACGATCCGACCACCGATGTCGGCCCCATCGACGAGGCCCAGAAGACTGCGGGCCACCGTCGACTTTCCCGAACCCGATTCACCGATCAACGCCGTGGCCCGGCCGGTCTCGAGTGAGAACGAGACACCGTCGACGGCGTAGACCGGCGGATCGGATCGGTAGGTGATCGTCAGATCCTCGACCTGGAGCAGGGTCACCGAGCCGTCCCCTCGCTGTGCCGCGACAAGCGGGGATTGGCTCTCCGCTCGAACCCGATGCCCACCAGGGTCAGTCCGAGCAGGAACAGGCTGAGGGCGACAATCGGCGGTACCAGCCACCACGACCAGGCGTCGGTGAAGAACAGGGCCTGGAAGTCGAGGGCGTCACGCAGAATGCGGCCCCAGCTCACCCGGGAGGGATCGCCCAGTCCGAGGAAGGCCAGCCCGGCCTCGAGCATCACCGCCCGTCCGGCCGACGCGATGAGCGATGCGATCAGGATGAGCCCGACCTCCGGGATGACATGGCGCCTCAACGAGTACCAGGTCCCGGCCCCGAACCCGAGCGATGCGGTCAGATGGGCTCGACCGCGCAGACTCAGCACCTGTGACCGCACGACGCGAGCCGACGGTGGCCAGAACACGAGTGAGATGACGAGGGCCGTGTTGAGCAGCGTCGGCCCGAGGTACACGCCCATGAGGATCAGGAGGGGCAGCCTCGGGAGCGCCAGCACGATGTCGGTGACTCGCATGAGGACGACGTCGACCACACCGCCACGCCAGCCGGACAACAGCCCGATGGTGGCACCGACGAGCAGCGTCCCCAGCCCGGCCAGCAGCGCGATCAGCAGCGACGAACGGGTGCCGAGCACGAGTTGGGTGAAGATGTCGTTGCCGACGCCATTGGTGCCCAGCGGGAACTCGACACTCGGTGGCTCGATGGGCCGGCCGGCCAGCTCGAAGGCCCGGTACGTGGTGAGGACCGGTGCCAGGAGCGCCACCACCACGAACAAACCGACGATCGCCAGGCCAACCGTCAGCGAGTCGAGCCGGCGGCGAATGCCACCGGCGGAACCGGCCCGGCTTGCTGTGGCCGTGGCCGAAACAATGGTCACGATCGTGCTCCGGTCGACACGCCGGGATCGAGCCATGTGTAGATCAGGTCGACGACGAAGTTGGCCATGAGGACGGTGGCGGCCAGGACGAGGAAGACCGCTTCGAGGAGCGGATAGTCTCGGGCGTCGACGGCGTCGAGGATGAGCGTGCCCATACCGGGGTAGGTGAAGACCTCCTCGACGAAGATGGAGCCGCCGACGGCAAAGCCGAACTGCACGCCGAGGAGGGTGAGAAACGGGAGCAGGGCGTTGCGTCCGGCGTGGCGGTACTTCTGGACCCGGATCGGCAGGCCCTTGGCCCGGGCCAGCATCATGTACTCCTGGCCGAGGCTGCCGATCACGCTGTTGCGCACCAGGAGGAACTTCGAGCCCAGGAGGCCGATGGTGAGGGCGCTGACCGGCAGGATCAGGTGAGCTGTGACGTCGCCCGCCTCCTGCCAGATCGATGTGTACTGGGCGAACACGGTGCGGTTGCCGGCGACGGGCAGGACGGGCACCAGCACGGCGAACACGATCAACAGGATCGTGGCGATGGCGAAGTCGGGTACCGATCGGGCAAGGGTGAGGACGGCCACGAGGGCTCGGTCGGATCTCGATCCGCGGCGCCAGGCCGACGTCGTGCCGGCGAGCCAGCTGATGGCGGCGGCAAAGGTCAAGGCCAGACCCATGAGCAGCAGTGTCCATGGCAGCCGCGCCGCGATCAGGCTCGAGACGGGCGACTGCCGGGAGATGGACCAGCCGAAGTCCAGGGTCGCCATCCGGCCCAGGTAGCGGACGTACTGCTCCCCCAGTGGTCGATCGAGTTGGTAGTGCGCCTCGAGTTCGGCCCGGGCCTCGGCGGTGAAGGTTCCTCCAACCTCCGGGTCGAGGAGGGCGTTCAGCGGATCACCGGGGAGCGCTCGGGGCAGGAAGAACACCAGCGAAACCAACACGAAGATCGTGACCAGGTGAAGCGCCGCGAGAGCGGACAGGTGGTTGACACGGCCGTCCGACGGGGGCCGGAGCGACGCACGGGTGCCCCGTTCGGCCCCCGTCTCCGCGTCTTGTGCCACGAGACCCGTTATAGGCGAAATGCGTTGCACCCAACTAGATGCAAACCACACCTAGCGTGGCGAGCGATCAGCGAATCCGAGGTTCTGGGCCGCCGCTGACGACGGCGGGCGACCTCAAAACGCGGGGCACGAACATCACAGCACGGACGTCCCGGACTTCTTGGCCAGCAGGAGCGTGCGGCCGTCGCCGTCTTCGAGCCAAGGCTCGTCGTAGCCGGCGGCCGTGATCCACGAGACGTAGTCCTCCAGGCGGTGGGTGTCGCCGTCGTTCCCGGCGATAAGCATCTGCACGGCGAAGAGCCGGGCCACCGGGCCGGAGCCTCGGAGGAACGTGTTCACGGCGAGCCCGCCCCCGTTGTTGGTCAGCGCCGCCAGATGGGGAAACAGGGTGGCGATCCGCCCCGCCGGCTGGGTGTGGGTGAAGCCGAAGGCGAGGACGAGATCGAAGGTGGCATCGGGCCGGCTGTCGAACACGTCACCGGCCCACAGGTGGATGCCCGTCTCCCGCACCGACGGCCATTCCGACACGATGTCGATCACCTGGGGAAGATCGAGCAGGGTGACGTCCAGGCCCCGGCGGGCGGCCTCGATGCCGTACTCCCCGTGACCGCCGGCCACGTCCAGCACGGTTCTGGCATTGGGAAAGGCGGCCAGGCAGCGGTCGATGACGCCCGGAGCCTCGCCCTTGGCTCGAGCGCCCAACGACGCCAACCATCCGGCCAGCCCGGGACGAATCCAGGGCCGACGTTCCCGGTTGATCGGATCGGGGAGACGGCCAGGCAACTCGGAGGCCCAGCGGCCGATGAACTGGGCGTGCTGAGCCAGGATGGCCCGTTGATCGCCGTCGGGCATCGCCGGGCCGGGCCGGTACACCGTTTCACCGTCATCGATGACGGTGACCACGCCGAACACGGTGAGCGCATCGAGGAGGACCCGGGCCGACTTCGGGTGCATGCCGGCCTTCGCCGCGGCCTCCTCGGCGGTGCCGGGCAGCAAATCGAGCAGCCCGGCCCTGGCCGCATTGTCGACGAGAATGACCATGCGCCAGTCGGCCAGATCGCCCGGCTCGGCCAGGAAGCCGAGGTCGCGGTCGTTTGCCATGGCGCAGAACCTAGCAGGCCCACAGCGAATCCGAGGCCCGACGACATCGCCGGCAGCGGCGGGGAACCTCGGAAATCGAGATTGTCAGGCCGCCAAAGCACGTGTGGCCACGACCGCCCGCAGCTCCGACGCAACCGCTGCAGGGCGACCCGTGATCTCGGCCCAGGTGAACCGCATCGTGACCCAACCGTGCCGGGCGGCGAGACGATCTCGCCGCCGATCAGCCGCCATCTCCTGCTCACGGCTGTGCCAGCGCCGGCCGTCGGCTTCGACCACCAAGCGCAGATTCGGATGGGCGAAATCGACCACTCCGCGCAGGCCGTCGTACCACGGCGGCCGGAATTGGGGCTCGAACCAGACATCCCGTTGGCCCGCATAAGCTGCCACAAAGCCTCCTCCAGGACCGAACGGGTGACCGGACGGTCTCCGAACAGCAGGTGGAGCTGCCGGCGAAGCTCTGCCGAGCCGGGTACACCCTGGCGGGCCACGCGCTCGAAGCAGGCGACCAGATCGTCGGCCGACGGGTTGTCGTCGCGAACCTGCGTCTCGATGATGTGACGAAGCTGGTTCGGTCCCACCATCGCAGCGAGGTCGACGACGGTGCGAGCGGGCCCCGTGACCGGCAGCCCGTTCAGCAGCATCACGTCGCCGTCGTCTGGTAGCCGGCGCACGCGGTGAAGGACGACGCCGTCGAGCTTGCGGTTGGTGCCGTTCTCAACCAGCGCGTGAACCGGATCCGAGGCACCGGGCGGTCCGACGGGAAACCCCTGGACGCGACCAGCCGTCAGATGGGAGATGATGGCCCCGGGCAGCGCGGCGACGGCCCGGTACAGCGGGGTCCAGGCCGTGACCAGCGCGGCAACCAGGTACACGCCCCGGCACACGGGCTCGAGGAAGTGACGCCGCACCCGCTGGTCGATCGCTCCCGGCGTTACGCCGTGGGCCACGAGCTCGGCCCTCGTACACACACCACCTCTCGGCGCCGCCAGCTCCATGATCCGTGCGTCGTTGTCGATCGGTCCCGCCATGTGCCCATCCTGCCATCGGGGTGTGACACGCAGGGCCGACCGCCCCAGTCGGCGTTTCCGAGGTACGGGGCCGCCGTGGGCGACGTCGGGGAACCTCGGAAACCGAATCTCAGCAGATTCGGGGCAAGGGGTCGCCAACGAGCATGTCGAGGATCCGAGTGCCCCCGAACGTGGTGTTGGCGACGACGAGTCGCGGGTGGTCGTCGACGATGCGGCCGATGGCGGCGGCCTCCTCACAACCGGGTACCGACCGAAGTGCGGCGAGCGCATCGCCGACCCGGTCGGCCGGTACGACGGCGACGAACGTGCCCTCGTTGGCGATGTACAGGGGATCGAGTCCGAGCAGCTCACACGCCCCGACCACGGGCCGCCGTACCGGGACGGCCGCCTCGTCGAGCTCGACCCCGCACCCGGACGCTCCGGCCAGCTCGTTCAGCACCGACGCCACCCCGCCCCGGGTGGCGTCACGCATCCACCTCGTGGCCGGCACGGCGTCGAGCAGCGCGGACACCGCCGGCGTCAACGGCCGGGTGTCGGAGACGAGGTCGGCGGTGAGCGCCAGGTCGCCCCGCGCCACCAGCACCGCGATGCCGTGATCGCCGATCGGGCCGGAGCAGATCACCGTGTCGCCGCCTCGCACCTGATCGGCGCCGAGACCGAGGTCGGACCGCCGGAAGCCGATGCCCGTCGTGGTCAGATAGCAGCCGTCGGCCGCCTCCCGCTCGACCACCTTCGTGTCGCCGGCCACCACCGTCACACCGGCGGCACGGGCGGCCGCCGCGACATCGTCGAGGATCCGGCGGAGCTCCGACACGGCGAGCCCCTCCTCCAGGACCAGCGACAACGTCAAGGCCTCTGGTGTCGCCCCCATCACGGCAAGATCGTTGACCGTGCCGTTGACGGCCAGGTCGCCGATCGAGCCACCGGCGAAGAAGCGCGGCGTGACCACGAACGCGTCGGTGGTGACCACCAGCTGATGGCCGCCGTCGGGCATGTCGACGACGGCACCGTCGTCGAGCCGGTGCAACTCGGTGTCGCCACCATCGTCGGCGCCATCACCGCCATCACCGGCCGTCAAAGCAGGCAGAACAACACCGGTCAGCAGGGATTGCGACGCCTTGCCGCCCGCCCCGTGGGCCATCGTGATCGTGTCGTCCCTGAACACCGGAGCCCGTTGACGCCAGGCTTCGATGCGGGCCAGCGCGGCCCGTCGACCTTCGTCGAGCTCCGATCCTCCGTCGAACTCCAATCCCTTGTCGGCCATGGGGACCGGTCTACCCGGACCGCACCGGAATCCGGCTTCGGGGTGTGTACCGGCCGTAGTTGTAGTAGGCGGCACACGCCCCCTCGGACGACACCATGCAGGTGCCGATCGGCGTCTCCGGGGTGCAGGCGGTGCCGAACACCTTGCACTCCCACGGGCGAAGTGCGCCCTTGAGCACCTCGCCGCACTGGCACGCCTTCGGGTCGGCCACACGCAGCCCCGGAACGTCGAAGAGCAGATCGGCGTCCCACCGGGCGAACTCTTCGGCCAGACCGAGCCCGCTGTGGGGAATGAACCCGAGCCCTCGCCACTCGAAGTGCGGCCGCACCGTGAACACCTCGCGCATCAGCGCCAGCGCCGTTGCGTTGCCGTCGACCGACACCACCCGCCGGTACTGGTTCTCGATCTCGCACCGGCCCTCGTCGATCTGCCGCAGCAGCATCAACACGCCCTGCAACACATCGACCGGTTCGAAGCCGGCGGTCACCAGCGGCCGACCGTATCGGGTGGCGACGAACCGGTATGGCTTCGTTCCGATCACCGTGGAGACGTGCCCGGGTCCGAGGAAGCCGTCGAGTGACATGCCGGGCGATTCGAGGATGGCTTTGAGCGGCGGCACGATCGTGACGTGATTGCACATCACCGAGAAGTTGGCCACGTCATCGTTGCGGGCCTGGAGCAGGGTCACCGCGGTGGACGGAGCCGTCGTCTCGAAACCGACGGCAAGAAAGACGACCTGGCGATCGGGTTCGCGGCGGGCGATGTCGAGGGCGTCGAGCGGCGAGTACACCACCCTCACGTCGGCGCCGGCGGCCTTGACCTCCAGCAGGCTCGATGATCCGCCGGGCACCCGCATCATGTCGCCGAAGCAGCAGAGGGTGACCCCCTCGGTGGCGGCGATGACCAGGGCATCGTCGATTCTGCCCATGGGGATCACGCAGACCGGGCAGCCGGGGCCGTGCACCAGCTCGATCGAATCCGGCAGGAGTGACTCGATGCCGTGACGGTAGATGGCGTGGGTGTGGCCGCCGCACACCTCCATGAACTTGAAGGTGCGGCCCGAATGGCGGCCCGCCACGTTGTCGATCTCGGCCAGCAGGGCGCGGGCCGCCGCCGGGTCCCGGTACTCGTCGATGTAGTTGCCACTCACGACGTCGTCCTCTCGGCGATCTCGGCGGCGACGGCGGCCACCATCGCATCGAGGAGCACCGCCTGCGCCTCCTGGATCCGATGGACCGACTGCGACGACACCGCAATGGTGTGGTCGACGGCGGCGTGAGCGGCGAATCCGGTTCCGTCGTAACCGGCGAAGCCGATCGTGACGAGACCGCGCGACTTCGCCTCGTCGAAGGCGGCGAGCAGATTGGCCGAGGTGCCGCTCGTACTGAATCCGATCAACACGTCGCCGACCCGACCGACGGCCTCGACCTGACGGGCGAACACCCGCTCGGCGCCGAGGTCGTTGGCCAGCGCCGACAGCACGGCGTAGTCGGCGGCCAAGGACTGGGCCGGTACACCGAGCCGGCGGAGAAGACGCACCGCTCGGGCGGCGTCGGTGGCGCTGCCGCCGTTGCCCATCGTCAGTACCCGACCTCGGCCGCTGGGGACGGATCCGCTCTCCCCGGCCGGCGCGGCGACCGACAAGACGGCCGACGCCGCCCGTTCCAGCATCTCGGCATTGGCCGCCAGCGATTCGACGGCCAGCTGTCGGGATTCGTCAACCTTGGCCACGGCCGATGCCCGCAGATGCTCGCCCGCATCGTCGGTGCTTCCGTCGAGGAACGGGTAGAGGAAGCTCGTCGAATCGCCACCGGCCTCGGGACGGTCGGCCAGCTCGAGCTGCACCAGCTCCCACAGGAGGTGGTAGGCGATCATGATGTCGGCCTCGCCGTCGGTGGCGATCACCAGATCGGCCCCGCCATCGAGATCGCCGATCGCAAGTACCACATCATCGTCGCCTCCCCGCTGCCCGCTAGGCACGACGACGGCCGGCAGGGCCACCGTTCCCGCGATCACCGGATGGAGAAACTCGACGACCACATGATGGGCGTGATCGTCGCGGGCCGGCGCCGTCACCGCCAGCCGTCGTCCCTCGTCGAATGCAGCGGCCAGCAGCCGGGCCGCCTCCACCGGGTGGCCGACGCAGTCGATCGCGCCCCGGGTGGTGAGGTCGGTCATGACGGATCGGATCCGAAGGCTTCGACTTCCTCGTCGTACACCGAGCCCAACTCCCGCATGAACGCGAGCGTCTCCCGGGCCTCGGCCTCGTCGATCCTGGCCATGGCGAAGCCGACGTGGAGCAGCACCCAGTCGCCGACGGCCAGCGGTTCGGTGCCCTCCTCGGTGTCGACCAGGATCGTGTTGACGGCCCGCTGCACCCCCTCGACCTCGACGGTTGCGGAGTGCGGGCCGGCCGAATCAAGGGCAACGACCCGGGCCGGAATGCCGACGCACACGTCAGACCACCTCCCCGATCGGTTCCCCGGCAGCGGTCTCCGGTTCGGCCGCTCCGGCAGCGCCCCCTGGCAGCAGGCGGTCGGCCAACTCGGCGACGGCGGCAACCACCGCGCCATCGCCGTCGAACTCGACCAGCGGTCGACCGGCGGCGTCGGCGTCGAGGACGCTCTCGCTGAACGGAATCCGGCCGACCAACTCAAGGCGATGTCGATCACAGAACTCGGCGATGGCGTCGTGGTCGTTGGCGCTCCGGCACTTGTTGGCCACCACCGCCACCCGGCCGATCGCGGTCTCGGCGGCCAACGACGCCTGGAGCCTGGCGGCCTCCAGCGAGCGAAAATAGGGTTCGGCCACCAGGAGCAGTACATCGGCGTTGCGGGCCGTTCCCCTCGACAGGTGCTCGGGCGATGCCTCGAGGTCGAGAAGGGTCACGTACCGACCCTCGGTATCGAGATCGGCCATGAGCGCGCTGACAGTGGCGTGAGCCGAGCACAGGCACCCGTCGTCGGCGTGTTCGGGTGCTCCCATCCGCACCAACCGTACCCCGTCGGGAGCAACGGTGGCGAAGCGATCGAGAACCACATCCACCGATTCGGTCAGGCGGGGTCCCTCGAATCGACGGGCGACGAGCGACGTCGGGAGGAACCCGGGCAACCCCTCCCCGGCGGTGACACCCAGCGCCGGACCGAGATTCGGATTCGAATCACCGTCGATGGCCACGACCTCGTGGCCGGCCCGGGCCAACAGGCGGGCGAGGGTGGCGCAGATCGTCGTCTTTCCCGCTCCCCCTTTCCCGGCGATGGCGATCTTGATCCTGCTCACGGAACCGGGCTCGTCACGTTGAATTCGACGAGAGCGGCGGTCAAGCCGTCACGAATCGACGCCAGCCCGGAGGCGGCCTCGGCGGCCGCTCGACGGCCCGTCTCGGTCAAGACGTACACCCGACGATCCGGTCCGGACTCGGACGGCTCCCACGATGAATCGACGAGACCCCGGCGTTGCAGGGTTCGCAGCGAACGATACACGGCGGCCAGATCGGCCGACAGGCCCTTGGCCCGCACGGCCTGGCACAGTTCGTACCCGTAGGAACGGTCGCACGACCTCAGACTCAACAGCAGGAAGTCGGGGAGGAATCGCCGGGGTAGTTCGGTCGGGGTTTCGGATGCCATGGACTCGTTTCCGGTAGCGGGTCGGTTCAGGACTGGTCAGTGGCCGTGTTCACGATCGGGCTCGGATTCGTGCCGGCGACGGTGGGCGAGGCAGGCCTCGGCTTCGTCGACCGATGCGTGGCACCAGCAGTCGTCGCTGCACTCACCGTGGGTCGGTTTGGTCAGGTCGGA
>Ga0224512_10000942_pt1 | contig 29337 bp, 24 predicted proteins | sample SF_May12_sed_USG_4_FD_169103 | JGI IMG/M metagenome (GOLD analysis project Ga0224512, IMG submission 169103) | Sediment microbial communities from San Francisco Bay, California, United States - SF_May12_sed_USGS_13 | ecosystem: Environmental > Aquatic > Marine > Sediment | place: USA... | reverse complement strand
CACAACGGAACATCGAGTTCGTCAGGCGGTTTCTGGAAACGGAACATATCCCCGTCGTCCGCGAGGACTTGGGCGGTTTCCAGCCGCGCCGCGTACTGTTCGAGACGCACACGGGAAAAGTTTTCCTCAAGTATCTGGGCAAGACCGAGGCCGAACGCACGGCTGAGGAAGAAATGGTGTACCTGATCAGTTTGAAGAAACAGAAGACCGATGGGGATGTCACGCTATTCTGATATGCACAATCAGAAAATAATCAAGGTTCTCATCATTGATGACTCGGCGGTCATGCGTCAGGTTCTGACGTCCGTGCTGCAACATGATCTGGATATCCAGGTCGTCGGGACGGCACCCAACCCCATTATCGCACGTGAGAAAATCAAATCACTTAAACCGGACGTTTTGACACTCGATGTCGAAATGCCGGGCATGGACGGCATTACTTTTCTTGAGAAACTGATGCGACTGCGTCCCATGCCGGTGGTCATGGTCTCTTCCCACACTGAAAAAGGTGCAACGGCAACTTTGCGCGCGCTAGAACTTGGCGCCGTCGATTTTGTTACTAAGCCGTACGGCGGGATACGGCAAGGCATGACTCTGGAACTGATGGAGGAGATTCGTGCCAAGGTTCGCGCAGCGGCCAATGCCCATTTGCGTACTGAGGCGAAGATGCCAGCGGTCAAACCCATCCTGCCGCAGATGTTTTCATCCATGCAGGAATGCCGCAACGGGATTATTGTCATCGGCGCTTCGGCCGGCGGCACGCAGGCCATTACCGAAGTCTTGGCGAAATTACCGCGGAGCACGCCCGGTATTGCCATCGTGCAACACATGCCGCCGAAATTCACTGCATCATTTGCTGAGCGGCTCCACAACCAGTGCGATCTCGACGTAAGCGAAGCCAAAAGCGGTGACCGGCTCAAGCCGGGTGTCGCCCTGATCGCCCCGGGCGGTTATCACATGTCCATTACGCGCGCTGCAGGCGGATATGCCGTCCGGGTCTACCTCGATGAACCGGTAAAGCGCCATCGCCCTTCGGTCGATGTCTTGTTTGAATCGGCGGCAAGCGCTGCCGGTAAGAACGCGATGGGCATCTTGCTCACGGGGATGGGCAGTGACGGTGCTATGGGCTTGCACGCCATGAAGCTGGCCGGTGCCAATACCATCGCTCAGGATGAAAAAAGCTGTGTGGTTTTCGGGATGCCGGAACAAGCGATCCGCCTTGGCGCCGTGGGCCAAGTGGTATCGCTCGACCGTATCGCCGACGCTATCAATATCTGGTCGCGGCCGGAGAGCAATTCGGACAAAATTCCCCAGCAGGACATATCCGGATAGTCCAGCATTTACCCATCGGGTAAATCTGCTTCAAGATAAACAGCATTAATCATAGGATGGGAACGAATCCCTTCCACCACTTCACAATTTCCGTTGTAATATCCCCCATGTTTGCTAAAGGTGCAGTGCGACAATAACGCGTTATCCAATGGGTGATAGTTATCCCACCAATTCGCGGTTATAGCTATGGGGCAGGGACGTAGGGTATAAGGGAACATTCTGCTTATAAGCAATTGCACTAATGAACTAGGTAAGTCTGAAAGCAGGGAGTTGCACAATGGCTAAAGGACTAGCATGACTCAACTTCGAGTCGTATTGATCAAGCCGAGCAAGTATGGCATTGACGGTTCAGTGGAGCGTTTCAAGAAGGGATATCTACCAAACGCCACACTGTATCATATTGCTAGCCTGACGCCGGAGAGAATAGGGAATGTAAAAGTTGTTGTTCACATCGTGGACGAGTACGTGTGGACAGACCTCAGTTATTTACAGTGGCTGCACCACGACTCGAACGTTATTACGTTGTTGGCGCTTGTCGGTGTCCAATCCCACCAGTTTCACCGCGCACTCGACCTTGCTGCTTACGCCCGCCATAATGGCATTCTGCATTGCATAATCGGCGGACCACATCCCATGACCTGCGATACCACTTCTCTTCAGGGTCGGGGGGTTAGCTTCGCCTTAGCAGAAGCAGAACTTATTTGGTACCAGATTCTGGAAGATGCCCTGGCAGGAGAATTGCGGCCCGTCTACGGCGCTGATCACCGCTGGGCGGAACAGCTTCCGAATGTCGTAATCAATCCCCCCAAGCCGGAAGAACTTGCACGGTATCGAGCTCCCTTGCTTGGCCTTTATCCCGTTCGCGGATGCCCATACCAGTGTAATTACTGTTCTGTGATTAAGATCTCAGGCAGGCAAGTTCGCAGTCCGAGCATCGAAAGTACCCTAGAAAGCTTACGGCGGGCAAAGCGCGCAGGTGTTAAATTGATCATGTATGTGTCCGACAACTTCAATAAATTCCCTGAAGTACGGGAACTATTGCATGCGATGATCGATGAACGATTGAACCTGCAGTTTTTTTGTCAGTGCGATACTCAGGTTGCGAGTGACCCAGAACTGATAGAATTGCTGGCACGCGCTCGTTGTTACGAGATGTTCGTTGGCGTGGAATCATTTAACCGCAAGACACTTAAGGAAGCAGGAAAATATCACAATCACCCACGCCAATATGCAGATATCATTCAGCTGTGTAATGTGGCAGGGATACGACCGCATTTTTCCAACATTATCGGGTTCCCCGGTGACGACGAGGAAGATATTCAGCATCATCTAGAAATTCTAAAAACCGTACATCCAAAGGTTGCGTCTTTTTTTATCCTCACCCCCATCCCGGGTACCGAGCAATATGACACCTATCGCAAAGCAGGGTGGATCACTGAACTGAATTTGGATCGATTTGATGCGACTTGTCTGACTTGGCAGCACCCGCATCTAACAGCCAAGCAGCTCGAGGATCTGCTTTATCATTGTTATGTGAAATACCATGCTTATGTTCTCAGAGCTGGAGGGTTATCCGACGATGATCGGGGGATAGCCCTTTTCAACCGGTATGCAGCCGCATCGCGGATGCATCCGATGGCAGGTGGAATAGATCCATTGCGGCTGGACACTTTGATAGACTATGCTGCTCTGCGCCGGTCGGTTTACGACATCGATCTTGCGCCGCTGCCGGATAATCTTGTGCTTTCCGGGTACGATGAAAGCCTCAACCGTCGAGTCAGATGGAAAGCAAAATTTCCTGTAGATATAGTATCCACATGACTGTCATGTGCAACAATAGCTTGGTCAATCTATGATTAACCCAACTGGCAAATAGCATATCCATGAACACTAACGTGCAACAACGTGTAGTTAAAGTTATTTCTGAGATTCTTAATCGAGAAGAAAGCGAAATCAGGTTAGACACCTCCCTGCTTAATGACCTTCAGGCCTCATCGCTTGATCAAATGTCCCTTTTCGTCGCACTGGAAGATGAATTTCAGAGCACAATGCCACCTGATGAGGTGACTGGGCTTGATACCGTCAAGGACATCATTGAGTTCATCGACAGGAAACTCGAACAAACCATTCCAACATGAACCGGCGTGTTGTGGTCACGGGCGCCGGCGTTGTCAGCTCCCTCGGCATTGGCGTGAATGAATTTTGGTCCCACTGTCTACAGGGGAGGTCAGTGGTCGCAAGCATACCGCGTAGCTGGCATAACTACGCCGATCTGCGTTCACGGATTTGGTCGCCTCTTCCTGGCATTGACTCCGAAACTTTGAGGGTGGCGCGGGCGGAACGACTGCAACTCGATCCGGTTACCATTTTCGCGCTTGGTGCCGCGCGGGAGGCCATTAAAGACGCCTGTTTTACCATTACCCCGGCAGGTGAACGTTCACGCAACTTCGTATTGTCAAATGCAGACAGCGCACAAACCGGAGTCTTTTTTGGAACCGGACTTGGGGGTGCGTTCACATTTCTCCAAAACCATACCCACCATCTCTTGCGCAATCCACGCGCCGTTCTCTCGGAATATGTAGAGAAAAAGGCCCCAGCCGAGAGCCGGGAAATGCTGAAAAGCGTTGTCGAACAGTTAAGCCATGGGATCCGGTTCAATCCATTCGAAGTATCCATGGTCATGCCGAACGCCCCGGCAGCGGCGGTGGGGATCAAGTATGGTCTTACCGGCCCGAACGAAACCTTTTGCGTCGCTTGCGCCTCAGGCACCGTGGCAGTCGGCAATGCTTATCGTGCAGTACGGGACGGCCGTGTTGAAGTTGCTGTCAGCGGCGGTTGTGAATTCTTTGGGGATGAGCATGGCCATATTTTCCGAAGTTTTGATGTGTCAGGGACGCTCGTGCGTGATTGTGATAATCCTGAAACGGCAAACCGCCCATTCGACGAAAAGCGATCGGGATTTCTATTCAGTCAAGGTGGTGCCGCTGTGCTCGTACTGGAAGAAATTGAACATGCCCGGCGCCGCGAGGCGGCGATCATCGCGGAACTCGTCGGTTTCGCTGAATCTTTTGACGCACATTCCATGATGAGCCTGGCCCCGGGTGGAGAACAGATCGAACGCATGCTCTACGCGGCTCTCGCTGACGCCAAACTCAAACCGGCGGATGTCGATTATGTTAATGCCCATGGCACCGGAACACGAAACAATGACGAGATTGAGGCCCAGGTGATCGACCGGGTGTTCGGGAAATCCGTCCCTGTCAATTCCACCAAATCGCTGCTCGGCCACACAATTGGCGCCAGTGGTGCCTTTGAGGCGATCGTTACCGCCTTGACTCTGCGTGACGGTAAGACACACATAAATAGAAATCTTGAAACGCCTGCACATGATCTTAACTTTGTACGACGCGTCAAGGATTTTGACCCGGAAATCGGTTTATCACAGTCTTTTGCCTTTGGCGGCCATAATGCGGCTGTGGTGATGCGCCGGTATACCGACTGAGTCGATTAACCCACTCTACATTGCCGTACGTGTCATTTGTGCCAATTCGCAAGTGTTTCCGCCAGTATTAGTCTGCATGCTCATTCCCCATGGCTATCTTAGACGCGCAGGAACGAGTGCGGTTAGTACACTACTTTAAATTCATTTCGGCTTGTTTTTTTGCATATTGCCAGTGATACTAGTTCGGCGTCAGGGGATTCCCGGTTACCGCTGACAACAAGCTACACCGGCTTAGGATGGAGGGAGAGCGGCAGAATGGATGCCATGCAGCATTTCAGTACGGGCTTTGCTCAGGATGTCTATCGCGATTTGGGCACACGATACGATCCGGAACAGCGAGCCATGTGGTGCTACATGCAGCCAAGTTTCCGTCCCTGCTGTACCCCCGAGCTGATCTCTGAATTACAGCACTTCTATCAGTTCGTCAGACAGAACGTCACTTCTGACCGAGAAAGCGGAATACACGATGGTATCCGTTTTCTTGTTTTGTCATCGCGCATACCCGGCGTATTTAACCTCGGTGGCGATCTGGTTTTGTTCCTTAAACTGATCCGTTCGGCTGATCGGGAAGGCCTGTACCAATACGCAAAATCTTGTATCGACTTATTGCATATCGGCTATCACATGCCGATAACCACCATTGCCCTGGTGCAGGGCGATGCCTTCGGCGGGGGGTTCGAGGGTGCACTGAAATGCCGTGTATTGATTGCGGAACGGCAGGCACAGATGGGATTGCCTGAAATCCTTTTTAATCTTTTTCCGGGAATGGGCGCCTACAGTCTGCTCGCTCGACGCCTCGACCCGGTGCGCGCCGAGCGACTGATTCTGAGTGGCCGTATGCATTCGGCAGAAGAGCTATTCGAAATGGGCGTTGTGGATGTGCTTGCCGAAACCGGGCAGGGTGAAGAGGCTGTGCTGACTTATATGAAAAAACATGGTCGCGCGCACAATGGTTACGAGTCCATTCATAAAATTCGTCAGATTTATCACCCCATCAGCTACGATGAGCTCATCCGAATAGCTGATATTTGGGTGGACGCGGCGTTGCAACTGAACGAGAGGGACCTGCGCATCATGGAGCGAATAGCGAAATCGCAGGAGAAGCTGGCTGTGCTACGGCCCGGCACTGCCGAAGTAAAACAGCTCGCCTGAACCGGATAGTTCCCTGACAAGTCTGGGAAGGCTCTAAGATAGTTATCCTACAGCGCGTCGCCTCAAGTATGCCTGCAGTTCGTAACGGGCGGATTCATATTGTGTAACCAGGTCATGCATCAGCGAAGTGGATTCCTTAAGCAGGGTTTCTTCCTGCATTTCACCAATTACGGTGCAGGCATCATAGAGCGCCTGTGCCCCGACGCTGCCCGCACTGCCTTTTACGGCATGCACCAAATCCTTGAAATCCGCAAAGTTTTTCTTCCTGAGAGCGGTTTTCATTTCATTGAGCATTGTTTCTGTGTCCTGCAGGAAACCGTTAATAAGATCAGGGATAAACGATGAACGCTTGCCCATGATTTCGAGGCTGGCGAGTGTGGCGTCGTTCAACACATGGCCAGAAGGTAAGGAAGCTGCTGGCGTTACATGAGCCGTTGTCGTTTCTCTGATTATCTTGTCCGCTGCTTTCATCTCCCGTTTCGGCGCGATACGTTCAATCTGATCGAGTAATTTTGCTGGATCAATCGGCTTCGTCAGGAAGGCATCTACACCGGCTTCCCGGCATTCGTTCATTGCCTCGGTAGTGGCATTTGCCGTGAGAATCAGGAAGCGGATGGGTGAATCCTTGGGGGCGGAAAACCTGTGGATCTTCACCACTTCCAGGCCACTGACGACTGGCATTTGCATGTCCAGGATGACGATGTCGAAGGATTCCTTCCCCAAGGCTTCCAGCGCCTTCTCACCGTTCGCGACCAGAACCGGGCGATGCCCCGCGCTTTCGAGAATTTTACGAATGACTTTCTGATTGGTGGCATTGTCTTCTGCAACCAGAACCTTGAGCTCGGATTTCCTGATCCCGGCATGCCGCTTGTAACGGTCATTCAGCAGGATGACATCTTCGTTTTCATAATTTTGTGCAATGATGCTGGCATGCAAGGCGTTGAAAAGTAGCCTTTTTTCAACCGGATTTTCCAGCACGTACGAATAACCGGCCTTCAGATACTCCTCCGCGGACTTGTTGTCTCCCTTTTCACGGATCAGCACGTGCGAGATATTGGTCAGCGTGGATTCCTTACAAGCCGCCATGATGAATTGCAGCGGATACATGTCCAGTCGCTGCTGGTCCAGCAACACCATGTGAAAGGGATGGCCGCTGTGGGCGGCGTTAACCAGGAGGGCAAAAGCCTGAGCGGTATTTTCTGCCATGGTCAGTTCGACTTCCCAGATCTTTAAATAACCCAGTATCACTGAGCGGTTGCTGGTGTCGGATGAGATCATTAACACCCTTGTATCTACGAGCTTTTCTACATTCGCAAGCATTTGCGATGAGAGAGCTTGTTTCTCGAGCTTGATCGCGCACCAGAAAGTCGACCCTTCGCCAGGGATGCTATGCAAGCCGATATGGCCACCCATGAGTTCCACCAGTTGTTTGGCGATGGCGGTGCCGAGACCCGTGCCACCATACTTCCGCGTGGTGGATTCGTCTGCTTGTTTAAAACTTTCGAAAATCCGGGCTTGCGCTTCGAGTGGAATGCCAATACCTGTATCAGTTACTTCGATACGTATGGTGGCGCTATTCAAATCTTCGCCAAGTAGTCTCACACGAATGTCTATTTCGCCATGTTCGGTGAATTTGATGGCATTCCCCACCAAGTTGATCAGAATCTGGCGTATGTGAAGTGGGTCACCACGCAAGAGATAAGGAGTCTCAGGCGAAATATGCACATAAAAAGCCAGGCCCTTGGTATGCGCCTGTGGCGCCAGCATTGTCGCAACACTGTTAACCAGTCCGTGCAAGTCGAAGTCGGTGGCCTCAAACGTGAGCTTGCCCGATTCAATCTTGGATATATCCAGAATGTCCTCAATGAGCGTGAGCAATGTCCGTGCTGAGGCATGAATGGTTTGCGCGTAGTCTTTTTGATCTGGCTGGAGCGAAGTCCCCATCAGCAGATGACTCATGCCAATAACTCCGTTAAGGGGCGTGCGTATTTCGTGACTCATGTTAGCCAGGAAAAGGCTTTTCGCTTGATTGGCTTCTTTTGCCTGCGCGATTGCTGCATGAAGTTGACGGGCCAGACTTGCCACATATATGGGTAACACAATCAGGGCGATCAACAATCCAATGCCCAGGGTGGAGTGAGCACCCCAGTATTCGCTCGCGACCAGTACAATAGAGAAGCCGATGACACTCAGCGTGCCCGACAAGTACAAATAGCCAGCTCCATAACGAAATCCGTTACCGAACGAGATCCAAAGATACATGCCATAAACTGGAGCCCCGGCGCTCCCTAGGAAATAGAGAATGTAAGTTGCTGCTGTCAAGTCAGCCACCATACCAAGAATGCGCCGTACAACGGAAATCTGCGGGTAAAGGAAGATGCTGATCATGATAGCGATCGAGAAAGTAACAAAAAACGCTACTAGCAACATTACATGCCATTCATCGGAACTGATGACGTTATCGATATACACCGTGACAACCAGATACGCCGATACAAGCAAACCGAGCGCCACGCGAATGGCGGCTTGTTCATGCTCGCTGTCAGGGCGATTTGAGAGCCGTGTGCGAATTGTCGCGAACAGGCCGCTTGGTGCGGGCGTTGCTGTGGATTCACTGCTCATGTTGATTAGCCGTTGTCAACTTCGGGTAAATCGAGGAACTTCTCTCGCACGCGCAGAATCTTCTCGAACTGTGCTTGAAAGGCGTCGATACAGTCCGGATCGAAGTGTTTACTGCGTTCCGAACCCAGGTAATTGAGCGCCTCTTGTATTGACCATCCTTTCTTGTAAGGGCGAACCGAGGTTAGGGCATCAAAGACATCTGCCACGGCGACGATACGGGCCTCCAGGGGAATCTCATAACCGCGCAGCCGGCTCGGGTAACCGGTTCCGTCATAGCGCTCATGATGACCCAGGGCGATCACAGCACCCAATTGCAGGTATTTGGAAGGGCTGTCTTTCAGGATTTCATAACCGATCCGTGCGTGGGTCCGCATGACACTGAGTTCGTTGGGATCGAGTTTCCCGGGCTTCAGGAGAATACCGTCAGGAATGCCGATCTTGCCAATGTCGTGCATGGGAGCGGCGATTTCGATGACATGACAGTCGCTTTCCGGCAAGCCGATTTTTTCCGCCATCAGGCGTGAAAATTTCGCCATGCGGACAACATGGTTGCCGGTCTCTTCATCGCGGTATTCACCGGCCTTAGCCAGGCGCAGCAGGGTTTCATGTTCGCGTATTCTGATTTCCATCGTCGCTTCGTTGACTCTTGACTCCAGTAAAAGCGCGCGGTTTTTGACAATTCGCTGATGATGGCTGAGCAGAAGAAGATTACGGCAGCGTGCGCGGCATTCCGTGTGATCGATCGGCTTGTTCAGGAAATCCGTGGCGCCGGCATCGAGCGCGAGGTAGCGAATTTCCTTATCTTCCACTGCCGTGACCATGACCAGGGGGGTATCGGCGTGAAGTTTGCGCAAACGACGCGTGAATTCGATACCGTCCATCTGCGGCATTTTATAGTCGGTGAGCACGAGATCGGGCTGGTGCTTTCCAGCCCATTCCAGGGCAGAAAGCGGATCGGCGAACGATTTGACTTCAAGATGATCGTCCAGGGTTATAACGAGCTGTTCGAGGATTTTCCGGCTTGTGAACTGATCATCGACGATTAATATGCTAGGCATGGCGTCACATTCCTAGACTGTGCCTTGCCAAATTGATTTAGAACCAAAAACCATGTCACGCCCCACCTTTTCCCTATCTCATTCCGTCATTTTCCCGCGCAGGGTTACTCTCACCCGCCACCCAGGGGTATACCTTAAATCTAGTTCATTCCCCGACTCGAAGTCGGTCAACCCGCCTTGATAAAGAATCGCTTGATGATAAGTCGCTAACTTGATGAAAATACGAAAGTACCTTCAAATCACTTATTCAGCGAAGGGCCGGTGTATCCGCTCCAGCAGGGTGTCGCTGGCCTTCATCTGGTTGATAAGGTCCTTGCGCGTTTCTTCCAGGTCGGCGATGCGCTCGCCCAAAGTATCCATGTTTTCGTGGATTTTCTTCAGCGCCTCGAAGCTGCGGTCGATCGTCGACTTGTGCTGTTGAACCTGGGCAAAAACCGGCGTTACGGCGGCCTGAAACCAGTTCTTAGACGCAGTGTTGCATTCCGTGAATAGCTGCCGAACCTGGCTCACCAGGGTAATGAAGAATTTCTTAATGACGAAGTGTTGTTCCGTCATGACCGTGACTGGACTGTTACGGAATACATCAGCCCGCTCCTCGAGTTTTTTAAATTCCAGGACGAACGGGAGCAGGGACAGTCGCGGTGGAACGATTTTCGCCAGCCCGTATTCGGTATGCAGGCGCAGGTAAATCGCCTCAACCACCTTGCGGATTTCATCTGATTCGAAATTGACCTTTTCCATGCGCTCACGGGTTCCGGCGAATAGTGTGGACATGCCGTTTTTCAGACCGCGAGTGGTCCAGGATTCATTCATGCTGATGCGGGTTTGCTTGATCAGATCATCCAGGCTGGTCATGCTCAAGTGGCCGAGCAGGATCTGCGCCTGTTTCGATAGCGCTGCACGGGTCAGCTGAAAACCCTCAAGTTCCTTGTCGTATTTCTGCTTTTCCAAGCGCATGCGCACGATCATTTTCAGGATCACTTCCCGATTCTTGCCGTTCAGCGTCTTGAGCTCGGCCAATTGCTTGTTAACCCCGAGGAGTTTGGACTCGATCAGGGCGCGGCTGCTTTCCACCCGGCCGCTGATTTCGTGGACGATGCGGTTGCGAATCAGCATATGCCGCGTCGGTATCATGTCTTGTGTCAGCTTGTCTTCCAGTGCCGCCAGCCCGGATCTGGCGATCAGGGCGGGGTCGCCCTTGATCTTCGCTACCAGGCCTTTTTGCGCTGAAACCGGGAAAACCAGCTTGCGGTCAATGTTTAGCGCCCGCGCGGTTTCGTCGATTTGCCGGGCGATGGTCTTTTTCACAACCGTGTCGTCATGCAGTTCGTCCCACAGGATGTCGATCTTGTTTAATGCCACCAGGTGCGGGTTTCCGCGGACGTTATTTACGTGGCTCTTCCAGACATCGAGATCAGTCTTGGTGACACCGGCATCGGCGGCCAGCACGAAAAGAATCGCCTGCACATTCGGCAGGGTGGTAAAGGTTAGTTCGGGTTCGACGCCCAGCGCATTCAAGCCCGGCGTATCCAGCACCACCAGACCCTGTTTAAGCAGGGGGCTCGGAAAATTGACAATAGCGTGCCGCCACACCGGCACTTCGATCAGATTTCCAGAATTGGATGCAGACTTACTGGCTGGCTGCGTTGGATCGTAGAGTCCCAGTTCCTGAGCCTCGCGGATATTGACTTTTTTGGTCTTGGTGATTTCCGAAAGCGCCTCGCGCACTTCTTCGGCAGAACTCAGTTTCAGGATATGGATCGTCGTCCAGTGTACCGGCGTGCGCTTGTATTCAGAGATGGAGGAGGCGGTTTTCCGTGTCTCGATGGGCAGCAGTTTGATGCAGGGCCCGTCTTTTTCGTCCCAACGCAATTCCGTGGGACACATGGTGGTACGTCCGGCGGCGGACGGCAGCAGACGCTGTTTGTAGTCGGAGAAGAATATGGCATTCAAGAGTTCGGTCTTGCCACGGGAATATTCGGCCACCATCGCCACTGTCAACTTGTCCGAGTGCAGCATTTCAATCAGCTCGTAGACGCGCAGATCCTGCTCGCCGTCAGAGAACCCCTGGCGCTCCACCCACGCTTGATAGTCGGCAATGGCCTGTGCGAGATCTTCGCGCCAGTGCTTGAATTGGTTCAAACTGCGGGAAAAAGTATCGATCGCCGCGACTTTGGCTTGACGCGACTGGACAAAATCGCCCATGTCCACGACCTTACCATCGTCAGTGGCGTTCTTATCCTGTGCTGCCGATGCGGTGGTGTTGGTGGTCACGGCGCCTTGCCTGTAAATTCCATATTAATAAAGGATTTAGCCCATAGTTATGCAAAAGTCAGGCCAGTGATCGACTTTTATTGCCTATTTTTTCGGTCTATTTCAGCTCTTTTATCAAGGTTTTCCGTAACCCCAGGCAGTGATTGGTCTTCCGGGAGGAGGGTGGACACCCATCAGGCCAACCGGATTACGCTCAATCTGACGAAAACGGCACATCCGGGTTTTCACATTAGATTTAAGCTTTAAAATTCATGACGTTTTTTCTGAATCGATATGAATTAAAATCAATAAATGCGAGAGAACGCGACGGGACAAGCAATCATTAATGGCTGACACCGCCGACAGTTCCACCGAACAGAAGCTTACTTTCTACCTTCCGGGTTTATTCAGCTTGCCGGGCGATAGTGGTGCCAAGCCCGGCGTGTCTTATCGCACTCTCGAAACATTGCTCTCACGCGGTGAGGTGATTGATCGTCAAATTCCCCGGGGATACGAAGAGGGATTGTTCGCGTTATTCAATCTCGCTCGTCAGGACAATGCCGATCTTCCGGTCGCGGCCGTTACACGCATGTTCGACATGGGCGTGATCGACAAGGACTGGTGGCTGCGCGCCGATCCGGTGCACCTGAGTCTCAACCGCGACCGCTTGATCCTGGCCGATGCACGCAAGCTGGAAGTCACGCCGCAGGATGCCAATCGACTGGTCGCGGAGGTCATGGAAGTATTCAAGGCTGACGGCTGGCTGCTCAAGGCTCCGCACCCGGAGCGCTGGTACCTGAAACCTCTAAAGCCGCCGAAGCTGACCACCACCACGCTCTCACGGGTGGTAGGGCGCGATGTCCACGGTTTTTTGCCGCAAGGTCCCGACGACAAGGCTTGGCATACCATCATGAATGAACTCCAGATCCTGTTACACACCGCCACCGTCAATGCTGAGCGCGAGAAAAACGGCAAACTCCCCATCAACAGCCTGTGGTTTTGGGGCAGTGGGCGTTTGCCGCGCATCACGCCGGTTTCCTGGACCCGGGTGTGGAGCAACGAACCCGTCACCCTGTCGCTGGCAAAACTCTCCGGTACGGCGAGAGGTGCTTTGCCCAGCGATTATGCTGACTGGCGCCGGCAATCAGAGCTTACCGGTGAACACCTCATTATCCTGGATGAGGCGCACGCGGCCTCCCTGTATGCTGATGCGACGGGCTGGCATGAAAATCTGCAAAAAATTGAGCAGAACTGGATGGAGCCGTTGCTGAGCGACCTGCAATCCGGGAAGATCGCGCGCGCCACCCTGTTGATGGACGCTGGGATCGGTTATTCGATTACACCCAGGCTGGCACGCCGCTGGTGGCGCTGGCGCCGTTCGCTTGCCTCACATGGTGTAAGCGCAGATTGAATATGCCTTCCAACGCCCGGATTATTCGCCGTTCACACTGCCATCCAGAAAATTTTCTGTCTGATCTTCATCCGGTGTTACAGCGCATCTATTTGGCGCGGCAGGTCGCCTCGCGCGAGGAGCTCGAACAATCCCTCGACCGCCTGATTTCACCGGCCCAGTTGAAAGGAATCGATGAGGCTTCGACCCTGTTGGCAGAATTCCTGCGTTTGCAAAAACGCATTCTCATCGTCGCGGACTTTGACGCCGACGGAGCCACCAGCTGCGCGCTGGCCATGCGCGCACTACGCAGCCTTGGTGCGGCCGATGTGCGTTACCTTGTCCCGAACCGTTTTGAATTCGGCTATGGCCTCACGCCGGAAATTGTGGCATTGGCGGCGGAGCAGAAACCGGACCTGATCATCACGGTTGATAACGGCATTTCGAGTCTCGAAGGCGTTAAAGCGGCACGGGCGCGCAGAATTGACGTCTTGATCACCGATCATCATTTACCGGGCGAGGTATTGCCGCCAGCGTCCGTAATTGTGAATCCGAATCAGCCCAGTGATAACTTTCCGAGCAAGAACCTTGCCGGTGTCGGCGTGATTTTCTATGTCATGCTGGCGCTGCGCGCGCGCCTGCGTGCCAGCGGCTGGTACATGGAGCGCAATATCGAGGAGCCCAATTTCGCGCGGTTGCTTGATCTCGTGGCGCTAGGCACTGTCGCTGATGTGGTGCCGATGGATGCCAACAACCGTATTTTGGTCGCGCAGGGATTAAAGCGCATCAACCAGGGTCATACCTGTGCCGGTATCGATGCATTGCTGCGTGTTGCCGGCCGTGAGCCCCGTCGTGTGACGGCGATGGACCTTGGCTATATAGTCGGTCCACGCCTCAATGCTGCCGGACGGCTCACCAACATGTCACTCGGCATCGAATGCCTGCTGACAGACGATGCCGCGTCCGCGCACTCCATGGCGCAACAACTTGATGCGCTTAACCGTGAACGGCGTTCTATCGAAGCGGACATGCAAAAGCAAGCGGTCACGGAAGTGGAGGACCTGCAACTCGACATGAATGCGCTGCCACGCGGCCTGTGCCTGTTTCATGAATCCTGGCATCAAGGCGTGATCGGGATTGTCGCGGCGCGTATCAAAGAGCGTGTGCATCGTCCGGTGATCGCCTTTGCCCCCTCGAACGAGACCGAAATCAAGGGCTCGGCCCGTTCCGTGCCTGGATTGCACATCCGTGATGCACTCGATGCCATCGCCGCGCGCCACCCGGAAATGCTTCACAAGTTCGGGGGACACGCCATGGCGGCAGGTCTGACGCTGCAGCGCCGCCATCTCGATGCGTTTCGTAGCGCCTTCAACGAGGAAGTTAGTCATCATTTGTCCGAGGACGATTTGCAGGGCAAGGTGATCAGCGATGGCGAATTGACCCCGGAAGAATTATCACTCCCGGTTGCCGAGCTTCTGCGCGATGCCGGTCCCTGGGGTCAAGGCTTTCCAGAACCCCTGTTCGACGGCCTGTTCGATGTGATCACCCAGCGCGTGGTGGGCGAGAAGCACTTAAAACTCGGCCTGCGCCTGCCCGGAGCCGTGAAAACGCTGGATGCTATTGCGTTTAACAGCATTCATGACGGAGAGCTGCCGGCCTATAAACGTGTCCGTGCCGCCTTCAAACTGGACGTAAACGAATACCAGGGTTACCGCTCCCTGCAATTGATCCTGGAACACTTGGAACACGCGGACACCACAAATCCCGAAACCGAAGCTGCCGCCATTCAGTCGGAATAGCCCTACGGTGCAAGTTCTGTGCTTGCCATGCCGTCGCATTAGGCGCATGCGCAGGTTAATATTCCGCGTATGAAACGCCTTGAAGATTTTGTCGGCAACACGCCGCTGGTGCAGCTCACACGGCTGCCCGGAAAGACCACGAATAGCATTTTGGCGAAGCTCGAGGGCAACAATCCGGCGGGTTCGGTCAAGGATCGCCCGGCGCTGTCCATGATCCAGCACGCCGAGGCGCGCGGTGAAATCAAGCCTGGTGATACCTTAATCGAGGCCACCAGCGGCAACACCGGCATTGCGCTCGCCATGGCCGCGACCATGAAGGGCTATCGCATGATGCTGATCATGCCAGAACATCTGAGCCTGGAGCGGCGCGCGACCATGAAGGCCTTCGGCGCCGAGCTGATTCTCGTTACCCAGGAAGAGGGCATGGAGGGCGCGCGCGATTTGGCGGACAAGATGGAGCGCGAAGGGAAGGGACGAGTGCTCAATCAATTTTCCAATCCGGACAATCCGCGTGCGCATTACGAGCACACCGGCCCCGAAATCTGGCGCGACACGGAAGGCACGATTACGCACTTTGTCAGCTCCATGGGCACCACCGGCACCATCATGGGCGTGTCGCGCTTCATGAAGGAAAAAAATCCTAAAATCCAGATTATCGGCGTGCAACCATCCGAAGGATCGCAGATCCCGGGTATCCGTGCCTGGCCCAAGGAATACCTCCCAAAAATTTATGACGCCAAGCGTGTAGACCGCATCATGGAAGTGACGCAAGCCGAGGCGGAAGACATGACGCGTCGCCTGGCGCGTGAGGAGGGCCTCTTCTGCGGCATCTCTTCCGGCGGTGCGACACTCGCAGCGCTGCGGTTGTCACAGGAAGTCAAGAATGCCGTGATCGTGACTATCATCTGCGATCGCGGCGATCGTTATCTCTCGACCAAGGTATTCCCGGATTAAGATGAACGTCCTTGCCTTTGACATCGAAACCGTTCCCGACGTTGCCTTGGGGCGCAAGCTCTACGGCCTTGACGGCCTAAATGACAAAGACACGGCGCAAGTCATGTTTGCGAAGCGCCGCGAGCAGACGGGTGAATCTGAGTTTCTGCGCCATCATTTGCATCGCGTGGTGGCGATTTCAGCGGTCCTGCGGCGCGAGGACAGCCTCACGGTCTGGTCGCTGGGGGAAGCTGAATCGGACGAGGCTGATCTGATACGCCGCTTTTTCGATGGCATCGAGAAATACACGCCGACACTGGTGAGCTGGAACGGTGGTGGGTTTGACATGCCAGTGCTGCATTACCGCGCGCTGGCGCATGGCATTTCCGCCCCGCGCTACTGGGAAAACGGCACGGACGATCAGAGCTTCCGGTGGAACAATTATTTAAGCCGTTACCACGAGCGCCACACGGATCTTATGGACGTGCTCTCGGGTTACCAGCCGCGTGCCGTAGCACCGCTCGATGAGATGGCGCTGTTGCTGGGCTTGCCTGGCAAGCTCGGCCGCCATGGGAGCGAAGTCTGGGGCCAGTATTTGGAAGGCAATCTCAAAGAGATTCGCGATTACTGCGAAACCGATGCACTCAACACTTATCTTATATACCTGCGCTATGAACTCATGCGCGGCAATCTCGACGAGGCGGGACACAAGCGCGAATCTGAATTGGTACGCAAAACCTTGCGCGAAGCCGGGAAACCGCACTTCAACGAGTTTCTCAAAGCCTGGAAATAGGCTTAAGAATGGCCACGCTCGCGATGAAAGGCTCCAATCCCCACAGCAATTCGCCGCCAAGCGCCGAAAATCCCGTGGCCACGGTGACCACCTTCAGCCACGACTGCCGCGGAGTGGCCCGTCTCGATGGCAAGGCGGTGTTCATCGATGGCGCGCTGCCGGGGGAAACCGTGCGATTTCGCTATCTTCACCGGCAAAAGCGTTATGACACCGCAGAAGTGGTGGAAATAATCAAGCCGAGTCCGGATAGGGTGACACCATCATGCCCGCATTACGGCACCTGCGGCGGTTGCGGCCTGCAGCACATGCGCCCGGAGGTTCAGCTTCAATCCAAACAACAGATTCTGTCAGAACAATTGGAGCTGCTTGGCAAGGTAAAGCCCGAATCCTGGCTAGCGCCCATCACCGGTCCGGCTTTTGGCTATCGCCGGCGCGCACGTCTTGGGGTGCGTCAGGTGGCGAGCGCCGGCGGCGTGGTCATAGGTTTTCGTCAAAAAAACAAAAGTTTCCTGGCGGATCTTGAGACTTGTCTTGTGCTCGAACCGATGGTTTCAGCGCTGTTGCCGGCGCTACACGTGCTGATCGATGGGCTTTCCTGTCCGGATCGCATCCCGCAGATCGAGGTAGCGGGAGGCACGAACGCCTCCTCTCTGGTTATCCGCCACCTGGTACCGTTGACCTACGAAGACCGGGAGCGGCTCGCCGCCTTTGGTGAAGCCAACGGTATTCGGATCTATCTTCAGCCCGGAAAGCCAGATTCGATTGCCCCCCTGTGGCCAAGCGTGCACAAACCACTGTATTACCGAATCCCGGGTTTCGAGGTGGATATCCGCTTCGAGCCGGCCGATTTCATCCAGATCAACGATGCCGTCAACAACGCCATGGTGGCGCGCGTGGTCGAGCTGCTTGAGCCGACAGCTAAAGATGCTGTGCTCGATCTCTTTTGCGGCCTGGGAAATTTCACGCTTCCTTTGGCACGTCGTGCCGGGCGTGTGCTGGGTGTGGAGAGCGAAAAGGCACTGATCGAGCGCGCTCGAGCCAATGCGCAATTAAACAAAATTATGAACGTCGAATTTGTTCACGCTGATTTATATCGTGAAAGCTTTAACGCGTCGTGGAACCATTTCGCCGCGAACAAGTTGCTGCTCGACCCGCCGCGCAGCGGCGCGATCGAGATCATCAAGAGTCTGGTCGAGCCGCTTCCGTCTAGAATTGTTTACGTGTCCTGTTATCCGGCAACGCTGGCGCGCGACAGCGAATATCTGGTGCAGGTGCTTGGTTATCGCCTCACCGCCGCTGGCGTCATGGACATGTTCCCGCAGACCAGCCATGTTGAATCCATGGCGCTGTTCATCAAATCTTGAAATGGCCTTGTCCTCGCACACAATCGAAGTCGATATTCCGGCCCAGACCCTGACGCTCAAGGACGGAAAGGGCAATTCACTCATGCACGCCCGCATCTCAAGCGCCCGCAACGGTGCCGGGGAGGAGATACACAGCGAAAAAACCCCGCGGGGGGAGCATTACATCCGCGCCAAGATCGGCGCCGGATTGCCGCCCAACTCGGTGCTTATTTCGCGCCGTCCAACCGGGGAACTGTACTCACCAGAGCTTCGCGCCGCGTTTCCCAACCGTGACTGGATCCTGACGCGCATCCTATGGCTCTGCGGGCGCGAACCGGGTAAAAATCGCCTCGGAAACGTCGATACCATGCGCCGCTACGTCTACATCCACGGTTGCCCGGACGAGGACCCAATGGGCGTCCCCGGCTCGCGCGGCTGCATCAAGATGCGCAATAACGAGATCATCGAGCTTTTTGACCGCGTCGCTCCTGGCACGCGCGTGCTCATCAAGGGCTGACATGCCGCTCGGCCCGGTCATGCTCGACCTTGCGGGGCTGGAGTTGACGGCCGAAGAGCGCGAGCGCCTTCAGCATCCGCTCGTGGGCGGCGTCATCCTGTTCTCACGCAATTATTTTTCGCCCCCACAGGCGGAGAGGCTGGTGCAAGAGATCCACGTGCTGCGCGAGCCTCAATTGCTGGTCGCGGTGGATCATGAAGGCGGGCGGGTGCAGCGTTTCCGCGAGGGCTTCACAGCGCTGCCGCCAATACGGGAACTCGGACGCATTCACGAGGAGAACGCCAAACGCGCACGCCGGCTGGCCGAAACCAGCGGCTGGTTGATGGCCACGGAATTGCGCGCTATTGGGATCGATTTCAGCTTCGCACCGGTGCTCGACCTCGACCGCGGCATGAGCCAGGTGATCGGCGATCGGGCGTTTCACTCCCATCCGGAGACCGTGGCTGATCTCGCCCATGCTTACATGCTCGGCATGCATCACGCCGGGATGGCCGCCACCGGCAAGCATTTCCCCGGCCACGGGGCGGTCGCGGCCGACTCGCACCTGGCGCTGCCGGTGGACGATCGCATGCTGGTGGACATCCAGGCCGAGGACATGGTGCCGTTCGAGCGTATGATCCACTTCGGAGTTGAGGGCATCATGCCGGCGCACGTTGTCTATCCCAGGGTGGATGCGCTTCCGGCCGGGTATTCGAGCATCTGGCTGCGCAAGATCCTGCGCGAACAATTGGGCTTCCAGGGAGTCATCTTCAGCGACGATCTGTCCATGGAGGGTGCCAAGGTCGTCGGAGACGTCGTGGCACGCGCAAAAATGGCACTTTCTGCCGGCTGCGACATGGTGCTGGTGTGCAACGACACCGCGGCCGCCGATCAGGTGCTGGAAGGGCTGGGAGAGCACGACGATCCGGTGTCGCATCTGCGCCTGGTGCGCATGCACGGGCGCGAGCATCCGACGCGCATGGCGTTGGCGCAGGATCCGTCGTATCGCGACGCGGTACGTGCGGTCACCGGTATCGCCTGAAGGCAAAATAATATTTGATTCACGCTGTAGATGTCCGATAATTAGCGTTAATCAATCGCGGATTTTCCGCCGGGGGTATTAGGAATTGGATCTGTTAAAGCCGCTCAAAAAGCTTCGGCTCGAGAGCTTCAACAACCTCACCAAAACGCTGAGTTTCAACATCTACGACATCTGCTATGCCCCCAGCGAGCAAGCCCAGAAGGAATACCTCGAGTACATCGACGAGGCGTACAATGCTGAGCGATTGACCAGCATCCTGAGCGATGTGGCCAACATCATCGGCGCCAACATCCTCAACATTGCGCACCAGGATTACGACCCGCAGGGCGCGAGCGTCACCATGCTCATCTCCGAATTGCCGATTCAGGAAGAGCCGCTGAACCCCGAGGCGCCCGGCCCGATTCCCGACGCCGCACGCCATCCGCAAAATCGCGGCGCACAGGGAAGCCTGTTCGAGAACGGGCATCCAGTGAAAGAATCCGTCGTGGCCCATCTCGACAAAAGCCACATCACCGTGCACACCTACCCGGAGTCACATCCTGACAACGGTTTCGCCACGTTTCGCGCCGATATAGACGTTTCCACTTGCGGCAAGATCTCGCCGCTGCGCGCGTTGAATTACTTGATCCACAAATTCGAGTCGGACATCGTGATCATTGATTATCGCGTACGCGGCTTCACCCGCGACGTGAAAGGCACCAAGCATTACATCGACCACAAGATCAATTCGATCCAGAATTTCGTCGACAAGAACACACTCGCTAAGTACCAGGCCATGGACGTGAACGTCTACCAGGAAAACATTTTCCACACCAAGATGATGCTGAAAGACTCCAAGCTCGACAATTATCTGTTCGGCGTGAAGGAAACCGAGCTTCCGCCACAGGAGCACAAGATCGTCTCGAACCGCCTGAAGCACGAGATGGCGGAGATCTTCTACGGCACCAACATGGTGCGGATAAGCTGATCCCGACGCATTCCGGTTTTCCCCCAAGTTTTTCCTTCTGTCGTTTGATCCCGAAGTTCGCTAGGATGGCGGCGTACGTTTCGTCTGTGCGATCCAATGCCCGAATTCAATCACGACTGCCTGGCCTGTCCGCGGTTGGCGAGTCATTTGTCCAACATCCGCGACATGTACCCGACGTACTATGCGCGGCCGGTACCGCCATTCGGCGACCCGATGGCACGCCTGCTTATTATCGGGCTCGCACCCGGCATGCACGGCGCCAACCGCAGCGGGCGGCCGTTCACCGGCGATCACGCTGGCATTCTTTTGTACGAAACGTTGTACCGCCACGGCTTCTCCGATCGGCGTGAATCGAAACACCCGCGCGATGGATTGAGGCTTAAAGACTGTCGCATCACCAACGCCGTCAAATGCTTGCCGCCGGGAAACAAACCGTTGCCGGCGGAAATCGCCACCTGCAATCTTTATCTCCAGACCGAACTCTTAAAACTCGCGCCAGGAAGCGTGCTGCTCGCGCTTGGTAACATCGCGCACGAGTCGGCATTGCTGGCGAGCAAACTCAAGCGCAAGGAATATAAATTCGTGCACGGCGCGCATTATGAACTGCCCAACGGTCTGCAGTTGCTCGATTCCTATCACTGCAGCCGCTACAACACCCAGACCAAACGCCTGACGGCGGAGATGTTCGATGCCATCGTGCGCCAAGCGCGTGAACTGCTCCCCGTGTGAGCCATGCCCGTTGAACATCCGAAATCCTTAATCATGTCCCTGCCGCCGAAGCCCGGCATCTATCGCATGCTGGGCGGGAAAGGCGAGGTGCTGTACGTCGGCAAGGCGCGCAACCTGCGAAAGCGGGTGCAGAGTTATTTTCGGGGCAGTGGCCTGGAAGCGCGTGTACTGCTGCTCATGCAACAAGTCAACGACGTCGAGATCACCGTCACGCACACAGAAACCGAAGCGCTGCTGCTGGAAAATAACCTTATTAAAACGCTCCATCCGCGTTTTAATATCCTGTTGCGCGACGACAAGAGCTACCCGTATATCTTCGTCTCCGAGGGTCAGAAATACCCGCGAATTGGTTTCCATCGCGGCGCCAAGCGCGAAAAGGGGCATTACTTCGGCCCGTACCCATCGTCCTACGGCGTGCGCGAGACGCTGAATCTGATGCAAAAGATCTTCCGTGTGCGCCAGTGCCAGGACAGCTTTTTCCGCAACCGCTCGCGCCCCTGCCTGCAATACCAGATCAAGCGCTGCTCTGGCCCTTGTGTGGACCTCATCACACCCGAGCGCTACGCGGCCGATGTACAGCAGGCGGTGATGTTCATGGAAGGCAAAAGCCAGAATTTGATCCGCGACAGCATCAAGGAAATGGAACAGGCCTCGGACAAGCAGGATTTTGAAACGGCGGCGCTGTTGCGCGACCGCATCGCGATGTTAAAGCGCATTCAGGAAAAGCAATACATCACCGCGGAGGGCGGGGACGCCGACGTGCTGGCTATTTCCGCGACACCACAAGCTGCCTGTATTGTCGTGACCTGGATCCGTGCCGGGCAAAACCTCGGCAGCAAGGCATTTTTCCCGCGCATGGGCGCGGAATCCACTTCCTGGGAAATCCTGGATGCGTTCCTGTCGCAATATTACCTCTCCGGGCGCACCATTCCGGTGCGAATTTACCTGAGCGAAGCCATTGTCGACCGCCCGCTGCTCGAGCGCGGCTTCAGCGAACAGGCCGGCCGAAAAATCTCTCTCATTGTCAACCCGCGCGGTGCCCCGCGCCGCTGGGTGCAGATGGCCAGGTTCAATGCCACAGATGCGCTGCGCCGCCATATTGCCGGCAAAATTGACGTGCAAGGCCGTTTCGAGGCGCTGCGCGATGCTTTGCATCTTGAATCCACCCCTGAGCGCATTGAATGCTTCGACATCAGCCACACCATGGGCGAGGCCGCGGTGGCCTCATGCGTGGTTTTCGATGCCGGTGGACCGGTGAAATCGGATTACCGGCGCTTCAATATCGAGGGCATCGAGCCGGGTGATGACTACGGCGCCATGACCCAGGCCTTGACGCGCCGCTACCGCAAGGTGAAGGAAGGCGAGGGCAAGCTGCCCGATCTTCTGCTCATCGACGGCGGCAAGGGCCAGCTCTCGGCCGCCGAAGGCGTGATGCAGGAATTGCAGGTGGAAGGCCTCAAACTCGTGGCCGTGGCCAAGGGGCGCGAACGAAAACCAGGGCAGGAGCAGCTTTTCTTGTCCGGTTCCAGGCGGCCCACTATACTGCCCGCGACTTCTCTTGGGCTGCACCTGATTCAGCAGATCCGCGATGAGGCCCATCGCTTCGCCATCGCCGGGCACCGGGCGCGCCGAGGAAAAGCACGCACTACCTCAACCCTGGAGCAGATTCCGGGCATCGGTGGGCGGCGGCGACAGGCGCTGCTCAAGAACTTCGGCGGGCTGCGTGAAGTCGCCCGCGCCGGTGTTGAGGACCTCACACGCGTGCCGGGCATCAGCCCGCAGCTCGCGCAAAAGATTTACGACGCCTTCCACGGCGAGGAATAATAAAAGAAATGCTGCTAAACGCCCCCAATGTCCTGACACTACTGCGCATCGCCCTGATCCCGGCGTTTATCGTGGCGTACTACTGGACCCACCCGATGTCCCACATGCTCGCGACGGGACTCTTTGTCCTGGCGGCACTTACCGACTGGCTGGATGGGTACCTGGCGCGCAAACTCCAGCAAACCTCGCACTTTGGAACCTTCCTGGACCCGGTGGCGGACAAGCTCATGATCGCGGCGGCGCTGGTCATGCTGGTGGCCGACCCCAAGGTGCAGGCACATGTGCTGGATATCCGACTGTTTGCCGTAGTGGTGCTGGTCATCGTGGGACGTGAAATCACCGTTTCGGCCCTGCGTGAGTGGATGTCAGAAGTAGGCAAACGTTCGCATGTGGCCGTGTCCTTCCTGGGAAAGATCAAAACAATCTCGCAAATGGTCGCGATCCCATTCCTGTTGTGGCAACAATCCTTGTGGGGCCTGCCGGTTTTCCGGATTGGTGAAATTCTTCTCTATCTCGCCGGGGCGCTGACTCTGTGGTCCATGCTCGCTTATCTCAAGGCCGCTTGGCCCAATCTCATCGCCCCGCGATAAGGGTAAACTTTTCATAATAATTTCAAATAGATTTGAATATCCGTTAAATTAATTGATCAACTTATTTTTCCGCCTTTCTGTCATTTCAGGAGGCTGTCATGCTCCAGCTGCGCCCCAACTGTGAATGCTGCAACAAAGACCTCCCACCGGATTCTACGGAAGCGCGTATCTGTTCCTACGAGTGCACCTTCTGTGCAACCTGTGTCGAGACTGCTCTGAAGGGCATATGCCCGAACTGTGGCGGTGAATTTGCCCCCCGCCCGAGACGCCCGCTGAATAAATTGGTTAAGGACCCGGCCTCGAAAGAGCGCATCTACAAGCCATCAGGATGCAGTCGCTTAGCCTGACCACGATAACTCAGTTTCTGAGCGGTTAGTTCCTAACTCCTGGCTACAAGCAAATAGTTTTTCTAACCTGCGCGCAACGCACACAAGAAATCTGTGAGTCAGCCACCCACACACTCGCATAAGTCGCTAAACTACAAGGAAATATCAGGTTCATTGCTTGACAGCGGGCGGGCCGTCCTTACAATGCTCGTCCTCACGCGGGAATAGCTCAGTTGGTAGAGCGCAACCTTGCCAAGGTTGAGGTCGCGAGTTCGAACCTCGTTTCCCGCTCCAGACACTCGGGGAGGCACCCATAGCCGGGTCCTCCCTATTTTCTTCCAGGATCTGGCTGGGTTGCAGAGTGGTTATGCAGCGGCCTGCAAAGCCGTCTACGCCGGTTCGATTCCGGCCCCAGCCTCCAAATTACAAGCAGTGGCGGACAAATAAAGGTGAGGGCGCGTAACTAATCGTTTATTTAGCGCTGGATTTCTTTGGTTTCCACTCCCGTGCCAGTCGTTGTGCTTCGGCGATTAAGTCAGGCGTCATCTTGGTGGCCACGCCATTGCGGCCTGTTACGGCATGATCTCTAACTTCTCCATTGCCCCCTGCGCTCGCCAAATTAAACCACATATGTGCCGCGACATAATCCTGCGGCACGCCTTTGCCCTCGCTATACATCACGCCGAGGTTGAGTTGAGCTGAGGCATTCCCTTGTTCCGCTGCCTTGCGGTACCACTTCACCGCTTTGGCATCATCCCGCGGCACGCCTTTGCCTTTGACATGCATCACGCCGAGGTTGAGTTGAGCTGAGGCATTCCCTTGTTCCGCTGCCTGGCGGTACCACCTCACCGCCTCGCCATAATCCTGTGTTACGTCGATGCCTTCGTCATACATGGTACCGAGGAAGGCCTGGGCCTTGGCATTCCCTTGTTCCGCTGCCTTGCGGTTCCACCTCACCGCCTCGGCATGATTCTTCGGTACGCCGATGCCTTCCGCATACATGACGCCGAGGCTGTGTTGGGCCTTGGCTTCCCCTTGTTCCGCCGCCTGGCGGAACCACTTCACCGCCTCGGCGTTATCCTGTGGCACGCCCCGGCTTTTAAGATACATGACGCCGAGGTTGTGTTGCGCCGAGGCATCCCCTTGTTCCGCCGCCTGGCGGTACCATTTCACCGCCTCGGCGTAATCCTGCGGCACGCCTAACCCTTTGTCATAACTGACGCCGAGGTTGTGTTGGGCTGAGGCATGTCCTTGTTCCGCCGCCATGCGGTACCACTTTACCGCCTCGGCGTAATCCTGCGGCACGCCTAAGCCTTCGTCATACATGAGGCCGAGGTCAAATTGGGAGTTGGCATTCCCCTGCATGGCAGCCGCTGTGAATTCTTTAAGAGCAGTGGCGTAGTCCTTGCGCTCGAAAGCCATAACACCTTTCTCAAAATCAGCCCATGCCGTTGTAGTAACGCCGAGAAGGAAAAATGCGACAAGAAGAGCGCGTAGCATATGGGTCTCGGTGGCTTTGATGCCCTGATTATTGTTTTGTGCCATACCCATAACCCCAATCAATCCCAAACATTCCGTACTGCCGTGGATGCGTATCATCGCCGTGGGGTAAATTTGGGGCAACTGCTTCAATAATTCACAGTGTTGGGATTTGTTGCCGATTCGGTAAATCCTTGAAAGATTTGCTGTTGTTATATTGTTACTGTTACTCGGCCCGGAAATACAGCAAAGCCGCCTATGCTGGTTCGATTCCGACCCCAGCCTCCATTTTCCCATTTTCTTCCTACGGTCCCCCCGGCCGTATACACTCAGCCCCGTGCCTGGGTGGCGAAATTGGTAGACGCAAAGGACTTAAAATCCTTTGGAGGGCAACCTCCGTGCCGGTTCGAGTCCGGCCCCGGGCACCACTCACTTATCAATATTGAATCAAATGGATATCTAGAGATATTCGACTAGATTCTGAGATAATTAATAGCCTTAATTCATGCGTCGTCGTCAGATCGGGTTCTATCCCGGAAGAATTCAATTCCGAATCGCCAGATATCATCTCCATGCCTCTGCTGCGTCTCGAAAAGGTTTCCCTGGCCTATGGCCACCGTGCATTGCTGGAGCATGCCCAGCTTGAAATTGACCGCGGTGAACGGCTTTGCCTGGTCGGGCGCAACGGCGAGGGCAAGTCGTCCCTGATCCGCCTGTTGAGCGGCGAAGCTGCCCCTGACGACGGCAGTATTTGGATCCGCCCCGGCACGCGCATTGCGCACCTGGCGCAGGAAGTCAGCCCCGACAGTGAGGAATCCGTGTTCGACATCGTCGCCGGCGGACTGGCCGAGTTGGGGAACGTGATCTCGCAATACCACCACGTCGCCACCGAACTCGCACACGCGCCCAGCTCGGCGCTAACGGCGCGCCTTTCACAGTTGCAGCACGCGCTCGAGGCTGGCGATGGCTGGCGGCTGGAGCAGCGAGTGGAGATGGTGCTCTCGCGCCTCAATCTCGACGGTGATGCCAGCGTGCATTCGCTCTCGGGCGGCTGGCGCCGGCGCGTGATGCTGGCGCGTGCTTTGGTGTGCGAGCCGGACCTGCTGCTGCTCGATGAGCCGACCAATCACCTGGACATCGAAGCCATCACCTGGCTGGAAGAATTTCTGGTGAACTACAATGGTGCGCTGCTGTTTGTTAGCCACGACCGCGCATTTTTAAAGCGCCTGGCCACGAGGATTATCGAACTGGACCGCGGCGAGCTCACTTCCTGGCCCGGGAATTACGACGACTATCTGCGCCGCAAGGAAAACCAGCTCGTGGTGGAAGCGCAGCACAATGCGCTCTTTGACAAGAAACTTTCCCAGGAAGAGGCGTGGATCCGTCAGGGCGTGAAGGCGCGGCGCACGCGCAACGAAGGCCGGGTGCGCGCGCTCGAGGCCCTGCGCGAAAAGCGCCGCCAGCGTCGTGATCGCGTGGGCAAGGTGAGCCTGAAATTGGAGGAGGGCGAGTTGTCCGGCCAGCTGGTATTCGAGGCCAAGCACGTCGATTTCAGTTTCGGCGACAACGTGGTCATCAAGGATTTCTCAACGCGCATCATGCGCGGCGACCGCATTGGCATCGTCGGTCCCAATGGCGCCGGCAAATCCACGCTGATCCAGTTACTGTTGGGCGAACGGGAACCGACCCGCGGTAAGCTGCGTCGCGGCACCCGGTTGCAGGTGGCGTATTTCGACCAACAGCGCGAGAGCCTTGACCCGGACGCCATGGTAATGGACAGCGTGGGTGAAGGCAGCCAGACAGTGACCGTCAACGGCCGCAGCCAGCATGTTGCCGGCTATTTGCAGAATTTCCTGTTCCCCACGGAGCGGCTGCGCTCCCCGGTGAGCACGCTTTCCGGTGGTGAGCGCAACCGCTTGATGTTGGCACGGCTGTTCGCACGACCGGCCAATTTGCTGGTGATGGACGAGCCGACCAACGACCTGGACGTGGAAACCCTCGAACTGCTGGAAGAACTGCTGCTTGAATACCAGGGCACGCTGTTACTGGTCAGCCACGACCGCGCGTTTCTGGATAACGCCGTCACCAGCACGCTGGTGTTCGAAGGTGGCGGACGCGTCAATGAATATGTCGGCGGTTATACCGATTGGCTGCGACAAATAAAGCCGGCGCACAAACCCGAATCCCCCGCCAAGCTTGCCAAGCCCGCGCCGGAAACCCCGCGCACCAAATCCCGAAAGCTGTCGTACAAGGATCAGCGCGAGCTCGACGCCCTCCCGGCAAAGATTGAAACGCTGGAAGCAGAGCAGGGACGCCTGCAGGCTTCCGCCAGCCACGCCGATTTCTACCAGCAGCCGAATGAGACCATCACTGCCACGCTCGCACGCCTGCAAGCCGTGAGCGCAGAGCTCGAAGCTTGTTACGCCCGTTGGGAGATGCTGGAGTCGCAGGTTGCCGCGAACGAATACATGAGGCAGCAGGATTGAAGATTAAGTGCTGAAAAAGCGTGTAACGCTACGATGGGGCGCAACGTCAGTCGCTGAAGTCCAGCCCCGCGATGATGCGGTTCAGTTGTCCTTGCGGGCCGGCTTCGTTGGCGAGAGCCGTATTGCCGCTGTCCCGGTCGCGCTGACTCGCCTCGACCTTTTCAATGTAGCGCGTGTTGCACAACGCCACGGCTTTCTTGAGGATCTGCAAGTGCTCGACGATCTCGTCCGGCGAGCGGACCCAGGTTTCGATGTACAGGCACTCATCAATATTTATCTTTGCCGGAAATTCATTTTTGGATTGGTCATCGGTGAACTCCCGACACCAATCAACCGGCGCCTTGTGCGTGAGCCGGAAGCAGAGATCGATGTAAGGTTTCTTGCTGATCCGCGGCGGGCGCTTTTCGTCGATGCCCATGATTCTGATGTCGCTGATGCCTTCCATAAGTGCATTTCCTCAAAAAAAACTTAAGTAGACGAAAGACTGCTTCCGTTATTTTTCGAGCCCGGCCGTCTCAGTAGCGTGAGCCATGCGAAAGGTCGGTGGCAAATGCCGGGGTGCGCAGATTGGCGAGCCGGCTGCCTTGCGTAACCGGTCCACCGACAAAAAGCCGGTTCAGGTACTTGGTGCCACCTTGGCCGGAAAAGTTTTGATTGAGAGCGCCGGCGGTTGTCCGCGCCGTGATTGGCAGGCCATGCTCCAGATAATAATTGCGCAGGAAAACAATCACTTCCCAATGTTTATCGTTGAAATCAACGCCTTCGTTTACTGCCAACGCCTGGGATTTGCTGCGATCCCAGCCCTGGCCGGTCAATTCTGTCACACGGTCGCAGACTTCTTTACCTGAAGTCTCGGTTTCCTGGGGATTTGAGTAGTACTGTTTCATATATGTATCCTTGTGTAGCTTGTGAAGTAGGGTGGTATTTAATGTGTCTGACGAACGAAGCCAAGGACGCGGGATATCAGAGCCTAGCTTCAGGGCGGTGGAGCACGTCATTGCATCGCGTGCTCCTCGCCATTCTGGTCGTGTTTGCCGTTTCGGCAGGGCCCAATACCCGCTCAGGCCCGTTGGAACCTCAATGGGAATAGTCGGCCGTGGAGTTGCTCAGCGTGCTCGCCATATGCCGTTCCGGTTGCTCAACAATCATGTCGAGGTAGGTCTGGCGCGAGGCCCTGTTTTCGAAGTAAATCGTCAGGTTATTCATGTCATCGCCCTCGAC
>Ga0224512_10000941_pt1 | contig 29339 bp, 34 predicted proteins | sample SF_May12_sed_USG_4_FD_169103 | JGI IMG/M metagenome (GOLD analysis project Ga0224512, IMG submission 169103) | Sediment microbial communities from San Francisco Bay, California, United States - SF_May12_sed_USGS_13 | ecosystem: Environmental > Aquatic > Marine > Sediment | place: USA... | reverse complement strand
AGTGGCTGTAAACCCTTAAAATGGTAATTAATTGCTAGGTTTTTGGGCCTATAGCTCAGCATGGATAGAGTGTTGGACTTCTAATCCAATGGCCAAGGGATCGAAGCCCTTTGGGCCCATATTCTCCAGGATTCGAGACCTGCTCTTAAGCAAATGAAACATGACATTATGGAGAAAAATAATGTCTAATAAAAAGAAGAAAAAACCCGCAACAAAAGATCTTCTAAATGATGAAAACGTTAGACGCTGGTATGATAACACAAGCAGGGGAAGTAAGCTAAATGCAGACATTAGACTACGCAGGTTGAATTTATTCTGTTACAGAACAGACACCACACCTATCAAGCTTGTAAAGATTGGGAAAAAAGATGTCATAAAGATAGAGAACATGTTACTTGATCATGTGTCCTGGTTGGAATCGCAAAACTATGCGCCAAACTATGTAGAGGGAATACTAAAGTCAATAAAGTCATGGCTTGTCTTCAACTATGTCGAACTAAAAAGAAAGATAAAGATTGCAAATGCCGGAATCCCCGTAAACATACAAGACGAACAAGTGCCAACCAAGACACAGCTGCAATCAATTCTAAATGTATCAAATCCCAGAACTCGTTCTAGTATCAGTTTGATGGCTTTTTCAGGTATCAGGCCGCAAGTGATGGGAAATTATGATGGAACAGACGGTCTCAAGCTAGCTGATCTGCCTGATTTGGTCATTACATCTGAAGGTAAATCAGTTAGTTTTGCACATGTTCCTGCAATGGTAACAGTAAGGGCCACACTTAGTAAGACAAGAAACAGGTACTTTACGTTCTTGCCATCTGAAGGCTGTGAATATGTTCTGGGTTATCTGAGAAAAAGGATTTCAGCTGGTGAAAAACTTGCTTTAGATTCACCTGTCATATCCTTGGAGCAAGGATATTATTCTAGAAGGAGATACAACAAAATTCAGAAACCATCCAGCTTAATCACAACACCACGAATTACATCTGACATTAGGAAATCCATATGGAGCATAGTCAAGGTAAGACCATACGTTTTGCGAGCATATTTTGACACGCAATTACTGCTTGCAGAAAGCCACGGAAGGATGACTCATGCATACAGACAGTTCTTTATGGGTCACAAGGGAGACATTGAAGCTAGATACACTACAAACAAGGGAAGGCTCACTGATGAGATGATTGCAGACATGAGAAGGGCATATTCTGAGAGTCAACAATTTCTGTGTACGGTAAATAGTGACAACAACTCCACTCAAAACAAAAAGGAGATGTTGCTTGACATGTGGCGTGAGCAGGCAAAGCTTTACGGGATTGATCCTGTAAAAATCAAAATAGAAAAACAAAGAATGATTAATCCAAAGAATACAAACGACAAAATATTACCAGACACAGAACAGCAAACAAACACAATAAGACAAGAGATAATGAAAGCAATGTCTGCATCTCAAGAAAGACAACAGCAAGGATACGATGGAAAGATAATAACAAACGATGAGCAGCTATTGCATCACATATGTCAAGGTTGGGAACCGATAAAGGAACTAGCAGAAAATCGCATTATCATTAGAAGAAAAAAATAATTATGATTATTTTTTAGAATCATTAATTAATTTTAACGATGCTTCCACGGATTTTTCTTTTGTCTCATATGCTTCTTTTGTTATAATGGACATCAATGAATTGACTAGCGTGATGTAGGGTTTTACTGTCTGACTAATCATGTAATCAACAAATTCATGTTGCAATGTGTCTATTGCATCTGAGATGTTCTCGGAGTATATCGTGATGATGTTGCCCTCGACTTTTCCTTCAATCTGCGAATTGTTTTGTGGAGACCAAATCACATCAAAATTGTGCATCATCATGTAACCCGTCGTTTTTTGCAGCCTGTCAAGTTCTGCCAGCAGTAGCAAATTCTTTTGAATAATTGTGTCCTTTTCTTTCATATCGGAATATCTTGATTTGTATAAAAGGAGCAAAATTTGCAATAAGGTTGCTTTTAAAGAAATGATATTTCATATTATGTGAGGCAAAAAACCCAAACCACAAATTATTCAATAAATGAGACAATAACAAAATCAGCTGACTGCGGCAGCATTACAATTGTCAAGGAGCTGCATTTGAGATGATCATTCCACAACAAGATGTACTGGATGTCATATTTTTGATAGTGGCCATTGTAACTACAGTCGGACTGCCACACGCAATAGGCGGTTCCTTGCAATCAGGAAAGATGCAACGATTCAGATCAGAGGAAAATGCTGTACGATTTTTTACAATACTTGGAATTGCAATATTTGATGGCGTGGTGATTTTACCGATGGTGCAGATTGATGTGCAGATTGATACAATGGTGGTACTTGGACTGGTAGGAATCTGTTTTCTTGTGTCATGGATGATGTTCTCAAAGGGAACAGAGAGAGGTACGGATCTGTTCAGTCTTGATCTAAACTCCATGTCTGAGCAATTATCTCAAACCATAACATATCTCAAAGAGGAAACTGCATCGGTAAAGAATGATCACAAAGATGATGCACAGTCAATTCAGAATCACATGAGCAGTTTTGCAAAAAAGCTTGAGCTAGACAAAAAGATACAGGATTATGCTAAAGATTCTGTAAAACAAGAAGTGAACGAACACATCCAACAAATCTACGGATATTGTAATGAGACACTGGATATGTGCAAAAAAGACAATGAGGAGATTGCAGAAAAAGTTGTAGAGAGAATTACTGAGCTGCTAGAAGAAGAAAAAAAGAAAGAAGAAGATTATAATGATGATAGTACCAACAGTACAATTCAAGACAAGGAAGAGGAATCACATACAAAAGATATTGATGATAAAATCAACAGTGAGGAAATATCTACAACAACAACATCTTCAGGTCCAACTGACACACAAAAAAGCCAAAAGATATTGCATACGGCATCTGCAAATTTTTCTGAGTACAAGCCAAAATCCCACAAGCTGTGCATTGTAATGTATAATCTGCTCAAAAACAGACAAACTATGGGAAACGAGTCTTACAGGCCAAATCTGTCAGAAATCTCAGGACTGTCTGGAGTCAACAAATCACAAGTAAAAATGCGACTGCAAGCACTGGCAAACCAGGGACTAGTCACAATGAACAAGGGGGAGCAATCCAGAATAGAGTTTGAACTTTCTCCAAAACTACATAAATTGTTCAACCCAGTATTAGAGAACCAAAGAGAGGGAGGAATGGAATCATTTTTCCTAATTCAGCATGCAAAAAGATACCATCTGGATAATGAAGACTATTTTGAGGTGCTAAAACAAGACATCACAATAGAGCAACCTGATGCAATATCAATTCCAATATTGGACAATGACAGCTTTGATGTGCTAAATTCAGTAGCAATTGAGATAGAGTCTCCACAGGAGATAAGGTCACATCCTCAACAGGTCAAATCAAATATGACAAAGAGTCTGCAATGGTTTTCTAGAGTAGAGACGTGGTGCTATGATGATACCCAAGACAAGATTCAAGACATTCTAGAAGAAATTGACCCACAACTGATACCCAGAATCACGATTATGCCGGTTCATCAAGACGGTTCACTGGCATAGTTCCCACACTTTATTATATATTGTAAAATGTGATTTTTTTGTGAACTGTTCAGGTGAACCAAACTGGTGAACTATACCAGTCACCAGGAAAATTTAGTTGGATAATAGATGTCACTTCCCATTCTAAATAATGAATTCCGTATTATCATACCAAAAGATACTAGTCTTAATCAAAGATAAACTGATTTTCTGAAATTATGGATTTTGAAACTATATGTCTTGTGTAACTTGGACTAGTTCCATCTTCTCTTCTTCTTCCTGATCTATTACTCTCTGATATTCATCCATGTCCAATAATTCTTCAATATGGGATGACACCAGTTGATTTAGCACTTCAGGAGTCAGAGCATCTAGTTCCCACGATAAATTACCATGTCTTTTGATGTATTTGTCTGAACGTGGATCTGACTTTTTGGCAGGATTTGGTGGAAGATTATACTGTTTTATCTGCTTCATTGTTAGAGCTACATCTCTTACTGTGGCATCGCATTGAAATTGTTCCAGTCTGTTTCTGATGTCAGTTATCATGTTCTTGCCGCTAGGATCATGGTCTCCCAGATACAAGATGACGCATTCTTTATCATGTTGTTGTTTAATTCTTAATACGGATTCATGTAAAGCACTAGTTGAGGAATAACCTCTGTTCACCAACAGATGTACGTGATATTTTCTGGTCACTGGTTCTAGTACACCTGACAGGGCATCTTTTTCGACCCATACCTCTACGTAATATTCTTGGTTTTCCCACCTGTCACGCCTGTAAGATGAGATGGCGACATTGACTAGATGAGAAATATTCTCAAATTCACTTGGCATTGTTGGAATTCTTATTCTATCTTCTATCACATCCCAGTCAATCAGACCTGCCATCCTAGCATCTTTGATGATAGTACTGAGTTTCTTGTACTTTTTTTGGTCATTTGGCAATATGTCGTGTGATACCAGCTGATAAAACAACTGCCTTAGTGTCATACGATATCCCTTTCTCTCATAGTCATCTACCATGACAACAATTTTCTCAAGCAATAGCATGGTATCTTTTCTGAAATTTTTAGATAGAGTATATGATATCCTTGTCATAACATGAAAGTTGTTCAGACTGGAATTAAAGAGATTCTATTGATTCAGATGAAAATGTTATATTTTGACTGTCTTGATGTTTCTGAAATTTAGATGATTATTAATTATTTTTACATTAGACTGGTTCAAATTTGTCCGGGAGCACAACGTGCATGGGGTTATAGTTAAGCAATAAGAAATCATACCCACGTGTAACAAAAGAGTCTACAAAGAGTAAAAAAAAGTCCTTTTTGCAATTATTTATTGTAAAATGATTTCAAAACAAATCTCTTCAGGTGATTGTATCATTGGTACTATACTCCAAATTAACTAATATTCTCAATGAGAAGGATAAACATCATTCATGCCTCTAAGTATGGAGATAAAGACATGGTGGAAATATACATCACTAATTAATTTTATATTTAAAGACATCAAAATAGGAATTCTCAAAAAACTATCTTTAGAAGCAACAGATTTCTAACTCAGGATATGGTGAAAAGAAAAGATGTTTTGGGGTGTTTGCCCAAACCAGGAAAAAAAATCGATATTCCCACATTAATGAAAAAACTAGAAAAAAAAGGAATTGTTACGCATACTGAAACAAAAAAAGTCTATAGGATTTTAGATGGTTTGATAAATGAAAATTTTCTTGAACGATTAGATAATAGAAATTTTCGCGTAATTGATTTAGAAAGTATGTTAGATTCGTTAAAAATCATGATAAAAAAATGTGAAAAAAATAAAACTTTCTCAGAATGGGGATCTTCTAGCGGATTTATATCAAATCCCATTGCAGAAGGTGTTTTCTTTGGTATAGATGAAAAAACCAAACTTAATGATTGGCAAGATTTAGGATTTCGAATTCTTGTTGAAAGATTAGCATCAATTTTCTCAGCAATGCAAGAACTTCTATTATCTCAAGATCAGATTCCTGACTACTCATCTCAATATACTAGAGAATTAAGCTTAGAATTACTTGCATATTATCTTGGACAACGAGCTGGAGATGATCATGATGGAATGGTACAATCTGAACTAATTTTGCAAATAATCAAAATATCAAAAAATATCCAAAAACAAAATTTAATGCATATTGAAGAATTTGAAGAATTTGAATCATATCTAAAAAAAATCCAAAGTTGGAAGAATCTTGAGCCTGAATACAAGAAACCCAAAAATAAAGAACAATTTGGATTAGCCATCATTCCTGGAAATTACATCATTAACCCAGACGTGGGACCAGAAAGAAGTATTTTAGAAAAGATTCAATGGGCTATTGAAGAAAACAAAACTCCTGAAAATATCACTGCCAGTCTTGTGACTTGGTATTATTACAAAGATGTGATTTCTGTTCTTAAAAAATATGAGGGATATTTGACAATGGATATTACAAAAAAAGTAAAAGATTTCTATGATAGAATTGAAAATGGATTCAAAGTAATTTACTGCCTTTATGATATTGCTTATTGTTTTCAAGTAATTGATGGTTTGAAGAACAAAAAATTGAAAGTTGGTTTTTATGATGATTGTGGGAAATATGTAGGAAAAGAAAATACCACTGGAATATTTTTCATAAGTGATGGATTCTTTGTAACCTCTGATAGGCCGATAGGATCCATGCATTTTATTCGTGATGCAAAACAAATTAAACGAAAACAATTCTATGAATCAATTCTTGCAAAAACAATTGATTTGTTGAACAAAACATTTCATAAATTTGGTATTGATTCCTGTATACGTGATGCTGTATTTACTTGTGACATAAAACTAACTATTAGTCCAAACTTTAAACTAGATGACTTTGATTGGGATGTTGTTCTAAAAGAAATGGGTTACCAATCTGCCAAAAATGACCTTAAACATTGGGAAAATCTTGGAAAGAAAGATGCTAAAAATTTTGTAGAAAAATGGTTGGATCGGAGTTCATAACATGATTACAAAAACTGAAATTAACTATTTGAGTAAAAATGATGTTAAAGAAATCAATAATGCATTGGTACCAACATCTGAAAGAGGATTTCTTTATGAGGGTGGAATTGATTTTGTAACTTACGGGGTAGCATATGAATATGAAGATCTTCCAATAAAAGATGCTATAATTGGGAAAGCAGCATATCTGTGGTATCAGATTGCAAGTAACCAATATTTTGTTAATGGAAATAAACGAACAGGGTTTACGGCAGCTGATGTTTTTCTCAGAATTAATGGCCTTACTTTAACTACAAATATTGATGAAAAACAGCTCCTATCTAGTGCAATTGCTCGAGGAGTATATTCAGTTGAATCTGTTCGAGTAGAAATAGCTCAATATATTAAATAACCATCAGATCCAATTTACAATATGGGACATAAAATTGCTAACGTATCTAAAACTAAGTTCAATAATGCACTTCGCAAATCACTTAGTGAAAATAAAGCATTTTTATTGAAACTTGAAAAAGAAGAAAAAACAGAATTAAGATGGATGCAAAATCAATCCAACACCAATTCATCTGCAACATTTGAAATATCTATGACACCAATTTCTTCTTCAGTATCTCTCAACGATAATACAATTGATGTTACTTCAATTAGTGGAGAAATTATTTCCCAAAGTAATACTTCACAAAATAGAAATGTACAAATTCTCAAGGTGTAGTTATGGCCGCAAAACCAAAATTCATTGATTTTGAAGTTGAACAAGAACCATGGAACAAATATGAATTAGGGGATGAAACGATTCTAAAAACTAGATATGTTCTCAAAACTGTTACTCGTTCAATGGTTAATGGTAAAAATAACTACAGTGGTGATGGAGTTCCACTTATGGTGATAATGGTTCCAGGTAAATTAAATGGACAACCGGATAATAAAAAATATTCTCCAAAAGACCTGCAAGCAAATATTGACAAACCAGACATGAAATTTAGAATTTCCCATGAGGAATGGAATGAATATAGACTTGATGATGGAGCAACAATTCGGATGAAATCCACATTAACAAATATTTCCAGAACAAAATTACGAGATGGGCATGGTGATCCTATCTATAATGTCAATACCAATATGATGATTCAGGTTAAAGAATCCAATCTTGACAAATAATGAATTAATTCTCTCATAGAGGTTTGATAAATCTAAAGATGCTGTTCTTATAATTATTTTATTAAAAATATTCTCAAAATAGGTATCATTCTATTGAATTTTTAAAAGAATTTTTTCATAAATTTTAGAAGTTTTTCCTTCAGACAAATTCTTCTTGATATGCCACAACGTAGATTTGTTAATTCCTAATGTCCGTCTTTCATCATTGGTCATATTCAAAATCCTCTCTCTTAATTCTAGATTATCATTTCTATTCAAATTTATTTTAGGAAGGATAAATTTAATTTTTTTATTTTTCTCTACTATGAAATTGGATAACTGTTGCAAATTATCTTGCAAGATAATCTGATAAGAATAATTCTTTCCGTTTTTGTAATTAGATCTAGAATTAAAGTTTGAATTAATCTTTTCAATGAATAATTTGGCAACACCTTCTCCCAATCTAGTATGATAATTTTCAATAATTATAAAATCTGATTTCTTAATCTTCTTTTCTTCCAGTAATTGTATTACTGATACATCAATGAGCCATCTGAACAATTCCTGAATGTCATAAACTAGTGGTGTTCTACTCTGATTAATCTCATGCAGAAATCCAATAGGAGAGTCTTAATATGATAATATTTTTACACGATCTTAATAATTAAAAAGTGATTGAAATCATGGAAGAAAAAGTAGAGAAGAAAAATAATGATATTCAAAGGGCACTGATTCTTCAAGGAGGGGGAGCCCTTGGCGCATTTGAGGCCGGCGCAATCAAAGCCTTTTGTGAGAAACTTTCTGAAGAAGACAAACATGAAGTAGAACAGGGAAGAAGGAAACCAAGAAAAGGCCCATTGTTCAATATCGTTGCTGGTGCATCAATAGGCGCAGTTAATGCAGCAATCTTGGTTCATAATGTTATTCATAGACCAAATGGCAAGAATACAGAAGAACAAAAAATAATCTGGGAAGACGCAGTTAACAGTGTTTATTCTTTTTATGATGAAATTTCAAAGAGAGGCGGAATGATACACCCGATGTGGTGGATAGATAATTTTTTGTTGGAAAATCAATTATTCAAAAATTTTTGGCTGCAGTGGGAAGGGGTTAGAAAAATATGGAATTCACAAAGCGACACATTTTACCAGTTTCTCTCTTTTGGCAACAAAGACGGTCTTCAAGAAGGAGTAGCAAAAAACCCATTTCAATCAGGGCGCTATTTTGCCTCATTTCCTGACAAATGGGGATTACCAGCAGACCCAGAGATAGCAAGGAGATACTACTCGTATTGGTGGTCTCTCATTTATGGTTCTCCTGGAGTCTTAGGTCCTGCCATGATCCAGCCAGATACAAAATTTCTTGATCCTCTCTGGTTTACTCATATCTTTACTCGATTCAACAACGACCCGTTGGTTGAAACCATGAAAAACTATTGGCCTTTTGATATGAAAGAATATTCTGCTATTAAAACAGAGAAAAAAGATGAATCCGAGCAACCAAGATTATTGATAGTTACGATGGATGTGCATGATTTCACAACTCCTGTCATCTTTGATAGTTTTGCCAAAAAGAATAACAGCAAATCCAAAAAAAGAGACAGTGATGCAAATCTATGGTACACTGAATACGGAGAAAAATACAATGATGGTGACAATACTCCTCAGAGAAAATACAGAATTAACTATCCAGAGGGAATATCTGTAGATCACGTAAAGGCCAGTATGGCAACGCCACTTAGATATGAGTATCCACAATTCTGGGTTACAAACCAAGAAAATAACAAAGAAGAAAAGCGCACATTTTGGGACGGAGCGTTTTTGGCAAATACTCCTTTAAGGCAAGTTATACAAGCATACAGAGAGTACTGGAAGAAGGACGAAGAAGAGGGTTTGGAGAAAATCCCAGATCTTGAGATATTTATAGTAAATCTATACCCTACAGTTGAAAAAGGAGATGCGGTTCCTTCCTCTGCAGACACGATACAAGACAGGCAGACAGATATCACATTTCACGACCGTACCAAGTATGAGATACGAGTGGATCAGATGAGAAGTGACTATATCGAGCTACTCGATGATATAATTCCCATATTACAAAAACATGATTCAAAAAAATTAGATAAAATCCTAGAAAGAAAGACCAGAAAAAGCGAGAATAAAAATAATTTTGTAAAGAAAAAGGAACTGATTCGTAACAGGTTCAAGATTGGACGGGTTGTATATGTAGAAAGAACTGAAGGAATTGGAAGTACAATCTTTGGTAAGGCCTTTGATTTTTCACCTAAAACAATTGAAGAGTTAAAAGAAAAGGGATACGAAGCTGCAAAATCTGCTTTTGTAAAGGGTAGTGAAGAATACTGTGATTTTTGCGAGTCTAACTAATTTACTGATTTTTTAATTAATTCTGTCAGAATGGTTGGATATTGTCATTTTATGATACAAGAACTTTATGTATAAATAATTCTAATCCAGTTTGCTTACAGATTCGAGTTTCTCTATTATTTCCAAACCAAACTCTTCACATTTTGCAAGATCATGCAATGCATTGTTAGTTCCTGTCGAGTTGAATCTTAATACGAGAGAATATTTTTCATCTCTTGCTCTAACAACAGCTTCTGTATTTTTTGACTTGGAATCTAACATTTCATTATAATGAACTTCAAGATGTTCCGCAGGAGATGGAGGATTTTTCATGTCAGATATCATTTTGTATGTATCCTTTATTGCAAACTCTTCATGTGATATTTTTTCTAAATTCAACAGTGTCGCATCAGAATTTTGCTTTCCTTTGATGCTCAACGCTACCAATAACTCACATGGGGAGATAGCAAAGTTGGCAAACTGATTCAGTATCTTGATTACTGATTCTATTTCTTCCAGGTTTTCTGCAAAATTGTATTGTATTTGCTCTAGTTTTTCTCCAAACTTGTACAAGATTACAGGACTGTCATGTGAAAAATCAATATTACAGTATTTGCCTTTTAGTTGATACATGTCACCTTTGTTATGTTTTTCAACACTGGACGGATCTGACTCTAGTTTGTTTTCTATCTTTTTGCCATCCTTGTCATAGGCTACCATGAGTCCAATATCATAATGCTTTAGAGTATAATTTCTGTTTAGCAGGATTTCCTTTACTTGATTCTTGTCAGTAACTGGAGTTTCCAAGATAATTGCAAATGTTATAATTTTGCAGATCATAAGATAACCTTCATTTTGCATTCAAGAATCAATCTGAGTGATGTCTGTCCTTTAATGCAAAGCTGGTCTTCCAAGGGCCCTGAATTACAAAAAATGAGGGAAACTTGTCTATTTTTGCATACTCAAATTTTGTTGCCCTCATTGGTTTTCGTCCAAATGATGCATTCCCGGGAGGAAAACTCTCCTGTATGAGAATCTCATGCAATGTAACGGTGAGGTTTTTTACATTAGACTCAAAGGGGCTTCCGTGAAATTCATGCCTGTATTCAAATCCTTCAGCAGAGTGTGTGCCTCCACCACCATGACTGCTCAAGTCATATGATTTTCCAAGATCATCTTCTAATGTTAGTATCACAGACACATGACCACCTTGATTCATCTGATTAGAGTCAAAGTTGCTTTTTATGTAAAGATAGAATCGGAATCCTGTATCAAAGATTTCAATGGATGGAATCATCACATTTACGTTGTTCCGGTCCTCCTCGTATACTATAGGAATGACATCTTGCAGTTTTTCTAGAATGGGACCTCCAAATGAGGAACGTAGCACATTAGGATTAGCAGATACAAACTCCAGATTGGTATCCTTTGTGATCTGGCTATAGTCAGCGGGCTCTACAGAAGTTATCAGGCATCCAAAATTATTTTGGGGCTCAGCGTCATGAAACATAAACTGGTCATCTTTTGAGACAACCAGTCCGTCTACTTTTTCTGTCCCAATTTTTGAAGTATCTGGATTAGAATTTAGCAGCATCATGCATACTCTGCTTGCAGGAACTGTCCCGTCATGAATCTTTTCCACAGTTATTGGAATGAGTCCTGCTCCATGGCGGTTGATGTTTTGCAGAACAAGATTGCTTGCTCGGATTTGTGGCAGAATTACAGGATTATCATTAAGGTATGTAATTTCAGAGTCATTTGGAATCACATAACCATCATCAACTAAACGGCATATTGCACCTGTACTTTGCACTCCTGAGATTTTTATAGTATCCCCTTCACGTATTCCGATTTTTTGCATCCTGCTTTTTTCTATTCTGACAACAGATGTGTCATAATCATCGACGGGAAATGTAGAAAGTCTAAAACGATTCATGTTTATTTCTCAGAATTAGTATGTTCATAAGTAATTCGAATCTTTTATTTTCATGGCAAGACAGGATTGTCCCAATGCCATTTTTGCTTGTAATCCTCTTGTTTTGGAGAATGGGCCTTTTTGTAATGCCGTTTCAATCTAATCTCCTCAGTGAATCACATGTTACACTTTTCACACGTGAATGGTTTGGATACTTTCACTATATGTATTATACATGATTAACCTAAAATGAGTTTGGAGGATTCACAATCTGAATAGTTTTCGCAAGGTGACAACATACAGTCCGTAAACAAATTTTGTGCTCTTTAACATGTATCCAAAAACAAATCCTTTCTTCATGTTTATGCTGTCTTTTGTTTTCTTGTATTCTAGGGATGATAGCAGATGTTTGGAATCAATTTCAGACTTTCCAAAAATGGAGCAGATTTCATCTATCTCTTGTTTTGTGGTAGATAACGGCTTGTCTAATGCAAAAAGTACGTCATCGCAGGCCCAAAAGTTTGCCTTTACTGCGTGAGAAAAGGCCGATTTTGGACTGTATGGAAATATTACAAAACTCATCAGCAAAAGCAACATTGCGTTAAAGGATGCCTTTACCTTCTCAATTGTTGGAACTGTTTTTGGGATTTCTTTTCTAATGTCTTTGCCATACAGTATGATTCCCGTATTTTTTATTCTCTGCAGGAACAATCCAAGTGATGCAATGGTTCTTGTTCCAATCTCGGCCTTGAGATCTTTTCTTATCTTGAATCCTTTCAGGTCTAGTTGGCCCTGTGCTACTACAAAAAATGGCTGACCAAACATCATCTTGTTTTCTGTTTTAAAGATTAGATCCAACGCAAGATTGTTGGTCTTTTTGTATGACGTGCATGTTTCAGATAGTTTCAAGTCATATTTTGTATCCAGTGCAAGCAAAAGTTTGTTTAGATGATTTTTAATCTCTTTGCACAGTTTTTTGTCTTTGACTATCACTATGCAATCAATGTCGGATTTTCCACGTATCCATTCCCCAGTTGTTGCAGAGCCAAATAATACAAAAGAAACAATTTCGTTTGGATATTTCTTGACTAGCATGGATACAAACTCGTCCATGAATTGTTTTAGTTTCTTGTTTTGAATTGACAATAAGGACCGAATTGTTTTGTTTGGTCGGGATTCATAAAGTGTTCTGATGAATAGTGTGAGGGATTCCATCTAGATTTGCACTCGTTGTAAAAAATCAGAATTGTAACAAGTCATAAATAATTCAAAACAATCCAAAACATGATTAATCATTCATGCCACAAACAAAACCAATCATCAGCATTGAAAACGTTGTGGCATCAGCTACAATCAATCAGGACCTGGATCTTGATGACATACAGAAAAAATTTCCCAAAGTAGAGTATAATCGCGAGCAGTTTCCGGGTGCTTGTTTTAGACTTGAAAGGCCAAAGACTGCCACGTTACTATTTCGGACGGGGAAAATGGTATGCACCGGTTCCAAATCAGAAGAGATGGCAAGAAAGGCAGTAAAGATGGTAGTTGAGAGTCTCAGGGAGAAAAAAATCAAGATAAAACATTCGATAAAGACGGTGTTACTGCAAATACTGTGAGTATAATTCTCTTGTTTTAATCAAAGTTCATTTTCTTTTTCTCCAAATTATCTTAAGGATAACATTCGTTGCTCATCGCCACAGTGAAAAGATAGACCATTATCCTCTGATTGTACCTGAGTGCATACAATTGATTGAAATGTTTGGTCATGTATACTTGAAAATCTATCTAGTCTTAGATCTACAGAATGATGAATTTTACAGTCATCAATATCAATATAGGCGTACAAAAATACAGGATCCCCCTCTACAGTACTAACCATATTTTTTATACTTGCATGTTCACATTTTTCAAAAGATTTTACAAAACATTGACCATCAGGTTTGCCAGTAATAATGTCATTACAAGTTGCAGGAGTAGTATCATACTGTCTTTGACCTTCTTCCTTATCCAATACAGTATCTACAAAGGGTCTGAAATTTGGAATGAGCGAAATAGAATAAGTGACACATTCTGTAGGATGTATACTGTTACAGTAAATGGGACTGAGAATGCTGATGCCATATGGAATTATTATCAGCCCCACAATCAATGTTGCTATAATTAAAATAATTTTATTTCTAGTTTTCATTTTATTTTTCCATCAAACGTGATTTTATTGTCGTATTCTACGGATTCATTGGTCATCACTATTGGAGTAGAACCAAACAATCCTCGAAATTGACATGTTTTTTCTAGTTTAGGATTAAAGTCATCATAGTGTTTGCAGTGATTGAGACATTCAGATATGCCAGTTATGGTTTGAGATGTAGTGCTTCCCTGAAAAGTTCCATCCTGCATGATCATAGCAGATGATATGTTGCATTCGCCTTGTTCCCATTCAGGTACAATTAAGCCACTGGGCAACACAATAGTTAATGTCGGAATTATCATAGCAGAAACAAGCATTATTTTCTTGTATTTTTTTACTAGTGGCATCAATGACGGATTGACTTTGAACAATGCACGATAAATAAAATAAAGTAACAATCCAATGCTAACGAGTGAATATAACGAAAAGCCCGAGAAATAACTTAGACTAGTTCCCGGCAATAGAAAGTGAGGTATTAGGGATATCGGTATGATTGCAAAATAATAACAAAGTATGCCAATAGCAATCCAAATGATTCTTTTGCGTAAGTTTTCAAAATAATTTGTCATTTTTTCTCTTCGATACTTTTCTTTTTCATTCTTTTTTTGACTACATAAATTACAATAAACAATACGATTAGAATTGGGCCAAGACTGCCCATAATTATGGCCGTAAGTGTACCTGATTCAGATATTGTTTCGCCTGTCTGCAGGGATTGCCTGTTAAATGACTCATCATCAATTCTCATGAATTGATTCTGGCTTTCATCGGGATTGGCAAGAGTTTTTCGAATTATTATGGAATCAAGGATTTTTAATTTCACATCAGAAGAATGTGACGGAGGTAACGTATGGTCTTCATATGAAGCAATTACAAGATCTTCTTCAATGGTATGCAGTCTTTGTCCAATAGAAGGATTTGAGGAAAAGTAGATGTTGCTTACAAATACTCCTGAATCTTTGCTTGTCTCATACACATCAGGAGATATTCCTTTGGGATCAGAATCTGACCAAATGTGAATCTTAAACTTTTCAATCTCATCTGAGGATAAATTCATGTCAGGTTCTATTACTTGAATCGCAGCAAAACCATCAGAGGAATGACTATCTGGGATCCATTGAACTTTTGCAACTGTAAATTCTGGAGGTTCTGCATGAATGTGGCCAATGACTACAAGAGGCAAAATCATGCCAATCATCAATAATCTAGTCTTCATTTTCTTTTTCTCCAAACAATGAAAATTATTCCAATTGAAATTCCTAAAACAATGTATGGCCAAAATACAACCAAAAACATTCCTATGATCATACTTGGTCCAGTTGAATCTATTGTACAAGGAATTATGTTGCCATCATCATCTTGATACCAACACTCATTGGGATTTTTGGTGGCTCGGAAATCATCTACATGTGATTCATCCAAAATAATATCTTCAGATTCATTAATTATTCTTGCAGAACCAACATTTGATTTGTGGTCAGCATATACAGCATCCTCTACTAAAAGTCTGGTACCTATTGATTCATCCTCAGGTGTAAAGAAAACCGTTCCTTCAAAAATTCCATTATCAATATCAGTTTCAGTTACTGTCAATTCAATGCCTTTATGATCAATATCAGACCATACATGAATGTCAAAAGAGTCTATTTTTTTGTAATCCAGATTCATGTCCTTATCATCCACTTTGACAACGCCCACATCATTTGGCAAATAGTTTGGTTTGTCCCATCTTATTTTTACACCGTCATCAATTGGCGGTAGCCATTTGTCACAAAGGGAGTCATCCCTGTGGTTTTCAAAATTGGAGATGGTATGAGAATCCACCCATTTGGCCATCCTGTATTGCTTTATGCCATCTGCTACAAATTCCGTGCAGATTATTGCAGGAAGATTTAATGGTTTATCTTCATTGTCCCAGTTTCTATTAGACATGTGCCAGTCCCCGTAGTTCAACTCGATGTTTCTGGCGTAATTTTCCATGATGGATTTTTCAGTAAGTGATGTATCGGTAAACACAGAAAATGAATCAAAGCACGGTCCTGGAGATTCAAGCAATGGCGCAGCACAAGAGGCGTAGGAATATGGAATTGATGTAAATCCAATTATTCCAATTGTAAATATTATCAAAAGCCTAGTTTTCATTTCTTTGCTCAATTAATTTCAAAAGTTCTTCTGGTAAAGGACCAAACAGATCATCGTGTTTTTTGATTTTTTCCTCAATTTCTTGCTTATCATCTACTGCCATCACATACATGCTGGAAATATCTCCTAATAGATCCAACCTATGCAATTCTAATTGATATGCAGATACTGACTCATAGCTTTTATCAATGGTTTCAATTGTTGGCAAATGGTTTTCTAGTTGTTCCTTTATCTTTTGGTTATACTCATAGACTGACTGGCGCCATGAGTCAAGCGGAATGGTGCAAAAATCAGGATGACTCAGACTTGCTAGAACATCGTTTTTGTTAATTGTACTGAAAATCTGATGTTTTGCATTATTATGACAGGACAGAAAATATTTCTCTGCATCCGTAATTTGGTTTGTGCAAGAGTTTACATGAAAATGTGTCAACGCGGTTCTTCCGTCATCTGAGTTTGCAATCAGCCCATAATGAAATGATGATTCAGACCACCGCTCGTCTTGCAGATTCAATTCCATCGGATAGTCAGAATACTTTTCTGCAAACATTTGGAATTTTTTTGTTTTGACTATGTTCTGAAGATGGATTGGAATGTTTTCTGCAACATTGCAAATTTGAAACGGTTCTTTTCCTTCTGGAACTTCCATTTTGGAGCCATCCGTCATTGGAAAGTAACTCTGGAAAAAATCTGACATGAAGATGTTCAATCCAAGTGACTTTCTTGCAATTTCTGTTATCTTTTCCTGCATCAAAGATGCGTGTTCTTTTAATTTTTCCTTGTTGTTTGCCTCTTGTGCAAGAATTCCTTTTTGGTTTATCTTTAATAATTCAGTATGGGCAGGTACATCCTCTGGGGCCGAAAAAATCAACCCAAAAATTGCGAAAATTAATAATCCTGCGATGATGATTACTCCGTGCTCGATCTTCATTATTCAATCACCTAAACCACGAATACCATCTGGGTTCAGGAATGCAAACGGTTGCACAGTAATAGTTGTCAGGCGCATCCGGAGAAATGATGCACGGTCTGCATACGGTATCAGCCAATGACCAGACAGCAAATCCGATAAAACAAAGAGCCACTATCAACAGGATGTATCTAGTCTTCATTTTCTATTAATCACCAACTAGTTCCAATAATTTCAATTTGTCCAGTTCCTTTTTCAAATGGGATTTTTAACAAAACAGGAGATAGTTGTTCAAAATCCACTTCCTCTCCATCTGCAATTACAAAATAAGTGAAAGGTGACTGGTCAATAGAATGAAGTAACCCAGTTTGAATTAATATTTGAATAAAACCTTTTTCAGATTCACTTAATGAAACAATCAAAGAGTTTGAATTTTTGGCATATGTGATCTCATTAACGATTCCACCTGAAATTTGGTATTGGCTTCCATAAGTGACACCGTCTGATTCTATTTCATAATCAAAATAAATTTCAGAGTCGAATATCGGTTCAATTTCTAGTGAATTTTGATTGTAATTGTCATAGATAGATCCCAAGTCTGGAAAATCAGGACAGTTCTTTTCTACATATTCAAATACCAAATTTTTGTGCGCATCTATCGTTTGTTGATCAGCAAGGGACATTTCAGGAGTGCGTGATAATTCTCGCATGTCTTTGTAAAGTCTCAAACATTCCATCTCAGTCTGTTGTAAAAAAATTACAGTTGACGACCATGCAAGAATTATTACGATCCCAACAATTATCAAAAACATAGTTCTCATTTTCTTGTTCTCCGTTACTACTGACCAAAATTCTCACTTAGCATAATTGGAATCCCTGCAATAATTGCAGCTATAACATAGATGTATAGAACTCTGCGCCACAACATGATCTCCTTTGAGAGATAAAATGTGATTGGGATGGAAATCATTGCAATTATCCAAACAACCAACACGCGAAATCCTTCAGGCGAAGAAAACAAGTGAGTTTGAAGTAAACCCATAGGAGTGACAAACAAACTAAATCCTGCGACAGCAAACGGAAATGCATATGCCAACTTCATAACGGCACTAAGCATTCCTACAATTATGGATGGCGGAGCAGGAGGAGGCTGTACTTCATATCTTGTTGTAGTGTTCCCATCCAGTTTAACCATCTGCATGGGTTTGTCTTTGTTTTCCTCATGTTGAATACTATACTGTACTGTAAGAACTGAAAATACAGATAGAGTGATACCTAATATGACAAGAGCGAGAATTTTTTCATTTTGCATCATGTTCTGTTTCTCAAAATATAACCGTCATAAAGTGTTCTACTAACCAATTCAATCTGCTAATGTTAGATACATTTTAGTTCTAATTCCAATTTCAAAATAACATGACTTTTTGGCCAATTCATATTCCATCGGATCAACTGAACGATATTATCAAATTTGGCGGGATCTTAATTGGAGGTTTGTTCGGATTGGGATTGTTAACATGGTATCTTTCAACAATCATGGAATAAATTATAAAAAATAGTTTTTATTTTCTCTGCTCAATTACATCCAATAATTCGTCAGGAAGACTGCCGAATTTCAGTTCATATTCTCTCAGGTCTTCTTGAATCTTTGATGCCTCCGTATCTCCTGATTCATAATGTCTCACAATGTTGTTCAATAGTCCCAATCTGTTCAGTTCTGAAACCAACTCATAAGATTCATCTTCACCAGTGGCGGATGCCCTTTTTTGATGTAGCCTGTCTAATTCATCGGCTATTTTCAACTGATAGTCTCGAATTGCCTGATGCCATGGTTCAAATTTGATATCGCAGAATTCAGTACTTTCTAGACTGGACATTATCTCTGACTTTATTCTTGTGGATATGTGTTTGTCACTTTTCACATCTTTGCATGATAGAAAATAAGACCACTTCATCTCATCAGTGCATGAATCTAGATGAAAGTCTGTTGATGCTGTAAATGATCCATCATCTGATGCTGCAATAAGATCATAGTGAACCAATCCTATACCATATCTTTCATCAGAAATATCAATCATTAATTGATGCTGAGAATATTTCTCTACAAACATTTGAAACATCTCAGACTGTCGAATCTTTTGCAGATGTACTGGTATTTTTTCAGGAATGTTGCATATTTGTTTTTTAAATTCTGGACCAACTATAGTTACATCCGATGATTTCTTGAATGGGAAATTCCATCCTTCAGCAACATATGCATCAGAAACATCTACTCCTAGAATTTTTGATGCAATCTCTTTTTGTTTTTCTTTCATCAGGTTCAGCTGCCTTTCAGATTTTTCCTGATTGCCATTCTTTTGATGAATGACTGCCTCTTCATTTATTTCAGCTAGGGTTGATGCAAAATTGTCTAGATCATTTCGGTCCAAATCAGACTTTACAATTACAGAACCCGAAATAGATGGCGAGTCTGCTGAAAAATATTTGTACACTCCAGTATGGTTAAACATAATTGATTGTTTGTCTCCTTGATTCAGTGGACCGATTGCCCATTTTTCAAAATTGATAAAGTGTTGCTGGCCGTCTGTATTGATCCATGTAACTGTGCTGTTTTCTCCCAGTACAACGGTTATCTCTTTTGGAGAGACGGAATTTTCATTTTCAGGATCAGTTGCGCCTAGATTGATAAACACTGTTGGGGAATCAACAGCATAATCCATACGGATTATAGTGCATTTTAAAAATTCGGTAACCTTTCCACCATCATAGACGCATTCCTTCTGGTGATCTGCCTCAATTATCGGAACAACAAATGCAGTTAATATAATTGGAATTATTATTCCAAAAACAATTCCAATCACAATCAAAAAACTAATTCTCATTTTCTAATCATCCTCTTGCAAAGGTAATTGGAGCGGTAAATTCAATCCAAATCGGAACATCAAAGGGAATCATTTCCTTGTATTTTTCATAGTAAAATCTCTCAGCATCATCGTGCCTGTCTCTGAATTTCTTGTCAATTCCAATCGTAATTCCTGGCTCCGCACCGCCGCTTCCAACGCTAATCAATCCAGCCTCTTTTCTAAGGTCACTGCTAATGATGGCCTGTGCCATTTTGGCTCTGGTCTCAACAGGCAACGAATTAGTATCATCAGACAACGCCACTATTTCACCTCCTTCCCCCTCTCTGGAATTCTGTACAAGAAATTCATAAAACCCGGTACCGTTTATTGCCATCTCTCTTTGAGATGACGGTTTCACATCATCAAAACTCCAAAGCCCCTTTGAATTATCAAGAATATTGACAGTGTTGGAACCGTCATTGACAAACGTCACAGTATTGCCATCTCTCAGATCCATCACCATGCTATGAGGTGCGACTGACAATCGCGTTCCGCTGTTCTCAACTACATCATAAATGATGACAGTGAACGGCTCTACGAGTTCGGGATTCAAAACACACTCATCATTGCCGACCATCATGTATCTTTCCCCACAATAGTCTTGTTCTGTTTGCAATGATTGCTGCAATAACATGTTGTACCATCCGTCAATCATCACGCAGGGTTGCGGAATATCATTTTCATCATCAGTATAGTAACACTCTGAAAGATCTGATTGCAACGGAGTAAATGCACCTGATGTGTATGTTGTAAGTCCTGCGATAGATGCAACTCCAATTATTATCAAAAGTCTAGTCTTCAATTTCCCTCGACCTTGCATCCAGTTTCTCCAGGAAGGCAATAGACTTGGAACTTGAAGAGAATCGTTTTAGCAGAGATATCATCAGTCACATCAACGTATGCAAGAAGCGTTTTGATGTCATCAAAGCTTTTTGGAATCTCCCATGAGAACACAAATCTTCCGGAATCATCGGTCCTTCCCTTAAAGTCCCGAATTACATTTTTACCGTAATCCTCTATTGTGATTCTTACAAGCGCGTCTGAGACAACATATCCGTCTCGCGTTACATCCACTGCAATGTCATGTGTTGTTCCCCGTCGGATCTGCTGCTGTCCTGTCACATCAACTTGCAGACCTGAAAGGATTGCTGGTTCTGCATCTGCATTGCCAAAGTCTTTGATTACCCATCCCCTTTCAATCAGCTTTGCAAGAGTTTCAGGTGTTACGCATGCAGGAGTGGCATCGTATTTTTGGGTTAAGACAAGATTCATTTTACATTGTATTTCAAATATTGGAATTCCCAAATTAAATTGCTTTAATGGGGAATCATCCGTATTCTTCTCTAACAAATTATACTGGGAATTGCTTTCTGCAAAGGATTCCTGAATGCCAATTGCACCCATCAATAACACAGTTACTAAAATTACAACAATTATCAAAAGCCTAGTCTTCATTTTCAACTGCCAAATTTTATTCCACATTTCGGACACACAGTGTATTTGTTTGGAAAGTTCAAGTTGCAGTTATAGCAAAATTTGTCATTTCTAGGTGATTTTTTACGCTCTTCAAGATAGTATCGAAGTAAGATAACGCCCACAGTAGTCACAGCTCCGATTATTGCATACAGTATGACCATTCAGATACCTGCTTTAGTTGGGATTCATAAGTACTTTGAACCTTTTGCAGATAAAGCCTAGTCCTCGTAAAAAATCCAGGACAGTCCTTGTACTTCTTCCCAGCTTGATTTGTTTTGTTTATTTTGATTGCTCATGATGTAACATTGCAGAATCTAAATAAAAACAACATGAATGATTCGTTCATCTTATTCATCAGATGATTTGTATGAATCAGTAATTGACAAATGTTAATTTGAAAAGGATGGGCAAAAGTTGGCCCACCCCCTGGACGGCTATGGTCGGTTGGTTAAACGGTTAGATAATGACTCCTACCGTATGAATACTAAATCACAATTTGCAAAGTTTGCTTAAAAGAAGAACGTATGATTCCTCAGAATGATCTAAATACTATTTCTGGTTAATAATGAATAATTGGAACTTTCACCAAACAACAACCGTTGCTGGTCTTAAGATCCAAATTTATGATTTTATTATCTGTAACATTCAGACCGCTGCAATTGTTGGCATTTGATAATTTTTGACAAAACCATAACTGTTTTTCAATAAAACCAATTATGTAATGTTTGTATGATTTGCTAATCCTTGACTGAATCAAGTGCACCATGTACCCACTGTATGATAGAACATGCATTCGGAGTCAGCTACTCTTGCTCGTGTCATACTCATGGAGAATAATTACAATGATTGGACTGTGTAACATGTGCTTTGCATCTGGAGTATCTGTTATTCTTTCAGAAGACACATCTGAGGCATTGTGTGACAAATGTAGAAACTCTAATGAGAATAACTGATTTTGGTCTATTTTCTATCTTATTCTAGGCTCGACTGTCTTCCATACATCGTATGATTCCAGCAACCCTTTGATTGCATGAAAGTACTGTGGAGACTTGTAGTTACTCATCTTCAATACCTTGTTTAATTCCCTCTTACGTAGTCTTGCTTCTACCTCTATTTTGTGCTTGCTACAATACAGCCCTGCCTCTTGGCAGTCCAGACAGTGCAGGTACTTGGAATAGTCCATGTATCAGCTGGAAGATCATGTGGTTATAGACATTTCTCATAAATCATTTATCTTGTATTTTACTGCATAATGATTTACAATTTCAAGGAATTTCGGATGTTGTCTAATTGGTAATCATCATCATCGATCAGACTTTCTATCGATAGTTTCGGGAAAATCACCGAATTGATACCGAATTGATACCGAATTGATACCGAATTGATACCGAATTGATACCGAATTGATATGAATAATCGATCAGACTATCGGCAAGTTTCGGAATATTTTACCGAATTGATAGTTCATTCCACCGAATTGATAAACTCCGAAACCGAATTGATAATATCCGAAACCGAATTGACACATCATTTATCGAATTGATAATCAATTCCACTGAATTGATAAAAATATTAGAAAAGCAGTTGTTTTAAACTATCTCATTATTGAATTTTTAAAAGAATTTTTTCATAAATTCTAGGAGTTTTTCCTTCAGATAGATTCTTCTTAATGTACCACAATGTAAATTTGTTAATTCCCAGTTTCTCTCTCACCAGAAGTCATATACAAAATTCTATTTCTTAATTTTACATTATCATTTCTATTCAATTGCATCTTTGGAATGACAAAATCAAATTCTTCCTTTTTCTCTAAAATAAAATTAGATAGTTGTTGTAAATTATCCTGCAAGATAATCTGATAAGAGTAATTCTTATCCTTCTTGTAATTATATTTGACATTAAAGTTTGAATTTATTTTCTACACATTACTGTACAAGTAAAATTCTCTTGGGGATGGTAATGAAAACACAGAGATGTGTTCATGTCTTTTTATTTCACAGTATTCTTCAAGGAAATCTTTTGCAAAGACGGATTGAAGGTATTCGTCATCGGATTCTAATGCTTCAATTGCATCCCTTAATGCAACAGGTAATTTTTTAATTCCCATCTCACGTTTTTCCTTTTCAGTAAGTTTGTAGATGTTCATGTTTACTGGATCTGGGGGCTGAATCTTCTTTTTAATACCATCAAGGCCAGCTAAAAGCATAGCTGACTGGGCCAAATAGATATTGGCGCTAGGATCAGGTATTCTTGATTCTATCCTTTTTCGAGTCTCCATGTTTTTATGATGAGATGGAATTCTAATACATGCAGATCTGTTACTCCTACTCCATGCTAAATTTGTGGGTGCCTCAAAACCAGGAACTAGTCTCCTGTAAGAGTTAGTAGTAGGATTTGTTATTGCACAAAGAGATCCTGCATGTTCAAGCAATCCTCCGATGTAATATTGTGCAGTTTGACTTAGTTCAGCATACTCGTCATTTGGATCATAAAATGTGTTAACTTTTTTACCGTTTTCTTCCTTCCACAAACTTTGGCTTATGTGCATGGCAGATCCATTATCTACTTCTAATGGTTTTGCCATAAAATTTGCAACTCTACCACGTTTTGCTGCAACCTCTTTTGTAGTCTTTTTCATGGTAATTACATTGTCTGCCATTGGAAGTAACTCATCAAACTCCATCTGTATCTCTCCTTGTCCTGCAGTTGCAACCTCATGATGATGGGCCTCTATTTTAATTCCAAAATAATTGTGCAATGTGCTTCCTATTTCATCTCTGGCACAATTGAGACTATCAGCTGGCGGAGCCGGGAAATACCCGCCTTTTACAGGAATGATGTAGCCACTTGCATTGTCAGTTGACCATGGTGCCTCCCTTGATTCAATTGAATAACCAGTCCCTCCAGACCAATTAATTGTGGACATTGGACTTGGACCTAGAACAATCTTGTCAAATATGAAAAATTCGACTTCTGGACCGAAATAACACTTGTCAAAGCCCATTTCTTTTGCAATCTCACATCCCCTTTCTGCTATGTATCTGGAATCTCTGGAATATCGTTTTCCAGTATATCCCTCGTGAATGTTTACAAAAAAACGTGCTGACTTGGTACGGTAATTGGTCTGTTCTCTTTCTTTGTAATCCATATCAAAAAAGTCAGGATTTATTGCAAAAGTATTAGGATCGGGAGTTAAGAGCATGTCTGAGTCATAAATCTCTTTGAATCCCTTAATCGAACTGCCATCAAGCCTTGGTAATCCTTGGGAAAAAGATTCTTCAGTTATGTCTTCACTGGCAATGCTAATCTGTTGTAACACCCCAAAAGGATCGCAAAATTGTAGTCTTATCCATTCTATTTCTGATTTTTTTATATCTTCAATTATTTTTGTAATTTTTTGGTCTGATTCATTACTCATATTTTTCACCAAAGATTATTTTATGTAAATTGCTATTCTCTAAATTCAAACCATCAAAAACCTCCTTTGTGAGATGTTCACGCCTCAAAGAATTAAACTAGATATTTAATTCTATTGGTAATGAATGGCATTAATTGGTAATGATAACCAATTTTTTTACAGAAAGTAAAGAAAAATGCCATTGCCCAAAGATATTATGAATTTCCGATGGGACATGGCCAAGGTTGTAAAAAATGAAGGTCATATAGTTGATCTAAAAAGCCTCCTACTTGATGCACAAAAGCATCAGATGGACTAGTTCCTTATGCAAATTTGGATGCTTTTTCTAAAACAAATCCAAGATTAGACATTACCAACATAAAACATGACGAGATTGATTTTAGGGAATTTGAAAAGATAGTCGCAGATGAAAATACTGTACACTAAATTATGTCTAAAATTGTTTTTCTAAAAATTAGTAACTAATACTAAATTGAAATTAAAGAAAATTATATCTTTTGAATTTTAAGAATAAAAAATACTGTGGATTACATCACTAAGCAATTTTGAATTTAAATTTTTTATTTTTTCAGCAAGTTGTCTAACTTCGTCTGAAGTCATATTTCTATCCAATGTTAGGCAGATTGTGATCATTGACATATCCAGTAACATGTTTTATTTCTTTTAATTCAGTAAGAATCATTAACAAGCTCCAAACTAATTTTTAGTATGAACAAGACCCCTTCTGAAAAATGGAAAGATTCCATTAAAAGTTATAGAAAAAAATGCCAGAATATTCTCCAAATATCAAATAACATCAGGTATGTGGGTATTGTTAATGCTTATGGAAGAACACTGACAGGAATTATCAATGCAGACGTAAAACCATTAATGAAATCAGAGACAATAAAAAATGAACTTTTTGTGATATCTGTTCTAATGACACTAAGAAAAGAAAGTACAAGTGCAGTTGGTAAACTAGATTATGTTTTACTACACCATCAGAAAATATCCATACTATTATTCCAAAAAAATAATGTCACATACTATGTCACAATAGACAGAAAAGAAAAGAAGATAGACAAGATCATAGAATCAATTGAAAAGATAATTTGAGATAGGTAAACTCATCATATTTCAGATTATTGAATTTTCCTCAGACATTGGATCAAAAGACATGTATTAAATCAAGTAATATGAAAAAATCATCAAGGAAATATGGAGTATACCTCACAACAAATACGACATTCTTTTGGTATTCTTTTTCTGAATGTGGCCATTTCAGTTACTGCGGGCTCGATTTTAAGTGAGATTGTATCTCTGAGTAATCTTCCATTGAGTTATCATGGTTTCATTTGGATTGCAGTTTTTGGCCTGGTTTTTGGTGTTCAATTTAGAAGATTCAGGTTAATTCTTCCCCTGATTCGTCAGAGAATGAAAAAGAGTACATCATGGCCTATTTCTGCCAAATCCATCAATGGCATTTGTTGGTCGTTACCTTTTGCGGTCATAGTGGTTTTTCCAGAATTTACGCAATATTTGATTTTGTTAGGTATAGGTTTGGGCAACCTCTCTACCTTTGTTTTTCTCAAAAAGTTTAGTGGTCTGGGAAATGTTGAACAGTTGCTAGTTGGGATGATCTCAATTGTCATGCTGCCTGTTGCTATTGAGGCTAATTTACTGGGATTGACAGAACATCAAGATACTGAGGTTTTGCTTTCACGAATTTTTATTTCTATAGCATATGCTACAGGCGGATTCTATGCCTTGCTAAAAAAGTGATTTTTGAAAATTTAGTGTCTCATAAAGAATTAGAAAATTCTGTGTCGAGTATTTGTCTAAAAAGAACAGATCACTCATAGCATGTCAGGACTTTAGTACAAAAAGCAATTAAGAATAATAGATAAGCCTCAACTCAACCAATAATCCTTTTCTTAGAACGTAGATATTTTTCATAATTCTATCTGAGATTATGAAAAGGTCTTGAAAATTTTAAAAACTGCCCATGATTAATAATTTTTTGCAATACCTTAGTTTTGATCAAGTTAATTATTTAGGATTTGATTGCATTTGCGATTAATTCGTTGTCAATAAATTTTATTTTTTGAGCAGCAACCTTTACTTCTTCAGGAGTAATAGATTTCTCCAAAGTAAGATAAATTGTGATCATTGGCAGGTATAGAATCATTTGCTGCATTTTTTCTCTAGTGATGTGAATGTAGTCTGTTTTCCCATAGGCATCATCAAAGTGTTCTCTGGTATCTCGTCTTAGATTAAGCTGCTTGTAAAACTTGATTCTGTCAGGATCAGGATCCATTGGTCTAGATGCGGCTGAAGATTGGTCAAGTAAGACATTTCCTTCCAAATCTATTAGACCTTGATGAACGATTTTTGGATCAGCTTTGAAAACCTCTAATGCTAATTGTTCAATTTCATTGGATCCCAACAATCTTAATTTTAGATAATTTTATAAAAACTTACTAAATTCATGATGATGCAATCTAGTTATGGATAATGTAACAATCAGAGTGTCATCTTCTAGCAATGACATTTGTTGGTAACAGATGGGTTTACCCCTAGATCACCTTTTTCTATGATAACAACGCGTTGAATTTTTGGGGATTTTCAGTAACATTGTCACACTCAAAAACTGTATACGTCATGACTAAATGGCACCTAAATAGGCTTAAAAAAGCAGGTTTTGCTAGCTGCTCAAAATGCCAACGTAATTTTAATTCAGAGGATATTATTGCCACATCCACATCAAAACGATATTGCTACGAGTGCGCAACTCGAATTAATCTTGTGACTGGAAAAATAACAAAAGATCTATGCAATGATAAATTTCTTTCAGACGTAACAAACGATATAGATTCCATTGGAAAAAAATTAGAAATTAACAAACACATACGTAAATTGGCAATACTTTTGGTCAATTCAGCAATTACCAAAAAACATTATGTTTCAAAAAACAAGATTGGTCTTGCATGTGCTGCAATTTATCTTGCATGTCACATTGAAAATCAATTTATTCTTGATAGTGCTTTTCCTGTATCGACAAAGAGTTTACAAATGAATACGAGTTTACTGCAAAAGAAACTAGCAAACGCAGACATTTTCACATTATCCAAAACTATTCATGAATTGGTACCTTTGAATTGATGGGGTATTTTTTGAAACAAAGGTTCTACGAGGGGTATCCATAATGAGCATTACTTGTAATAATATCTGTCATAGATACAGGGCAAAAAAACCAAATGATGTCGGACGATATTTGTCGGGTCAAAAAAGATGTAACCCTTGTGGAATTTATATTAATTGGGATGGTATGTGGTGTCCTTGTTGTAATTACAAACTACGAACAAAACCGCGCAGTTCAAAGTACAAGGAAAAATATCTAAAAGCAACATCTGAAAAAAAGGAAATTCTTGCCAATGGTTTGTAAGGGAATTTGCCATAGATACAAGGCAAAATGGACTACACAGAAAGAACGTTATGCAAATGGGCAAAAACGATGTAATGTTTGTGAAATTTTTGTGAGCTGGGATGGATTTTTTTGTCCTTGCTGTAGAATGCTGTTAAGAACAAGACCTAGATCAGTCAAAGGAAAAATCTATGCACGAATAAGATGACAAGTTATGATTTGTAAATTAACTATAATTTCAAAAATTAAGAGATATCAAAACCCATGACCGTAGCGTATGTGCTGATTAATTGCAATATGGGTTTTAAAGAGTACGTCATTGATAAATTAAAGAGAATTGAATTTGTTAAAGAAATTCAGAGTGTTTTTGATATGTTTGATGTGTTGGTAAAAATAGAGTCTTCTGAAGTAAAGACATTGGATCAAACTGTTTTGCTGAAAATCCAAAAAATTAAACATATTCAATCGATTCAGACATTAATCGTATATGAACAAGAATAATTTTTTCTAAAATCCTATACCTGCGTCCATTTTTATCCACAATTTAGCTGGTGAGTCACCGTAGAATTGAGCCAAAATGATAGGCCTAAAACAACCTAAAAAATTTAATTATTAATTTGAAGGGAATTTTATACTGAAAGAATTTTCCACGTGGGTCTTGTAATGCTCAAGAGGATGTGTATAGAAACCATACGATGAAAAAGAAAGGAAATGTAACAATAACTAAAATGTTATAAAATATGGTGACGTAAAAGGTCTGAAGCCTTGAAAAAACCAATAAAAACAGAGGTTTCGAATGCTAGAGTAAACGGGAACCTTTGGGCCCATATTCTCCGGTATTCGAGACCTGCTCTTAAGCAAATGAAACATGACATTATGGAGAAAAATGATGTCTAAAAAGA
>Ga0224512_10000940_pt1 | contig 29365 bp, 34 predicted proteins | sample SF_May12_sed_USG_4_FD_169103 | JGI IMG/M metagenome (GOLD analysis project Ga0224512, IMG submission 169103) | Sediment microbial communities from San Francisco Bay, California, United States - SF_May12_sed_USGS_13 | ecosystem: Environmental > Aquatic > Marine > Sediment | place: USA... | reverse complement strand
TGTCTCTGCCGTATCAAGTGACACGAACCTGACACAAGCCGGCGCGAAACAGTGCGTAACGGCGAAGTCGGCCGAAGCTCAGAAACCCGGCTCAGATACCGTTTCCGGCCGAATCCCCAGGTCAGCGAACTGCCCTGCCGTATCTTCACACGGCAGAGGTCACTGGTTCGATCCCAGTAGCGCCCACCACACGAAGCCCCTGCCTAGCGGGGGATTCTGGGTTCTCCGGTCTTGTGTCTCGATATCCGGTCGGGAAGCCCGCGACCACACCACGGCTTCGGAAGCTCCGACAGCCTCGGATTGGGGGTCGGCGCGGGCCGCACGCCCATATTGAGCGATGCCTCCAGGCGCGAAGCGGCTGGTCAGAAGTGGTTTCTGGTCGCTCCGTTCGTCGGTGGGATAGGGAGAAGGATGTCGAGGCGCGGGTCGCGGAGCGCTACATGAGAGTGCCGCAACTCGGGGTACTTCGACAACTCAAGCCGCTCGGCCTGATCGAGCCGAAGGGTCGAGACCTTCGACGTCGACGCTGAAAGGCCTCTCAGCCCTCGAGCTCGGCGTGCAGACCGAGCCGCTGGATGCGGCGGTGCTCGATGATCAGCGCCACGAACATCACGATGACGACCAGAGTCAACAGGACCAGGCCTTCGAGCGACGCCCCGGCGAAGACGATGCCGGCAATGACAATCGAGCCGGCGAGCCGCTCCCGCGCCTGGGCCCGGAAGGCGCGCCAAACCGCGAGGTAGACCCCGATCAGGAACAGGAAGAGGCCGGCGGCCATCATTACTCGGAACTCGAGCGGGACGGTGTCGCGGGGGTGCAGAGCGATCTCTTCGAGCGCGGCGGCGGCCAGGATGATGCCAGCGACGATCGGGGCATGGGCCCAGGTGTAGACGTCTCGGATGTACTGGCCCGCCGCTCGGCTGTCGAGCTTGGAGGCGGCAAACTCAAGCCCGGGGCTGGGTCGATCGAAGTAGGCCCACCACAGGAGACCGGCGAATGCGCCAGAGGCCAGCAGCGCCGAGATGGTTGCCAGGGCCAGGCTACCGTCTTTCTCCAGAGCGGCAACGACGGGAATGCCGATCGCAACGATCACCTCGCCCAACGCGATGATGATGATCAGCCCGTGGCGCTCGGCGAAGTGGCCCGGACGCACCAGCCATTCGCGATCGGCAGCTTTGACCATCGCCCACAGCACTATGGCGACGGTGCCAAGCCAGAAGGCCAGCCGGGCCGTACCGTCGTAGAAGGACCCAACTACGAGCACAACTATGGCGACAACATTCGGAGCGATCCAGGTGTAAGCAGCAGAGCGATAGTCGATCTCCTCGGTCGTGCCCATCGTCTGCATGCGGAACCCGATCAGCATGATCGCGGTGAGGGCGATCGCGAATACCGGCCCACCTCCGGCGAAAGCAGTCGAAGTGGAGGCCGCCATCGGGATACTGACCACCGTGGCGATGAGGAACAGGGTGCGCACCGGCCGCCCGTTGCCCGATATTGCGTTCGCCGCCCAGGTCAGCTGCTGCCACGGCAGCCACAGCAGGGCGAACAGCAGCGCTGCCTTACCCGCCCCCGCCCAGGTCGGTTCGGTTATCAGCAGCGCCACCAGCTGCGAGAAGGCGAACACATAGGCCAGGTCGAAGAAGAGCTCAACGGGATCTGCCGTGAAATCCTCGGTCAGCGGAGGGAGTTCGATGCCCTTCATGGGGTGGGAGTGTACGTGAGGGAGTCGTGGTAGATCGGCCATATGTGTGGTCCCCTCACCGGTTGCCATCAATCGTGGCTTCCAAGCCATTCGGCGTGTTCGTCGACGCCGGCCGGTGGGAGCGGATGCTGAATATGGCGTTGCCGTCGGTGGATAGGGCTTCGATGCTCGCCCTGGGATTGTGGCTGGCCGGTCTGTGACGCACCTGAACCGGATGCCCGCTGCGACGTTGCGTTACGGGCCTATCACGACTGATGTGCGTACGACGGTGCGGTCCGTTACGAACAGATGGGGTGACCGGTGAGGGCAGGTTGAACCTGACGAAGGACTCGAAGGTCTCTTTGCCTGTCACGGGGGTTGTCTACACGGGCTCACCTCACCCTGCAAAGCCTTGCACCTCACGCATTGCACGACACGAGCAGGGCAGAGGATCGTCGCCTCCGCCGCTCAGTGAGCGTCAGCCGCGACTCGCTGGATGAGGCTGCCGGTGTCCGCGGCCACACGGCGACCACAAGACGATCCCAGAAGCGCCCACCACCGAGAACCCCTGTAACCAAGATTAGAGTCTTTCGACCCTAGTGGGATTTACTGTACATCCAGTATTTATAGGAAGTACAGGAATAAAGGGAGAATCGATGGTGTCACGCGAAGAGTTTCAGTTCGTCGAGGAGATGGGCGAGCTGTTCGAGCGGAGCGGATCGCCGCGAATGGCCGGACGAGTGTGGGGTTACCTGCTCATCGTCGAAGTCGAGCGATTGTCGACCGCGGATTTGGCTGAAGCGCTTAACGCATCGGGCAGCTCGATCAGTGCGGCGACTCGCATGTTGGTGGAGCTGGGCATGTTGGATCGCATCCGGGTTCCTGGAGAGCGCACCGACTACTTCACGATCCATCACGGTGCCGTGCTCAATCTGGTGCGGCGACCCTTCGAAGCGATCGCCCGAGCTCAAGAACTGGCGGCGCGGGCCATGGCGACGTTCGCCGACCGCGATGTAGCCACACCCCACCTGCGGGAGTTGCACGATGCCTACACGTGGTTCGATCGTGAATTCCTTCTCCTCGTCGAGCGTTACGCCGCCGAGCGGAAAGAGGGAAAAGGGTGAGGGATCATGCTTATCGAATTGAAGGACGCCACAAAGCGATATGGGGAGGGCGAGGTGGCGGTGGCGGCCCTGTCCGGCATCGGGCTGCTAGTCGATCAGGGCGAATTCGTCGTGATTCTCGGGCCCTCCGGGAGCGGTAAGACGACGTTGCTCAACTTGGTGGGTGCTCTCGACACCGCTAGCGACGGCCTGGTGCGCGTCAACGGAATAGACCTGACCAATGCCTCGCGGAGAGAGCAGTTCGACTTTCGGGCCACCACGGTCAGCTTCGTGTTTCAGGCTTTCAATCTGTTTCCAGGCCTGACCGTTCGGGAGAACGTCCGGTTCGGAGCGGACGCGGCTGGATCCGAAATCGATCCAGATCGGATCCTGGCGAGCGTCGGCCTGGGTGGTAAGGGTGATCGGTTCCCTCATGAGTTGTCTGGTGGCGAGCAGCAACGAGTGGCCATTGCTAGGGCGCTCGCTACAGGGAACCCGATCCTGCTGTGTGATGAGCCGACTGGGGAGCTGGACTACCAGACTGGTGTCCAGATCCTCGAGTTGCTCCAGGAACAAGCCGGCAACGGGCGCGCCGTATTGGTCGTGACTCACAACCGGGAGGTGTCCCGCATGGCGGACCGAGTTGTCGAGCTATCGAGCGGGCGCATCGTCAGCGACGGGCCCCCGGCCGGCGGGAAGGTTCCCGTTGCCGAGCTGGCTTGGTGAGGAGGTGTCATGCGTACTCTCGGTCTTCTGCTCCGCTGGTCGTGGCGCGATGTGCGGGTCCATTGGGTCAAGGTGGCGACCATCGCCGTGGTCATCGCTATCGGCACCGGCGGGTACGCGGGGTTGACCTCGACCACTGAATGGCGGCGGGTTTCGTACGCCGCCAGCTACGCCGAACTCCATATGTATGACCTGCGGGTCGATCTGGCGTCGGGGGCCACAGCTCGACAAGGCGATCTGATCGCCGCCGTGACTTCGATTCCCAGCGCCGCTCTCGTCTCGGCCGTTGAGGAACGCCTGATCGTTCCCACCCAGGTCGAAGTAGCCACTCCCGAACACCCCGTCATCGCCCGCGGCGAGATCGTTGGGGCGAACTTCTCCGACGGGGGACCTTCCGTCAATGGCTACCACGCGCTCACCGGCCGGATGTTGACCAGCGACGACCGGGGGACCCCACGTGTGATGGTGGACCGCAACTTCGCCAAGTTCTACGAATTGGCCGACCACGGGACGGTCACCGTGTCCGGCGGCCGGGAACTCGAATTCGTTGGCCAGGCCACCACCCCCGAGTACTTCACGGTGGCACCTGAAGGTGAGATGTTCATGTCCGAAGCAACGTTCGCCGGTCTGTTCGCCACGCTCCAGACGGCCCAAGACCTGGCCGGCATGCCTGGACGGGTGAATAACCTCGTCCTGACCCTGACCGCGGGTGCCGACCGGGACACAATAGAGGCTGAGCTGGAAACCGCCCTGCAGGCGTTGCCGGTCGGGACAACGGTCCTTACCCGCGAGGACAACCTCTCCTACATGGCGTTGACCACCGATATCGATCAGGACCAGGCGATGTTCGATGCACTCGCCTTTCTCCTGATCGCCGGGGCCATTGGTGCTGCCTTCAACCTCATTCATCGGCTCGCCGAACAACAGCGACGGGAAATCGGCATCGGTATGGCACTGGGCATCCGGCCCGCGTGGCTGGCCACCCGTCCGTTACTGGTCAGCGCCCAAATCGCCGTCCTGGGCGTCCTGTTTGGGATCGGGATCGGAATGCTGATCGGTGAAGCGATGGCGGCAGTCTTTGAAGATTACATCCCGCTGCCGATCTGGCTGACCGCTTTCCCGACCTCGGTGTTCGCCCGGGTGGCGGCGGTCGGGCTGGTTCTGCCGTTCCTCGCCGGCACCCTTCCGGTGTGGCGGGCGGTGCGGGTGGACCCCATCGAAGCCATCAAGCCGTCGTACCGCAAGGAGCGCGGTCCGCACGGCGCTTCCGCTCGCTTGAAGGGCAATACCTTCGCGGTCATGCCATTCCGTAGCCTGCGCCGGACCGCCCGGCGCACAACGCTGACGGTCCTTGGGGTGGCGGCCGCAGTGACGGTGCTGCTGGGATTCCTCGGGATCATGGATTCGGCCTTCGGGGCCGTCGACACAGCCGAACGGGAGGCAGTGGGTCTCGAACCGACACGTATCACGGTGACACTCGATACCTTTCGCCTGGCCGACTCTCCGGAGGTGGCCATGATCGGCACCGCCGAAACCGTAGCTTCAGTCGAGCCGGCACTACGGGTGATCGGCTCGGTCCGCAGTCAAGGAGACTATTTTGAGGTGTTTGTGGATTTGGTCGACCTTCACAACGGAATGTGGACCCCGTCGATCACCGAGGGCGAAGTTCCCGACACGCCGGGTCTGCTGCTAACGGAGAAGGCCGCGACCGATCTCGAGGTCGGGGTTGGTGATACGGTCACGCTGCGGCATCCTCGGCGGGAGGGGCTCACCTCGTACTCTTTTGTCGAAACCGAGTTGCCGGTTGTGGCAACCCATCCGTATCCGGTCCGGGGATTCGCCTACATGGATCTCGATCAAGCGGCGCTTTTCAACCTGGAGGGCATTGTCAACGCCGTTAACGTCCTGCCGGTCCCTGGGGCAACGGTCGAGGACGTGCAACAGGAGCTGTTCGCCTTCGAGTCCGTCGCCGCGGTTCAATCAGTCACCGCCTCGACCGAAGCCGTGCGGGACGCGTTCGGTCAGTTGCTCGACATCGTCCAGGTGATGGTGGTAGCGGTCCTGCTGCTTGCCATGTTGATTGCGTTCAACACGGCGGCAATCAACCTCGAAGCCCGGGCCCGCGAGCACGCGACGATGTTTGCGTTCGGGGTGCCGGTTCGCACCGCCTTGCGGATGGCCATCACCGAGAATCTGGTCATCGGGACATTGGCCACCCTTGTCGGGCTGGCCGGCGGGTTGGGCATGGTCTGGTGGATGACTCAGCGATTGTTCGCAGATACCCTCCCGGACTTCGCTCTCAGAGTGGTCCTCCAACCGGTCACGCTGGTCATCGTGGTCGTCATGGGAGTGCTGGCGGTTGCGGTCGCCCCGGTGTTTACGCTTCCACGCATGCGGCGCATGGATCTTCCAGGGACTTTGCGGCTCGTCGAGTAGATCACCGGTCAAGGATCGCACTCCCAGCGTTGCTTCGATCATGTCGGGGAGACCGGTTCCGGAGCACAGGCCGGCGATGATGTGAGCGAGCGCCCCCGCGGCCAGGTAGCCGCTCCGATGAGTGTGGGTAATGGCCGTTGCCGCCACTCCCAGCTCGAACGGGTCGTCGGCGACCAACCCGACCGGAGCGACCCGCATCACGCCGCCGCATCCCTTGCTGTCGTTGATCGGCTGTCCCGCCGTGCCGATCCGTCCCGACCGCAACGCCGACAGGCAGGCGTTGCCCGGAGCCCGCCGGGTGTTGAGCACCGGCCAGCGGCTCAGCCACCCGTCCCGTTCACCCCAATCGCTCACCTCGTCCCAGGGGTAGCCCTGGGTGTGCAACCAACGCAGGTAAGAGCGCCGCAGCATCGACGGAGGATCCGCTATCCCCTTCTCGGAGAACTGGGCTTCCGTTCGTAGGAGTCCCTCGGCGGTCCACAGCGTCATCTGGGTGTCGTCGGTGATGGCGGCACCCGACCGGCCGTAGGCGGGGGCGAAGCCGGTCACCCCGTCGGGCCCTTGTTCGATCCGGATGGGCTGCAGTCAATCGAACTCGATGGGGGCGCCCAGGGCGTCGCCGACCGCACCGCCCAGCAGACAACCTCTGATCCGGGAGGCGGGGTACGTCAGGGGAACAATCACAGGTCGCCCATCAGGCGTTGATCTTCAGCACGTACCCGCCCGGACCGTACAACTCGTCGATGATGACGAGCAGGTATGTGGCGTCTGTTTCCGCGGTGAACGTCAGTTCGGCATCGGTGCCGAACAGGCCGCCCCCCGAACTGGCGTCGTTGGCAAGGCTGTCGAGGGCGTTGTCGGGAAGATCGATCAAGATCTCCGGGTCCATCAACACGGCACTCGCCAAAACGGTGATCGTGTCCCCGGCGGCCAGGTCGATCAGGTAGGAGTCGATGTCACCCGGGTAGTCGGCGTACCCGGAAATCGTATCTCCGGCGGCTACGGCCGCTCCGTCGTCGGGATCGACCAATCGTCGCATCGGATAGTTGCTCTCGAGAACCACGTCGATCGGCCCGACGTCGAAAGAGCCCAGCGCCAGGAAGTACGGTCCGTCGAACGGCGCCACGAACGTCAGCGTCTCGGATCCGGTTTCGCCGTCGTCCACTTCGGCTTCGACGATCCCGTCGGAGGCGATCAGGGTCAACGCCACGTCCCCGTCGCTGGTGGCTTCGATCACGATCTCGTCGCCCTCCTCGAGGTCGACGATCCAGGTCTTCTCGTCCCAGAAGTGCTCGACGGTCTCGTTGAACGTCAGGTCGGCCGGTTCGGCCGGGTAGGTCCGATGGGGGATATCGTCGACGTCGACACCCATCAGCATGTCACCGAGGCGCTTCAGAACGTCATCAGCCGAGGTGGCCAGACCGAAGCCCTCCGAACCGAGCCCGGAGATTCCGACGACTTCACCGTTGTTGGTGACGAGGGATCCACCGCTCTGGCCGCCGGCGATGACGGCGTCCGTTTGGAGGAACTCGAGCCCCAGCGCCTCGATCGTGCGCACCCGGGACAGGATGCCCCGGGTGAGGGTCGGTTGCGGGAACTTCTCCACCTCACCGGGATATCCGATGAGGAAGAGTTCGGTCCCGACCGGCATCCCGCCCGGATCGCCGAATACGACCGGTGCGGGTAGGCCGGCGACGCCGCTGAGATCGATGATGGCCAGGTCGGCTATCTCATCGAAATGGGTGACGGGGGCGGCCAGGATCTCGGTCCCGTCGGGGAAAACCACCCGGGCTTCGTCGTAGGGCCACACGACATGGGCGCTGGTCACCAGATGAGACTCGTCGAAGAGGACACCGGAGCCCGACCCCAGGTCCGTCTCAACGAAGGCCAGGGCCGGAGAGACGGTGCTGAAGACCTCCTGGGAAGTGAGCGCCGCCGGTGCGGTAGTTGTGGTCGTCTCGGGGGCACCCGACGTGGTCGTCGTATCGGCCTTACCACAGGCCGCCAACATCACGACCAGGGCGACGGTCGCCAGGGCAGTTCTCAACAAGACGATTCCTTTTCGGAGTCTGGTTGTTATCGGCTTTGACCCGACACTCCTGAATGTACGCGGTCCTGGCCCGAGCGATTGCTTCAGTTTGTGCTTAGGGCACGATTCCGTGGGCCACCCGGCCCAGTCGCCTCGGCGGACAATCGAAGGACGTGCACATTCTCACGGGCAGGTAGCCTCGAGGGCTCCCTCGATAGGTTCCAGATCGTCGGTCGTCCCGTCTAGGAACAGCGCGGTGGAGGTGACCTCCTTGCCGTTCACCTCCACAAACTCTTCCGGTGCTCCGTTAGCAGCCGCCGTGAACCTTTCAGCCGAAAGCGAAACGGAAGGATTCTGGAAATCCGATACGTCGTCGAGACTCACCGAATGCCCGAACGAGTCGATGCTCACGTAGAGCTGCAGACCGTCCTGCAGGGACGAGAGAACGAACTCGGCGCCTTCTTGGCCGATCTCTTCCGGTCCAAAGGCACAGAGGACGCTGGCGAAAGTCCAGGTGGTGTCACCAACCGTGAGGGTGGCACCACCGCCCCCTGACGCCGCCTGTTGTCCCTCGAGCGATTCGGCCAGTTCATCGGCGAGGTCCTGAGCCTGCTCCGCCGCGTTCTCTTGGCTGGGAACGTCCGCCGGGTCGTCCGAGCCCTGAGTGTCACCGGTGTCTCCTCCGGAGGTTGCGGCCGTCGTCGGGGACTCCCCGACTTCGTTGTCGGCGCCGCCGCATGCCACCAGGACGATGGTCATGACGGCCATGACCACGAGTATCGAACCAACACGAAACACGGAGAGCCTCCCTCTTCACCGGCCGATGACACTAGCGATCTTTGGTGGGCCGCGCTTTCCGATCATCTTGCGGCCAGTCGAGGAACCGGCCGCATTCGCGGACGCATGGAAACCAGCCGGCCTCCGGTGGCCCAGCTCGCCGCGTCCGTCGGTCCGGTGGTGTCGCACTACCTCACCGGGCGTCTGTGACGAATGGTCAGCCGACCGCCTTCTTGACCAGGCGACGATCTGCTTTTCGACGGCCGGGATCAGCTTGACCAGCGCGAATGACGTCGGCCACATGGCACCGTCGTCGAGGTTGGCGGCGTCCCAAGATCGTGTTGCTCCGGTCGGCATCTTGGTATGCGGCAATGCTCTTGGCGACTGCCCAGCCCATCTCCGCCAAATTGCCGATGATCTCGTTCTGTTCAACCTCGAATCTCTCGAGTGCGTCCAAAGGATCCGTGCCGTGCAGCAGCTGGCTGCGCACTCGGTAGAGGTGGAGATCTAATAGGCGGTCACGTAGCCGACCGTCAGACACACCACCTCGGCCGGGTCGAGGTCCTCGGGCACCGGAACAAGGTTTTCAGATGAGACGAAGGCGTACTCTGTGTGACCGCCGTACCGCACCATGGCAGCCACCCGATCGCTACCACCCAACCCTTCAACCCCGGCCACATGACATCAGCCAGCAGCACACCACTGGCCTCCACTCGAACCCGCGCCTCGCCCCCAGCCGCATGCCGCAGCTGCTCCTCAGAGGTAGAAACTCGGTGCAACACCATTACGCAGCAACCGGGCCTCACGAATGCCCAATCCCCGGGATTCGCCGTGTTGGATCTCCCGATCAGCGGAACCTGTCCCGGCTCAGGGCATAGAGCCCGGGGACCGGTATAGTCCCCGAACTCGTAGCCCCGGCGAGAGAACCCAAATGGTCACCGCGATCGAAGCAACGGGATTGGTAAAGCGCTATAAGGATGTCGTTGCCCTGGACCGGCTCGACCTCGAAGTCCCCGAAGGCACAGTTCTCGGATTGCTGGGTCCCAACGGGGCCGGCAAGACCACCGTCGTCTCGATCATGACCACCCTCCTTAGGCCGGATGAAGGTTCGGCTACTGTCGCCGGCGCGGATGTGCTCCGGTCGCCGGGAAAGGTACGTAGCCGGATCGGCCTATCCGGACAGTTCGCCGCGGTCGATGAGAACCTCACCGGGTTCGAGAACCTCGACATGATTGGGCGGCTCTACCGGCTGGGGCGCGCCAGGGCTCGGGTACGCGCTCGAGAGCTGTTGGAACGGTTCGACTTGGCCGAAGCTGCCGACCGGCCCGCCAAGACCTACTCGGGAGGAATGCGCCGCCGGCTCGATCTCGCCGGGGCCATCGTCGCCGAACCCCCGGTGCTTTTTCTCGATGAGCCGACCACCGGACTCGACCCACGCGGCCGGACCGAGATGTGGGGAGTGATCCGGGATCTGGTGGGCAAGGGCACGACTCTGTTGTTGACGACGCAGTACCTCGAGGAGGCCGATCAGTTGGCCGACGACATTGTGGTCATCCACCACGGCCGGGAGATCGCACACGGCACTGCCGATGAGCTCAAGGCGAGGGTTGGGGGCGAACGTATCGAGATGACCGTTCGTGACAAAGACCGCATCGGCGAAGCTCGAGACATCCTGGCCCGGTTCTCCGGCGACGAAGTCCGGCTCTTGGCGAAGTCGCGGGTGCTGATGGCTCCCATCTCGGGTGGTCCGGCGGCGTTTCGGGCGGTGCTTCGAGCGACCGAGGAGGCCGATATCGCCGTGTACGACGTTGGGCTGCGCCGCCCCACACTCGACGATGTGTTCCTTTCGCTCACCGGCTACACCGCCGAGCCGGCTTCCGATCCGGATGAGATGGAGGTAGGGGTGTGAACCGGCTCTTGTGGGCAGTAGCCGACAGCCATGTGGTCGCGAAACGGAACGTCATCAAGATCAAACGTGTCCCGGAGGTGCTCGTCTTTGTCCTGATCTCGCCGATCATGTTCGTGCTGCTGTTTGCCTACGTCTTCGGCGAGTCGATCTTGATTCCCGGCGGTTCGTATCGGGAGTTCTTGATTGGGGGCATCTTCGCCCAGACGGTGGTCTTTGGTGCGACGTTCACGGGGCTCGGTCTGGCCGACGACATGCAGAAAGGCATCATCGCCCGGTTTCGGGCACTACCCATGTCGCGCTCAGCGGTGCTGGTGGGACGTACCGCCAGCGATGTGATCTACAACCTGCTGTCGCTGCTCATCATGGCTCTATCAGGCCTGGTCGTGGGATGGCGCATCCACACCGGGTTCTTCGAGGCAGTCTTTGGGTTCGCGTTGCTGCTGGCCTTCGCCTACGCACTTTCCTGGGTGATGGCCTTCGTCGGGCTTGTGGTGCCGAGTGTGGAAGTGATCAACAACGCGTCGTTTGTCGTCATCTTCCCCCTGACGTTCATCGCCAACACCTTCGTTCCATCCCAAAACCTGCCTGGAGCGCTGAGGACGTTTGCCGAATGGAACCCGGTCTCGGCCGTGACGCAGGCAGCCAGAGAACTGTTCGGCAACATCCCACCCGGCACCCCGGAACCAACCGTGTGGCCCATGCAAAACGCTACCGCCTACACGATCATCTGGATCGTCGTCATCATCGCGGTGTTCGCACCATTGGCGATCAATCTCTACCGCAAACCGCGATAGCGGGTCTCAGGAAACGGAACCGCCCGGCGCCCCTTCCGCCGCAGCTCTCCCGGATGCTCTTGGCAGTCGTCGCCTGGTCCACTCGGGCACGTGATCGAGGCTCACCGACATAGGCTTCCACTATGGAGTTGACGAATGCTGATCGGATCGTCTTTCCAGAGGACGGTATCTCCAAAGGCGAGGTGTTCGACTACTACGTGGGCGTGGCCGACCGGATGCTCCCCTTCGTAGCTCGCCGGGCGCTGACGGTGGAGCGTTACCCCAAGGGAATCGACGGCGGTGGTTTCATGCAGAAAAACGCTCCCGACCACTACCCGGAGGAGGTGATCGGTCGTTTCGAAGTCTCGCGGGCAGGAGGCGGGACGACGACCTACCCGGTCGTGGACACGGCGGGGGGGATCGCTTTCTTCGCCAATCTTGGTGTCATCACCTTTCACACACCCCCGGCGACGGTGGACGACTTCCTCCACCCCGACTGGGTTATCTGGGATCTCGATCCGCCACAAGGCCGCGTCGACCTGGCGCGGAGAGCGGCTCACGCGCTGCAGGCAGTGCTGGAAGGATTGGATATACCGAGCCTGGTGATGACGTCGGGCTCCAGTGGCTATCACTTGCGAACCCCACTTGACCGGGGCACGAACATCACAGTGGTGGCCGAAGTCGCCCGGGGGACGGCTGCGCTCGCCGCGGCGGCGCACCCTGATCTGCTCACGCTCGAGTTCAGGAAGGCCGAGCGAGGTGTCCGCGTATTCGTCGATTGGCTGCGCAATGCGCCCTTGTCCACCTCGGTCGTCCCCTGGTCATTGCGGGCCAAGCGGGGCGCTCCGGTGGCGGTTCCGCTCGCGTGGGAAGAGATCGACACGGTTCTTCCCGACGGGATTGGTCTGCACTCGGTCGGAGAGTGGCTGGAGGCTGATCCGTGGGCGGGACTCAAACCGATCAACCTGACCGGCGCAGCGGATATGGTCAAGCGGGCCCTCGATGAAGCTGGTATTCGCCTTGAGCCGTTCGACCGGTTCCGTTCCTGATCGACTGAGTCGGTCGGTGGTCGCCGACAGAGCAGTAAGAGGGGAGAGGGAAGGCGGCGGGCGGGGGCAAGTTCGATGGATTCGACCTTTCGGACTCGGCTACGGACGACTCGATTGACTCCGGTCCGGAACAGGGACCGGCTCGCCTGATTGTTCGACAGCGAGCGGAGCATCATCAAACTAGGTTCGTGGTCGCTGCGTGGCTGCGGCATGATGGTGTCCGTGAGATCGAGAGCCCTGGCATGGACCTTGGCCGGCATGGCGGCGCTGGCGGTGGCGGCGGTCCTGGTTATTGCACTCGGCGGCGGGGGAGACGAGAGCGGTGATGGCGCGACGCCGGACGAACTGGCCGCGACGGAGACCTCCGTGACCGCAACTGCGCCGCAGGACCGCGCGTCCAGGTCCGCTACGCCGCTTCCGCCTCCCGCCACCACCACGACGACCACTTTCGCGTCCTCGACCACCACCACTGCACCGCCGGCGACGACGACCACGTCAGCGTCCCCGGCCGCGCCGTCGAGCGGGTACACCCCGCTACCCAAACCCACTGCGGGGCCGGACACGGTCGCCCCGGGCGGCGCTCTCACCAAGCACCTGGCGGTGGACGTCGCTACCGCCTTTGGCTTCGACACCGCCGAGGTGGAGGCGGCGATCGACCAAGTGGAGTTGCCGCCCGAGGCCGGCGGCAGCCCGGAGGGCTGGCTGGCGCCCGGTACCTACCAACCGGCCGACGGTGCAAGCGCAGGGGCGATGGTGCAGGCGATGGTGGATCGCCGGGTGGTGCAACTCGAAGAGCGCAACGTTGCCCGGGATCAGTGGCACCGGGTCCTGACCGCCGCCTCGGTGATTGAGAAGGAGACGTACAACCAGAACGAGAAGCCCAGCGTGGCGCGCGTGCTCACCAACCGGCTGGCCGGCGGCGGGCCTCTGCAGATGGATTCGATCATCCTCTACCCCGTGCCCGAGGACCGGATCTTCACCACCAGTGAGGAACGGGCGTCCGATCAGCCATACAACTCGTACCGGCACAACGGTCTGCCGCCCACGCCGATCTGTTCCCCGGACGAGGCGTCTCTCGACGCCTTCCTGGCCCCGCCGCCGGGCGACTGGTGGTTCTACGTGACCATCGACCTGCACTCGGGCGAGACCCGCTATGCCGTCACCTACGAAGAGCACCAGGCCAACGCCGAGCTGCTCCGAGCCTGGCTCAGGGACCACCCCACCCCGTAACCGGCGCCCGCCGGCTGCCCATCCTCTCCACAGTCCTCGCCGGAGTGGCGGCTGCACATGGAGAACTATCCCCGCGTGGGCGCCAACGACGGCCGTGCCCAAGATCTGCAGTCGATTGGGAGGCGAGCCACCAGAGCGGTCGATCGTCGGCACAGCGCTTGGCGGACGCTGTTCCCACGCATTGCGTCGAGCGGTGCCAGTCTGAGTGACCGGCTAGTCGGCCGTCGACTCCTGTCGTGGCTCGCTCCGATTGGCGCTACTTCGGCTGGTCAGTACCTCGAAGTGTGGCGCATGGCCGCAACTGGTCAGTGGCGCGGATAGCGCGCCGATCGCCGTTGGGTCTCGGGAACGACCGGTGTCTCGGTGAATGGTTTGGCGGGCAAGTCCACCGCCACCTGGGCCAGGATCTCCATCCCCCGGCAGTTCCGCTCATCCAGCGACAGTCCATCCCACTTGTCGACCTCGACCATGGTTCGCTCCGCCCACTGGTCGACGGTGTTCAGCAAGCTGACGAAGAAGTCGATGGCCAGGGCCCGCACGTACACCTGGTTCTGAAGAGCACCGTGCCCGTCGAGGTACTCCTGCTTGACGTCGCTGGCGAAGCGGTGCATCTCCCCGGCATCCTGCCGGACCTGCTCCAGGGCCGCCAGTACCTGCGCGATGTCCGCCACCGGGGCGACGAACAGGCGGAGCATCGCCTCGAACTCCATGGCGAACGGTGCCGGGGGGACGTCCAGCCACGCCCGAAGCTCTGCCAGCCCCGCCTCGGAGATCGAGTACACCGTCCGGGCCCGCCGTCCCACGTACTCTTTTCGCCCCTCGACGAGGCCCTCGGCCTCCAGCTGCTTCACCTCCCGGTAGATGGCGCTCTCCGCTCGCGGCCACACGTAGCGGAAGTAGCGGGCACCCTGGCGAGCCAGCTCATAGGTGGACCATGTTCGCAGCGCCAGCTGCGACAAGAGGGCGTAAGACGTGGTCGTCAACCGGCGAGAACCATCTTCCCTTGACATACTCCAAACGATAGCATATTGTTTTGCTCGCGTTCGGAGTATTTCACGGAGGGGTGCCATGGAAAGCGCAGAAGCCACATTCGACACCATCGTCGTCGGCGGAGGACAGACCGGCCTCATCGTGGGCCATGCCCTCAAGGAGCAAGGGGTGGACTTCACCATCCTCGATGCCAGCGCCCAAGTGGGCGATGCCTGGCGCAACCGCTGGGACTCGCTCCGACTGTTCACCCAGGCGTTCATGAACGGCCTGCCCGGCAAGGGGTTCCCGGGATCCCGGAACGCCTTCGTCGGCAAGGAGCAGGTCGCCGACTTCCTGGAGGAGTACGCCGTCGAGATGGAATTGCCCGTTCGGTCCGGGGTGCGCGTCAACAGGCTCAACAGGAACGGCCAACTCTTCACCCTCGAGACCACCCAGGGATCACTGCAGGCCAGGAATGTCATCGTGGCGATGGCCGACTACCAGAAAGCTCACGTGCCGCATTTCTCCCCGGAACTCGCCCCCCGCATCGTTCAGCTCCACAGCAGCGCCTACAGAAACCCGTCGCAGCTCGCCGACGGCCCGGTCCTGGTCGTCGGCCTGGGAAACTCCGGTGCCGACATCGCCCTCGACGTGGCGGCGGCCCACGACACCATCGTCGCCGGCAAGGAGTCGGGCGCCGTTCCCTTCAAGATCGAGGGCCGCTTCGGCCGTTACTTCGGCACCAGGCTCGTCCGCTTCATGATGGTGCGCGTCCTCAACACCTCGACGCCGATCGGGCGCCGCGCCCGGCCCAAGATGCTCGTCAAGGGCCCTCCCCTCGTGCGGGTACGCCCCAAGGAACTGGAGCGAGCCGGTGTGAGGCGGGTGAGCCGCATCGAGGGCGTCCACGACGGCAAGCCGGTCACCGCCGACGGCGAAGCGCTCGACGTGGCGAACGTGATCTGGTGCACCGGCTATCGCAACGGCTTCGACTGGATCGAGCTACCGGTCTTCGACCACGAGGGGGCACCACGCCACGTGCACGGGGTTGTCGAGGAGATGCCGGGACTGTACTTCGTAGGGCTCTTCTTCTTGCACTCCATGTGGTCTGAGACCATCACAGGCGTTCAGCCCGATGTCGCCTACATCGTTCGTCATCTGATGAAGCATCGGGCCGGCGCCCCGCAACAGGAGAGCCTCCTCTGAACCAGGCCGGTTCACTCCTCACGCTGCGTTGCCGCTGCTCTCCGCCGTGGTGCCTCGTGAAAAGGCAATGCAGCACGATCTTGGCGTTCTCTCGCCTCAACACCAGGCTGGTTTCGGCGTCGAGGCGGCGCAGCGGGATGCTGATCGCGCCGGGGATGTAGTGGGCGTCGTACTCGGCGTCGGGGAGCACATCCACGATCTGTGCACCCTGGTCGATGAGTTCGAGCAGCTGGGCCCGGTCAATGTTGGTGACCATGGTCAGCCCCCGGCCGCGAGCGCCGCCCGGAGCTGGTCGAAGCTCGGAGACCCCGCATAGCCGTCCTCGGTTCGATACACCCGGCAGGACAGGCCGATCGGGGCGTCGGGGTCGGCGAACGGATCGGCCCCGTCGACGATAATCGTAGGTGAGCCGCGGAAGCCGTTCTGTTCGGCGGCCTCCGGCGTTTCGATCAGCTGACGGCCCAGTTCCAGATCGAATCCCTCAGCTCGTAGGGACTCGATGTGTGCCTCGGTTTCCTTCCAGTTTGGACATCCGTTGAAGTACAGCAACGTGACTCTCATGACATCCACCTCATGGGTTCTCTTCGATGACGTGACAGACGCACGCTTCGGGCCACTGGTCGACGATCGAATCCATGCACTTTCGCAACGAGTGCAACTCTGTGCGGAGCCGGGTCAGTTCGGCGATCCGGTCATCGACGGCTCCTGTCTCGCGGGCGATGGCATCGCGGACCGGGAGACTCGCAGCCGGACGATCTCTCGGATGTCGTCGAGCGGGAGCTCGAGCGCCCGGAGCCTGCGCACAAAACGCATCAACTCGACGTCGGGCTCGCCGTAGTCGCGGTACCCGGCGTCGCTGCGGGCCGGTGCGGGCAGCACCCCGGCCGACTCGTAGAAACGAATCGCCGACGGCTCCAGCGCCGCCCGTTCTGCAGCTTGTCCGATTTTCACACCACTGACCCTAAACCTTCGAGCTACTCGAAGGTCAAGCGGACACTGCCGATATCTCGACGGCACCATCGTCGCCGTCAGCCTGATCGGCCAAGAAGCAGCCGAAATGTGGCGGCCTGTAGACGACTTCGAATCACTCCAAGGTCTGCTGACAAGGCTGTCGAGTGGGCGACCGGCCCGATACGCCCGCGACGATCGCTGCGTCCGTCGGCCCGGTGGTGTCGCACTACCTCACCGGGCGTCTGTGACGAACGGTCAGCCGACCGCCTTCTTGACCAGCGCGACGATCTGCTTTTCGACGGCCGGGATCAGCTTGGTCAGCGCGAATGACGTCGGCCACATGGCACCGTCGTCGAGGTTGGCCGCGTCCTGGAAGCCGAGGGTCGCGTAGCGGGCCTTGAACTTGCCCCCGTCCTGGAAGAAGCAGACGACCTTGCCGTCCCGGGCGTAGGCGGGCATGCCGTACCAGGTCTTGGGGGTGAGCTCGGGTGCGGCCTTCGTGATGATCTCGTGGAGTCGCTCTGCGAGGACGCGGTCCGCGTCTGCCATCGCGGCGATCTTCTCCAGCACCTCGGCGGTGCCGTCGACCTTCTTGCCGCCCTTGGCGGCCTTCACTTCCTTGGCGCGCTCCTTCATGGCGGCGCGTTCATCGGCGGTGAAGCCTTCAGCGTCCGTGTCCGACTGGGTGCTGCCCTTGGCCGTCTTGCGCGTAGCTGCCATCGCGATCTCCTTCATTGAGTTCCCCCGTCCGGGACGGTGTCTCTCCTCCTGAGTTGTGACATTGGCGGGCCGTGACCCGTCCGTCAAGTGACGACCGTCACCCACGCCCAAACGCCTCGAGTGACGGGTGCCCGGGTAGTGCCGACTGATGAGCAGGGGCGGGTCTCAAGATTGCGGGACGCGAGCCGCCGCGTAGGCAACCAGGCCGCCCCAGGTAGGAGATGTTGCGCCTTACTTGTGTCTTCCTTGCGGTGTGATAACGGTACAACCCAATGGTTGTAGATAGGTCCACCGATGCCGAAGTCGATCGGCTCTTTCGCGCTCTGGCGGACGCCACGCGTCGCAACATTGTGGCGCGGGCGGCGGCGGGGAACATGTCTGTGTCGGCGTTGGCTCGGTTCTATCCGATGAGCGTGACGGCGATCCAGAAGCATGTTGCGGTGCTGGAGTCGGCCGGCCTGGTCCGCAAGGACCGGCGCGGGCGGGAGCAGATCGTCATTACTGGGCCCGCCAGTCTGGTCGCAGCTCATCAGATTCTCGGCCGCCTCGAGGCCATGTGGCGGGAGCGGCTTGACCGATTCGGAGAGGTGCTCTCCCAGATCCCGGAAGGAGACCGGTCATGACCGTCACCGCCGTGACGAAGGATCCCGAACGCTGCTCAATGACCATCCTGGTCGAGTATCCGGTCTCCGCTGGTCGGGTCTGGTAGCTGTGGGCGGATCCACGTCGGTTGGAACGGTGGTGGGGGCCACCGACTCATCCAGCGACTGTGACTGCTGCTCGAAGGTTACGACTGGTCAAAGGGCACACTGCGGTTCCCGGTGGACCGGGGCCCGGACCAGGTTCTCGTGCGCCGCCTGGTCGAGATTCGCCTCGCCATGCTCGAAGAGTAGGGGAAGGCCGCGCTCGTGCACGCCGGCTCGAATGCGGGTTGAGTCGGGCTTCGCATGCCCAGCGCGTGTCCGCGATGGCATAGGTCTTGTGTTCAACGGCGGAGGTCACTGGCTCAAACCCAGTTAGCGCCCACCACGCGGAGAGTCGTGGTGGCTGCGGCGGGGCCCCAGGTTTCGAATCCAGTTCCTTATCTTCCTTGGCTGTAGGTCGAGCTTGCGGGGCGACCCTTTCGGCGGAGCGTCATTGACCCGTTCGACGGAGTGTCAGCGCTGGGATGTTGTGGCCTGTTCTGACCGGAGTGAAACCGTTCAAACCAGCCGGACCTGGTCCAAGGCGCTGCCGATCCAACCAGTCGGGGTTTGCCACACGTCATTGCTCCACGTCGATTCGAACGGCGGCTTTTTGTTTGAGGAGCGCGGAGATTCGCTGGCGGGTGACGCCGAACAGTTCTGCGATGGCTTCGATGGTGAGTCCTTGGGCGCGTAGGGCGAGGGCTTCGGCGGCTCGGAACTCGGCGCCGGCGGTCTCGAGTGTGGCCATGTTGGTTGATATCAGTTCGACCATCCGGGGAGTGTCTTCGGCTTCGACCAGCTCGACGAGGTTTCCTCCGGCCTCGAGCCGCTGGCGGAGCTTGCGGGATCGACGCTGGAGCTGGCGGCTGCGTTCGAGGTTGTCACGGGCGGCGGCGTCGATTTCGGTGAGGGCGGCGAGAAGCCGCTTGAGGGGCGCATCGTGGGTGGCCATTGGGCTCAGTGAAGCAGCTCTGAATCCATCTGTCAATAGCTATAGCAGCAATAGCTATTGACAAAGAAAGGAGAGAACCGTATGCTGCGCCGAGTTGGCTGCACGGTGCGGCGAAGATTGGAGTTGAAGTGGTAATTGGAGGTGTGGGGTTCCTGGTTGGGCTGGTGATGCTGGCCGGCCTGGTGCTCCTGGTCATGGCCCTGGTCGATCTCGTCAGGCGCCCCGCTGATACATGGGCGTTGAGCGGTCACAATCAGCTCGTCTGGGCGTTGATCGTGATCTTGGTGGGGTTCGTTGGGCCGCTGCTATATCTGCTGATAGCACGGCCCGCCCTCGAGGCCGCCACCCAGGCAGAGCCGGTCGAAGATCGCGCCTAGGTCAAGTCTTCCGAGGCATCGGACCTGGTCATTCGGCCTGGTCCTGCCGACCCCAATGACTCACGAGAAGCCGGAAATGAACGTCAGAAAGAAGATGAACAGCGAAAACGTAACGAGCAGGCGGCGCCTTCGCGTCGCAGCGGCTACCACCCTCGCACTCCTGGTGGGCGCCTGCGCGTCCACTGAGCCCGCCAGCCTCGAGAATCTGGGACTATCTATGGAAGTCGACATCCAGCCCGGAACCGACTTCGAGGTGGTTGTTCCCATTGACCCGGACACGAGTATCAGGCTGGTGTCGGCACCTCCCGGAGTCAGCGCCGCAATCCCCGAGGCCCCGAACGGGGATTCGATTCTGCTATCCGTGGCGGTCGATCCCGATACGCCGCGCGGTGCTTACGGCCTGGCACTTCTCGTGACACGCGACGGAAAGGAGTACGAACTCGGCTGGCCGTTCAAGGTTGTCGAACTCGCGGGAGGGGCATCAGCGACGGAGCCGACCGCCACGACCCAGCCGGCATCGCTCCAGGCCCTCCTCACGGTCGATAGCCCACAGATCGGGGATCTGTTCACCAGCAGCTCCGTGCTACGAGGGGAGACATCATCGCCCACAGTCGCGTACCGGTTGTTGTCTCCCGGCGGCAGCGTCGTGCTGGCCGAAGGCACGGTGACTGCCGTCGACGGTGGCTCTGCCACGATCGTGGAGTTCACCAACACATGTTGCATCGAGATGGTGCTCGAAGTGTTCCAGCCCTCCGCTGATGGTCTCGGTCTGACTATCCCGCTCGCGTATCCAGAGTCTGGCTGAGGGACCGACATGGCGGATTTGGGGCGGGACCAAGCCACAGTACGGTCGCCGTGACCGGTCTCCGCAGTCAGTTCGGCCCGTCACTCATTCTGGCGATCGTGGTCGTTCTCGTCTCGTTGGTGGCCGCGGCAGTCGCTGCGCGACGCGCTCGTATGGCGGGTCGGTCCAGACTCGAGGCGGCGGCCAAAGTCCTCGGAGCAGGGGCGGTGGTGGCGACCGTCGTTGCGACAGCCCTGCCGCGTAGCTTGGCGATCGAAACCGACGGGGATCTCGTGCTCCAGCTGGGAGGGGGTGGTCTCGGCGAGTGGCGAAACTTGTTCAACGATCCGCCGTCGCTGGCCTCGATCGAGTGGGCAGCAAACATCCTTCTATATGTCGCGGTCGGATTCACCATGGTTGTCGCATGGTTCCAGCAGCGACGCTTCGTGCTCCCGGCGTGCTTGTTGCTCTCGGTACTGATCGAGATCGCACAGTTCTTGGTGCTCGGCCGCGTTGGCGCACTCGACGACGTCCTGCTGAACATGGGCGGAGCCGTGATCGGCTACCTAGCTGCCGTTTTCCTCTTCGCTGTCGGCGACCGTCGGCATACGCAGCACGTCAGGGGTCGACGGTTACGCAGCCAAGTATCGGGATGAGTGCGATGATGCGTCGGACGGTTACGGTCGGAGGTTCTTGGGGCGTCTTGTGTGGGATCGCAAACGGGTGGCCTGTGGCGTCGACGCTTGTCCAGATGACCGTACCTTGGGTATGGATTGCTGCACTGGTCGGGTATCGCCTTGCGGAAAGCACCCGCCGTTCTGGGCTGCTGGGCGGCGTAGCATTGGCCGCTGCCAGTGTCGCCTACTTCGGGGTGGGGGCCATAGCTGGAGGGTTGTCGGGGGAGTCTCCCTTTGGGGGGATCCGATTCTTGATCTTGTGGACGAGCATCGCGCTGGTCGTCGGACCGATCGCCGGGGTGATCGGGAGGTGGCTGACAACAGAACGGACGGTGCTGGCGGTTGTGTTGTTGGCGACTGTCTCGATCGCCGAGCCGCTGGCTCTTTGGGCTCACATCGATCACCTTGACGCCCACTTCGCGTATTTTGGTGTTGCACTTATCGGCCTGACGTTTCCTGTTGTCTGGTTCCGCTCTGCGCTGCGCAATGCGGTAAAGGCCGTGGCGCTGACGGTTGCTCTGACGTATCCGACCGCGGTGATCCTCGAGGCCGGACTCGTCGCTCTCCGTCAGATCTCATCACCGCTGAGGCTTGTCTAGAGACCCAGCAGGGTGAACCGTCCGGTGGACGTCCCTTGGTGCCAGCGGGCGGCACTTCGGATTCGACTTCATCAGGCGGCGGTTTTCGCGGTTGCTGCCAGCTTTCGTTCGGTAGCTCGGCCGCTGCCTCATCAAGGCCCGTCATCAGGTGGCCGTTGGTATCCAGAGTCGTCGTGATCGATGCGTGACCAAGGCGATCCTGGAGCATGTTCGGGTGGACGCCCTGGGCGATGAGCATGGCAGCCTGGCTGTGACGTGGAATCGCTTGGCTCGCTCACGGAAGCCTGTACCGCCTCAATGGTGGTCGAGCAACTGAGCGGTGAGGCGTCGGGCCGCCATCGCCTTGTCGACGCCATTGGTCCCATGCGGATCGGCCAGGACCGCGTGCTGAGATACCGGTTCCGACATCAGCTCTTCCAGGAGTACGCCTACACCCTGCTCGATGAAGTGGAACGACCGCACTTCCACGCCCGAGTGGCAACAGCGCTGGAGTCGTTGGTGACCGGTTCCAGAGACATGTGGCTGGGCGAACTCGCCCGTCACTTCGAAGCAACGACGGCGCTGGGCAACCCGCAGGAAGGCGTCGCGCTGACCGAACGCGGCGTTGATCTTTACCGGGGATTGGCCCCGCCGCCGATCTTTTGGCCACTCGTACTCGGAATGCGGTCCGCCGTCCAAGCTATGGCAGGAGAACTGCCCAGGGCGCTCGAACTCATGGACGAGGCCATCGCTATTTGGGAGAGCACCGGGATGATGCCCCCTGAGTTGTGGGTGCGCCGGGGCGACCTCTTGCATACCATGCGAGGCGATGCGGATCCCGAGGTTCTAGAGCTGTACGAACGCGCTGCCGAAGGAGCGGATGCCCTCCGCCTCCGGCTCCCCGGGCTGCGCGCCCACACCCGCCTCGTCCGGATACGCCGCGCGCTAGGCGCCGAGGACGACGGCTCCGTCGAACTTGCCGACCTGCTCGACACGTTCACGGAAGGGCACGACGAAGCCGATGTTGTCGTGGCGAGAGATACGCTCGACGCATAGGACGGCGACCCCGTGGGAAGAAACCGGGACGGCCGGAATGCTAGGTTCGGTTTCTTCTGCTGAAAGGAGCAATCGTGCCCGGCGGATCAGACTATCGGGGACCCTCCGACGCTCTGAAACGGTATGCCGCCGTCGTGGAGGAGGCGGGTGAAGTCGTAAAGGGTGCAAAGAATCCCTACACGTCACGCAACGGACACATGTTCAGTTTCCTCGATGTCGACGGAACAATGGCAATCCGTCTGTCGGAGGAACTAGCCGATGAATTCCTCTCCAGATACGAGAGCGGCCCGGTCATTCAGTATGGAAGCGTCATGAGAGGCTACGTCTCTGTCCCCGGCGACCTCCTGAGCGACACCGAGGAAATCGGCTCATGGTTCACGAAGGCATACGAGTGGATAGGAACGCTCGAACCGAAGGCAACGAAGAAGTAGTGCGATCGCGAGGGACACCCGCAAGCGCCCGCGCCAGGCCGAGGGTCGAGTAGATGGCCACCACCACGACCCGCCCCGACCTCGACGGCCTTCATCGGAGCGCCGGGACCTCGTCGGACCGGCTTGTCGGAAGGTCAGCGCGCACTGGTGAGAGCGTGCCGACGGGGTTGCGGTGGGCGTTGATGTTGAGGGGGTCGTTGCGCAGCCGAGCTCCGCTCATCGACTTCTGCGGCGTTAGGGATTACTCAGGCCGCTGTTTGCTGCAGCGCGAATCAACTCCGGCGTCAACACGATTGTGGGCGCTTCGCCGTCAACTGCGCGCTGGTTGGCCCAATCGGCTTCTGCCAGGGCGGCGAACTCACGCAGGTTGCTTTCCATGTGCTTACCCCCGCTGGCCAACATGAGCGTGGCCAACTTCTGCCGCAACCGCGGCCCTTCGAAGCCGCCCAGACTGATGCTCAAGTGGGTGCCGGTCTCGGTTGGCACCAATCGGTACTCGTTCTTCCAGGTGAGCTTGTTCATCAGCGGCATCGTCTCAGTGTCTTGCGACATGATCCGTTCGAATGGCGTCCATTCCACGATCACCTGGCGCAGTGAGTGCTTGCCGTGGAAGCATTGGAACTGGCTCTCAGGCCCGATGCGACCCGCTTTACGGTTCTTCAACGACACACGCTCGGCGCCGACGATCACCGATCGATAACTGGGCTGGCTCAAGTAGTCCCAAACCACCTCCGGCGGCAGTCCGACTTCGACGTCGACAGTGACTAATGCCACCATGTCGACACGGTTCTCATCCCGTCGCCGCTCCCACATCGGGTGCATGTCCTGCACCCACAGCTGGACATCCTCCAGGTGATCGTAGGTCTCGACGTGAGGTGTCATCGTCTCTGTGATGCCTTCGACGCCGAGCGTTTGGATAGCCGCATCCGTATACAGCGTGTAGGCCGTTATCCCCGTTTTCTCCTTGACGCGGTTCTTCATCAAGCGGTGTACAAGAGTCACATCCGTACCGACAAGCTCGGCCTGCCCGCCCAGCTCCTGCTGGGCGATCTCCTCCAGTACGGGCTCGCCCATCGAATGCCGATCGACTGAGGATCCTGACTCCCATTCGATGCGCGCGGCGACACAAGGAGTGTGTTCGTTGTTGTCCCTTTGGCGTCTCCCAGCCATGGCTGTCCCGAGGCGGCGACTCGAGTCTCCTTTGGCCGCCGGTTGGGAACCTGTACTCGACAGCCCAGCTCACTCACCCGCGTGCTCTCTCATTCGTCGCCATCTCTACTCCCTCCAAGACAATCCGTTCTCTTGCACCGAATCTGGTGATCGGTGTGGACGCTTGTGTAGGTCGTGGGCTGTATCTCTTCGATCTGGCCGACGATGGTGCGGACGATGATTGCCAGTTGGACAATCGACGCTTATGGCCGTGGAGACATGGTTGTCGACCTGTCTGTGGGTCAACGTCACGGTGACGCCCTTCCAGCGTATCGTTGGCAACGACGTGAGTCCGTCCCACAGAACGCGCCCTCGAGCGAATGCGAGCGACGGGGTGCCGGAGAGAAAGGAAGCCACGATGAGCATTTCACAATTCATCCGTCGGCATCCTCTGGGAAGCTACTTCTTCCTCACCTACTCCATAACTTGGGTTGGTGTATCGGCAGCCGCGGGTCCCGAGTTCCTCCGGGGTGAGGAGGTCCAGTTCACGGATGGAATGCTGATGCTGGCGGCCATGCTTGCCGGGCCCAGCGTGTCCGGGCTGGTCTGTACACGGGTTGTCGAGGGCAAGAGCGGTCTTCGAGACCTCTACTCACGTATGCGCCGATGGCGAGTGGGGCTCGGCTGGTACGCGGCGGCTGGGCTGATACCTCCCGTTCTCATCCTGATCACGTTGGCAGCCCTGTCACAGTTGATATCGCCCGCATTCACTCCCGGCCTGACTCCCACCCTCATCTTCGGCGGGCTGCTGGCCGGATACTTCGAGGAGATCGGATGGACGGGGTTCGCCACCCCAAGAATGAAGTCCCTGTATGGAGCGCTGACCACCGGCATCCTTCTGGGCGTCATCTGGGGTGTCTGGCATCTGGCCGCCGACTATCTGGGAGCATCGGACACGTTCGGTAGCTACTGGCTTCCCCGTTTTCTCGCGATGTGGATAGCCGGCATGACTGCCACGAGGGTCCTGATGCTCTGGGTCTACTCCCACACCGAGAGCGTTCTGCTCATCCAGATCATGCACGCCAGCTCGACAGGGTTCTTGCTCTTTCTCTCGCCTACACCCGTATCTCCAGCCGATGAGACGACCTGGTTTGCGGTGTATGCCGCCGTTCTCTGGGTCGTGGCGTTGATCGTCATCGCGACACAAGGCAGGGAACTAACCCGTCGGCTCGCAGCAGCCGGTCGTGGCGCGCAATGATCCGGCGTCGACCGAACATATGGCTCACACAGCAGAGGTCGCCGACGGTGAGCTTCAGCAGGCGGCGGAGCCTCGGCTTGCCTTCGTACCATTGTCCAGCATCTGCGATTGACGGGCACCAACGTTGCGATATTCAGCGGATGAAGATGAAGATGAAGCCTTGGTACACGACGTAGCCGGTGAGTCCAATGGTGATCGCTCGACCTCGCGAAGCACCGTGCACGGCGGCAACTGCCAGCGGGTAGTAGACGAGAAAGAGCACGTTGTACAGAGCGATGTAGATCCAGGGGACAGCCGCCAGCAGTCCCGATGCCCAGGTGTCGTAGATCCCTAGCGCGGAGGTGATGAAATCAGGGATAAGGGTGGGGAGGGTCGCCACTACGGTCGCTAGTCCAGTGGCAGCCACCAGGCGCTCGAACTCACCGACACCTCCCGCAGCCCGGGCAGCCAACTGCATCACGCCGGTCGCCAGCAGCCAACCGGCGAGAATGGCGGCTCCGTAGAACAGCGCCGCCCACCGGTAGTACTCGTCGCTGGGAATGCGAAGGAATGGGTCGGGAATCGGGGCAACCTCGTTATTGAATGCGAGTAGCACGTCCACGACCGTGTAGGCCAGGGCCATGAGGGCCATCAATGTGAGCCCACGCCTCCACCCGGACGGGACCTTGGCGAACTCCTCGAGGGTTGTGGTGGGCCGACGCAACATCCCAACGATCGATCGAGCGAGTCCGACCCGAGCACCGCTCCTGAAGTAACTATCAGGCGCCTCTCCCATTGAGCCTCGTTCCGTTCACGGGACGATCGGTGACGACCCTTGTTCCTCCCAGCGTAGTAGTAGGTCGAGACAGAGGCTCAGGCATCGGTGGCGGATTTCGACCGGTGGTGGAGACGTCTTGGGAGTTGTCCTTGGTCGAGGAGGGCGGCGAAAGAATTGTCGGACCAGGTGGTTGTTGAAACGGCAGACCAGGAATTGGAGGGTAGGGGAAGCCGCGAACGGCTGACCTTTAGCGCCTTTTGGGCCGCAGGTTTTTGGCGTGCAGATATCCAGCCAAGCCGATGAGGGGAACGTGGATGGCCGGTAGGTTCCGGGCGAACCAGGCGGGAAGGAAGATGTCCGTGACCGAGCCCCGTTCCGCACCGAGCGATTCCGCCACGCCGGTGAGCGGGCAGCGGGCACCGTTCGCCAGGAAGACCGTGCCCTCGGCCGCCACGACGAGGCCGGCGACGACAACCCGTCGATCAGACCTCTCGGCCAACCCGGCGCCCAGTATGTAGATCATCGCTGCCTCGACGATCATCCAGATGACGGTGTGTACCGCCTTGACCACGAGCATCCTCTCTCGTCGGGCTCCACCGCTCTCGCCTTTTCTCAGTTCGCCGCCGAGAGGTTCGAGGACGAAGACCCTACGTTCTCCCGTCGCCGAGAAGTGCTGGTCGAAGGCCGGCCACACCTCGACAAGGGCAGGCCATGCCTGGTCCGTTTCGCTGTCGTCGAGCCGGCGGGCCACCACGTGCCGGGTCGTTCCATCCACACGGATCCGGGCATGCCCCGATGTTTCGAGGTTGAGGACCCAGGGGTTTCGGCGCTCACCCTGCGGCCGGGCGTTGGCCACCAAATACGTATCGCCGCGTCGCACGTACACCAGTGGAGTCGTTCGCGGCTCACCCGTCTTGCGCCCAGTGGTGGTCAACAGAAGTGTCGGCACCGCCAGGCTGCTCAAGGGTGGTACCCGTCCCCGAGACATCTTGACCAACCCTCGATCGATGCGACTCACCACATGCTTGACCGTCCAGACCGAAGCTGGATGTGATCCCAACGGGCCGGCCAAACAACCCATGAGGCAATTGTGACGAACGTCGGGGTGCATCGCCAATTGTACGACTCTCGAATCGTGGGGTTCTGACTGGTACGACCAGGTGGTGGAGATGGTCGAAGCAGAGTTGGTCAGCATCGACGTACGGGCCAACGATGGCGATGCCGGATCGAAGGCGGGAGAAGAAATCATCAAACAGCTGGTCGACAAGCGGGTAGCCGAATGCTCCTGCAGCACCGTGATCAACATCGGCGGGCACCACGCCCAGAAGTCCCATCTCATGGGCACCGAACAAGAGTGGATGGGCGACTACCTCGCCCACAAGAGCACGGTGGTGGACGGATCGATCATCGTGATCGGCTTCAGCTCGGCCAAGACCGAACTAGTACCCGGCGCCGGCGGAACCCCATGGGACATCCTGCAGAGCACGTCGCCCGACAGCGAGCTGCTCAGGGTGATGGCGGAGATGTGGCCCGGCCAAACGGTGTTCCTTCCGCTCGACGACCCCCTGTTCAGCGATCGGCATGTGGCGTACAACTCCGAGGACGTGATTTACGCGACCTCGCTGTACGAGCAGTACGACGCCATCTTTCAATACGGTCTCGCCCACCGCATGACGGAAGACTGAGGATCCGTCCCTTTCGGCAAGTGGAGCGATACAGAGGCGTCGGTTGCTGTTGACTAGCCGACCGGCCCAACCGGTCCAAGGCGACCTTGGTAGCCAGAAGGCACGCGTTGTTTGGGGACCGGGTTCAGAGCCTGCCAGCCATGCGGCGTTGTCGCCCAGGATTGTTCTTAGACCTTTGGGTTTCTGGCGGCCTTGCTTCGTCAGCTGCCGGGGATGTCGACCGTTCCCGCGACCCCGGAGTAGCTAATTCCTCCACTGCCGTCATTGCCCACTTCGAAGTCACCCCCGATGTTGGTCACGCTGATGCTCCCCGAGCCGTCAGATCCGACTGGCACGTCACCGCCCAACCCGGCGACGTTGGTATCCCCGGAGCCGTCCGTTTGGATATCCACCATCCCGGCGGTATCTCTAAGGTCGAGCCCACCCGACGTGTCTTCGAACACAACTAGATCCCCACTCGCCCCAACCACATCGACGTCACCGGAGCCGTCAGTGATACGGACCCCGCTGGCGGCGCCGTCCGCCAATACCAGCGTGGCGATGGTGGTTGGGTTGGCGGGCAACACGAGACTGCCATCCCACACCGAGTCATCTCCCACTTGGTCCCCGCAGCGGGCCGCTGGTGGCTGTATCGCTCTCTCCGCAGGCGGCACCGAGGCCCACCAGCACAGTGAACACCGCGACTCGACGACCCCGGGTTCGCCTTCCGCTGGTACCCCTCGGACTCGGCTTCATCTTCCGGTCGGTTCACATGGTGCCGGATAGGGCATTGACCAGCCCAATAAGCAACATGAGATACCCGGCGGCGAGCGCCGCCGCCGAAGCGCTGCGGACGATGAGGGTGTTGCTACCGCGGAACGAAACGGTCGCACCAGCGACCACCGCTGCTCCTAGCAGTAGGAAGATCAGACTCAGCGACATTACAGCTCCTTTGTGGTGGCTTTCTTCTCTTCATTGGAATCGGCGAGTGGCCGGTTCTACTGGTAGCGGGCCTTGTCCCATGCTGCGAGGTCCTCGTCCCAGTCCGCCCGGGAGATGACCCAGCAGCCGTCCGATTCGAACAGAGCCGACCAGGCAGCACAGTCTCCGTTGAGGCGGAACTCGACGGTGTCCGTCTCGGCGTGCTGAAACACGTTTCGTCTCAGCTCGGCGTTGAAGAAGATCATGCCGGTGGCAGTGTTCATGTTGTTGACGATGATGGCGTCGTTGAAATCGACCACCAGTTCTCCGTCGGTCAGCCTCACACTGTTCAACGCGTCTGCGGTCGCCTCGTCGAAGGCCGAGTCGAATCCGACGACCTTTTCGTCTGGGGTTGGTCCGGCGAGCATCGACCGCAGGGTCCACTCGATCCGATCAACCACCTCGTCGGACTCGGGAACGATTCGGGGAACGCCGACTCCCGCCGTCGGGGAG
>Ga0224512_10000939_pt1 | contig 29367 bp, 26 predicted proteins | sample SF_May12_sed_USG_4_FD_169103 | JGI IMG/M metagenome (GOLD analysis project Ga0224512, IMG submission 169103) | Sediment microbial communities from San Francisco Bay, California, United States - SF_May12_sed_USGS_13 | ecosystem: Environmental > Aquatic > Marine > Sediment | place: USA... | reverse complement strand
GGTGGACTGATTCGTCGCACCATGAACTGGGGCCCTCCCTGAACTTCATGTTTGTGGCCTTGAGAGTATACAATTCGACCAACGCCGATCCGTCAAGTTCGTGCTCCGCCCCCTGTTCGAGGGGCAACGGTGACTCGGTCGCTTCGCTAATCACCTGTTCGCTGTTGGCTTCCAAATGGACGGGTCCTTTGGCCACAAGGACCTCTGTGACTTTGGCTAGGTCTGATGGAGTGGCCCCTATCCAATACTGATCCACCAGTTAAGGCATACCGATCTCTGAAATTGCGTTAGCATGAATTCGGGGCCAACCGTGGAAAGCAAAGAACCAAGATGTGCCTTTCGGCTACAGTCAGCTACTCCGCCGCCGCTGTTCTTTTGCCGACCGGTGCGGTCAGCATCCACAGAGCCTTCAAGAAGGGCCGCAGATATCTGGCGCTGGCGTTTCTACCGCTCTTCTTTGGCCTTCAGCAGCTATTCGAAGGCCTGACTTGGACAGCAAGCGGCCTCGGCAATTATGCCGCGGTACAGATGTATTCCATGGCGTACATGCTTTTTGCCTGGTTGGTGTGGCCGATCTGGATTCCCTACTCCACCTTTCCTTTGGAGCCCTGCAGGCGGCGGCATCTGTATCTGGTGTTTGCCATCCTGGGCGGCATGCTCGGTGCCCTGCAGTATTTCCCCTATTTCGCCCATGAGAACTGGCTCGTCGTCAGGCTATTGGACAACGCCATCAGCTACGAAGGCACGGTCCTGTTCGATCTGATCATGCGGCGCGAGATCACCAGCTCGATTTACCTGATCGTTATCCTCGTGCCGCTGCTGACGTCTTCTCTGAACAGCCTCAAGATTTTTGGCCTACTCGTGTCCTTCGTCGTAGCGATTACGTATCTGTTTTTTACCGCTGCCTATATATCCGCCTTCTGTTTCGGCGCGGCGGTGATGTCGTTCTATCTCGTTTATGTCATCTTCAAAGGCACAAGACCCGAACCCTTATCGTCAGAGAACCATCGGACAGTTTGCTGAAACACTGAATGGGCAGGACCGTCAATGGTGGTGATCCGACTGACTCTGCGATTGTGGTCGTGATCGGAGAAAAAGCCATTCCCCCGCAAACACCAGGACCAAAGCGGTCAGCGCAACGATAATAATGAGTATGTCGGCTTTAGCCTTGATGGCCAGAAAGGCGCCAAGCACGATTGCATCGAGGACAATCGCGGTCACGAGGATCAGGGGATTGGCCTGCACGTCTTTGCGCAGATAACGCAAAACCCCCCAATGAACGCCGATATCCATGATCAAATAAAATATGGCTCCAAGCGCCGCAATCCGGCTGAGGTCGAAAAAGATCGTCAGCATAATCGCGATCACGACGGTATAGACGAGCAAATGTTTTTGAAGTGGCCCGGTCATCCCGAAATGTCTGTGCGGGATCAAAGCCATCTCCGTCAGCATGGTCAGCATCCGAGACACGGCAAAAACGCTAGCAATCAGCCCGGACGCCGTTGCGACGATCGCCAAAGCGACGGTGAACCATAGACCGTAGTCCCCCAATGCCGGCCTGGCGGCCTCGGCCAAGGCAAAATCCTTCGCTTGGATGATATCCGGCAACGCAAGATTGGCACTGACCCCGAAAGCGACGAGCAAATAAACAATCACGCAAATCGAGATAGAGATGATAATCGCGCGCCCTACGTTGCGATGAGGATCGACGACTTCGGACCCACTATTGGTGATGGTCGTGAACCCCTTATAAGCAAGAATTGTCAGCGCCAGGGAGGCGAGAAAGCCCCCCAGCGTGGGATCCGCTTGGTCCGCGCTGGAAGGCCCTGAGAGACTTCCGGCAACCCATAAACTGGCAATCCCAAAGGCCGCGATCCCGAGAACTTTGGCCAATGCCATCAACAAGGAAAATGCACCGACCAGCCGATTTCCTGAGATGTTGACCAGGAAGGCAAAGATAATCAGGCCGACACCCAGCATTGGTACAAGGAGGAAGTTCTGTTCGATATCGAACAGCTGCAGCGTGTAGGTTCCGAACGTTCGAGCGACAAGACTTTCGTTGATGACCATGGAAAGCGCCATGAGGATGGCGCACGCGCCGGTCACTGTCCCGCGGCCGTACGCTTTCTGAAGAATCATCGCGATGCCGCCCGCCGATGGATAGGCGTTGGACATCTTGATATAGGAATAGGCGCTGAATGCGGTCACGATCGCGCCGATCAGAAACGCTAAAGGCAACAATTTTCCGGCCAGTTCCGCGACCTGTCCTGTCAGCGCGAATATGCCGGCGCCGATCATGACTCCCGTGCCCATGGAGACCGCGCCGACAAGCGACAAACTATTCGCCTGATATCCTTCGTCGGATGGGCGGGTGGAGTTTACCGACATTGACTCGGGCCTCTTCCAGAATTTGGAGCTCAGCGAAGAAGCCGGGGACCGTGGACATATATCACGTAGTCGCCGCCGAACCGGCCGTACCAAGACAACCTGCAAGCAGATGATCTCTTGTGCCCCGAGACCACCTAAGGGCGATATTTCCCAAGAACGTCCACCAGTTCCGCGAACTTCTGGCGTTGTTCGGCGGCATCACCACTATTGATGGCATTTTCCACGCAGGTCTCGACATGACCCTTGAGAATCTCGCTTTCGACCTTGGCCAGCGCCGCCTTCACCGCGTGGATCTGGGTCAGGATGTCGATGCAGTAGCGCTCATCCTCGATCATGCGGGTCACGCCCCGGACCTGACCTTCGATCTTGCGCAAGCGCGATACGCATTCCTCGTGGCTTTTGTGTTGCATCTATATACCCTACCCCCGTATAGTGTTTTGGTCAATCAACAATATTGATTTGCGACCATGCCATCTGCACCAGCCGAAGCCAAGGCCACGCGGCCCCTGTGGCGCTCGATGACCGTCTGGGCTTCCGCCGTCGCCGGCGCCCTGGTTCTGGGTTACGGCGTTTACACGGTATTGAGTGAGGTGCGGCCTGGCGCCAATCCCGACGATGCGGAACAGGTGGCCCTCGGGCGGCAGGTCTATGGGCGGGAATGCGCAAGCTGCCATGGCGATAGGCTCCAGGGTCAGCCCAACTGGCGCCAAAGGAATCCCAACGGTCGGCTGCCGGCCCCGCCCCATGATGAAACCGGCCACACCTGGCACCATCCCGATGAGCTGCTATTTACCCTTACCAAACAAGGGCCCCAGGCTCTGGCCCGGCCCGGCTATCAGAGCGACATGCCGGCCTACGCGGGTAAATTGAGTGACAACGAGATCTGGGCCGTCCTGGCCTTCATCAAGAGCCACTGGTCCAAGGATATCCGCGAACGGCAGGAGGCGATCACCCGCCGTGCCCGGGAACAGAGGGATCGAAAAAGGTAGCGCCATGTCCCACGACCATTCCGATCATACCCCCGCCGAAGGCCATCACGCTTGCCACGACCACGCGGCCCGCCCGGCGCCGGCCCAGGGCGCAGGGGTGTATACCTGCCCCATGCACCCGGAGGTCCGCGCGGGAGCCCCAGGAAGCTGCCCGGATTGCGGCATGGCGCTGGAACCTGCGGGACCAGCGGTGATCTACACCTGCCCGATGCATCCGGAGGTGCGCCAGCCCCAGCCCGGCAGCTGCCCGATCTGCGGCATGGCGTTGGAGCCGGAGATGGCGGGCGCCGAAGCCCCACCCAATCCGGAACTTGCCGACATGACCCGGCGCTTCTGGATCGGCCTGGTGCTGGCCTTGCCCGTGCTCCTGCTCGAGATGGTCCCCCACGTCACGGGGTTCGATCTGCATAGGTGGATCTCTGTCGAGCAATCGATCTGGACCCAGGCGGTGTTGGGGACACCGGTCGTGCTGTGGGCCGGTTGGCCATTCTTCGTGCGCGGCGCCCAGTCCCTGCGAACAATGCGTCTCAACATGTTCACCCTGATCGCCATCGGCACCGGAGCGGCCTGGGTCTACAGCGTCGTCGCCACTGTGGCGCCGGGCATCTTCCCCGCCTCGTTCCGGGGGCCGGAGGGCCAGGTCGCCGTCTATTACGAGGCGGCCTCGGTCATCATCGTCCTGGTGCTGCTCGGCCAGGTCTTGGAACTGCGGGCCAGGGAGGGCACCGGCGCTGCGATCCGGGCGCTTCTCGATCTCGCCCCTAAGACCGCCCGGAGGGTCGGCGCCGATGGCGAGGACGAGGAGATACCCCTTTCCGCGGTGCAGGCCGGCGACCGCTTGCGCGTGCGGCCCGGCGACACCGTGCCGGTGGACGGCGTGATCCTGGACGGGCACAGCGCCCTCGACGAATCCATGGTGACCGGTGAATCGATCCCGGTGGAAAAGGAAAATGGCGACAAGGTGATCGGCGGCACCCTCAACGGGACCGGCGGGTTCATCATGGAGGCCCAGCGCATCGGCGCTGAGACCGTGTTGGCGCAAATCGTCCAGATGGTTGCCGAGGCGCAACGGAGCCGGGCGCCGATCCAGGGATTGGTGGATGTCGTGTCTGGTTATTTCGTGCCCGTGGTCGTGGCGATCGCGATCGTCGCCTTTATCGTCTGGTCGATCTGGGGTCCGCCGCCGGCCATGGGCTTCGCCCTGGTGGTGGCGGTATCGGTGTTGATCATCGCCTGTCCCTGCGCCCTTGGCCTGGCGACGCCGATGTCGATCATGGTGGGCGTCGGCCGCGGTGCCCAGGCCGGGGTCCTCATCAGGAATGCCGAGGCCCTGGAACGGTTCGAGAAGGTCGATACCCTGGTGGTGGATAAGACCGGGACGCTCACCGAGGGCAAGCCGAAGGTCATGACTATCGTGGCGAAGACGGTCGAGGAGGACGACCTCCTGCGGCTCGCCGCCAGCCTGGAACGCGGCAGCGAGCATCCCCTGGCCGCCGCGATCGTCGCGGCGGCGGAAGAGAAGGAACTGGCGATCGCCAAGGTCGAGGATTTCGGTTCGGTGACCGGCAAGGGCGTCAAAGGAGTGGTGGACGGGCGTGTGGTAGCGCTGGGAAATGTGAGGCTTCTTGAGGATCTGAATGTGGCGCCCGCACCCGAAATCGCGGAAGAAGCGGACGCGCACCGCGGCGACGGCGAAACCGTGATGTTCGTGGTGGTCGATGGTGCAGTCGCCGGCCTGATCGGCGTGGCTGACCCGATCAAGGAGACGACGCCGGCGGCATTGGCTGCGCTTCGCGAAGACGGCGTGCGTATCGTCATGCTGACCGGCGACAATCGCGCGACGGCCCTTGCCATCGCCAACAGGCTCAGCATCGATGACGTCGAGGCGGAGGTGCTGCCGGAAGATAAGAGCGCCATCGTCAAGAAGTTGCAGGACGCCGGCGCGGTTGTGGCGATGGCGGGTGACGGCGTCAACGATGCCCCTGCCCTGGCACAAGCCAATGTCGGCGTGGCCATGGGCACCGGCACCGACGTGGCAATCCAAAGCGCCGGCGTGACCCTCGTCAAGGGCACCCTCGATGGCATCGTCCGGGCGCGGCACTTGAGCCGTGCCACCATGCGCAATATCCGCCAGAACCTGTTCTTCGCGTTCGTCTACAACGCGCTTGGCGTGCCCATCGCCGCCGGGGTCCTCTACCCAGTGATCGGGCTCTTGCTCAATCCGATCATCGCCGCCGCCGCCATGGCGCTCAGTTCGGTTTCCGTGGTGAGCAACGCGCTCCGGCTCAAGCGGGTCGATCTATAGGCGAGGCAAGCCGCCAGGCAATGACGCCTGATAGACAATGCAAAGGAGATCATGATGAAAGCAAGATCCTTTTTGGCGATTGGTGCCACCGCGGTGACGATAGTCATGTCGGGTTTCGCATTCGCCCAGGCACCCGGCAGTCCGCCGGGAACCGGCGCCGATCATCATCCCAACGACCCCAAGGCACCTGAACAGCCGAGTGCATCCGGCGCCCAGGCGCAGGGCTCGCCTGTGGGTCCGGGAATGATGGGACAGCCGGACATGATGGGCCCCGGGATGATGCAACAGCCGGGCATGATGGGCCCCGGGATGATGCAACAGCCGGGCATGATGGGTCCCGGCCAAATGGGCTACGGGATGATGGGCCCCGGCATGATGATGGGCGGCCGCGGCATGGTGGGCTCCGGAATGATGACCCCCGGCATGATGGGTCCCGGCATGATGATGGGCGGGAGCGGCATGATGAACCCCGGCATGATGAACCCCGGGATGATGATGGGCGGGCGTGGCATGATGGGCCCCGGGATGATGGGCCGCGGGATGATGATGGGCCACCACGGCCATCACGGCCCGATGATGGGGCTCTGGGGCCACGGGCGGCGGATCTATCTCTCCGCCGATGACATCAAGCGCATCGTCGATGGTCAACTCGCCTGGCAGGGCCTGAAGCGTCTCAAGGTCGGTGCCGTCAAGGTCGTCAACAACGACACCGTCGCGGCCGACATCGTGACCAAGGAAGGCTCCCTCGCTGTCCGGTTCCATGTCGATCGGCACTCTGGCCGCGCCGTGATCGCGGACTAATCCAACAGGGCGTCGGATCGCTTTGACCGTTCGAAAGGAGAGCCCCCATGTCCCTGGATCCCACCGTGGTCCAAGCAAGACCGGCATTCGTGCGACCCATCGTTGCCGCAATTACGTTGATCGCTCTCGGCGAAGTGGTGATCTTCCTGACATGGGGGCTGCTTCTCTACCCGGGCCAGAATCTCTGGATCCTGGGTGCCTGGGCGGCGATCTGCAGCGTCTCCCTCGGCGCGATCATCGGCGCGCTGGTCGATATCTTCGTGACCGGGCGCCGCGCGGCATCGGCCGCTTTCGTTTGGACGGCTGCGATATGGTTTGCCGTGCTGGCGTCCTGTACGTATCTCTGCTTCCGAATCGACCTAGCGGCGGGCGGGCGATTCGGCGCCGCCGATGCGCCGACCCTTTTCATTTCGGCCGGTTTCATCCCCGCGTTCCTTGCCAGCTTTCTCTATGCCTGGCTGGTGACCACCCCGAAGGGACAAGGGCTGCTCTCACGGGCGGGGCTATGAAGCGGCAAGGGGGGGATCGAGCCGGGTGCCCGGAGCTCGAATCAGCGGGATTGATGCAGTGAAAATCACGTTCCTTGGCGGTGTCGGCACCGTCACCGGCTCGAAGTACCTGATCGATGCGGGGAGCACCCGAGTGCTGGTCGATTGCGGGCTGTTCCAGGGCTTCAAGAATCTTCGCCTGCGCAACTGGGAGCCCTTGCCCGTGGATCCTGCGACGATCCAAGCGGTCGTGCTGACGCACGCGCACCTCGATCACTCGGGCTACCTGCCTCTCCTGGTCAAGAACGGGTTTAAGGGCAACGTGGTCTGTTCCGAGGCGACGCGCGATCTCTGCGACATTCTGCTGCCCGACAGCGGATTTCTGCAGGAAAAGGATGCCGAATTCGCCAACCGACACGGTTTCTCAAAGCACAAACCGGCGCTGCCTCTCTACACGCAGCGTGATGCCAGGACCGCACTGGAGCATTTCCGCCCCTTTCCCTTCCGCCGGGAGTCCAAACCCGTCGCGGGGATGAAGGTACGCTTCCTGCAGGCAGGGCATATTCTTGGCGCGTCCATCGTCGAGGTTGAGTGCGACGGTGTGAAGCTGGTCTTTTCCGGCGACCTCGGCCGATACCATGATGCGATCATGGTCGACCCGACGCCGATCGAACGGGCGGATTACCTGATCGTCGAATCGACCTACGGCGATCGGCGCCACGATCAAGAGGACCCGCAAGATGCGCTTGCCGACATCGTGAGCCGCACCATAGGACGTGGCGGCAGCGTCATCGTTCCCGCTTTTGCGGTCGGCCGGGCCCAGTCGGTGATGTTCCATCTCATGCGGCTCAAATCCGAGGGCCGCATTCCCGCCGACCTGCCGGTATTCCTGGATAGTCCAATGGCGATCAACGCGAGCCAGGTCTTTTGCGACCATATGAAGGAACACAGGCTCACGGCCGCGCAGTGCCACGCGGCGTGCGATGTGGCCTGCTACGTGCGCGAAGCGGAGGAGTCCAAGGCGCTGGACGCCGATCCCATGCCGAAGATCATCATCTCGGCCAGTGGCATGGCCACGGGGGGCCGCGTCCTCCACCACTTGAAGCATTATGCACCCGACCATCGCAACACGGTCCTTTTCACCGGCTTCCAAGCCGGCGGCACCAGGGGGGCCGCCATGATGGGCGGTGCCGAATCGGTCAAGATTCACGGGCAATCCATCCCGGTGAAGGCCGAAGTCGCAAACCTGCAAATGCTGTCGGCCCATGCGGATGGAGATCAAATTCTCGACTGGCTGGGCCATTTCCGCGCCCCGCCCCGCCTGACGTTCGTGACCCATGGCGAGCCCGCCGCCTCCGACGCGCTGCGCCGGAGGATCGAGGAGGAATTGAATTGGCCGTGCCGGGTGCCCGACTACCGTGACGAGGCGTCGCTCCAGTGAACGGGATAGATGATATGACTACTGCCGGAGAGCCGCCGACCACAGCGAGCACCCTCAGGGCGAAGCACCTTGGAATCGACACCCATCAAGAGGCCGTCATTTTCATGCGCCAAGACTGCCATGTGTGCCGGTCCGAGGGGTTTGCCGCCCATGCGCGGGTCCGCGTTGCAAATGGGCATCAATGGATCATCGCGACCCTGTTTCAGGTCACGTCCGACCTACTTGGCCATAGCGAGGCTGGATTGTCGGACTCCGCGTTTAGACGGCTCGGTGTAAGAAATGGCGACAGGATATCGGTCAGCCATCCTAAACCCGTTGAATCCCTGAGTAGCGTTCGTGGCAAGGTCTACGGGACAAGGTTGGAAGAGGGCCCTATCCGTCAGATCATCGAAGACATCGTGAGTGGGCGGTATTCCGATATTCACCTGTCCTCTTTCGTCACGGCATGTTCCGCGCGGTCCCTCGACTATGACGAAATGATCGCCCTCACCCGGGCCATGATCGATGTGGGGGACCAACTCGAGTGGGGTTCTGCACCGATCCTCGACAAACATTGTGTCGGTGGCTTGCCCGGCAACAGGACGACGCCCATTGTCGTAGCGATCGTTGCCGCCGCTGGCCTGACCATCCCTAAGACTTCGTCCCGGGCGATCACCTCCCCGGCGGGAACGGCGGATGCGATGGAAACCCTCGCCCCGGTCGATCTCGATCTCAGTCAGATGCGCAAAGTGGTAGAGGCAGAGGGCGGCTGCGTCGTCTGGGGCGGGGCGGTGCGCCTCAGTCCGGCTGACGATATCCTGATCCGCATAGAGCGCGCCCTTGATCTTGATAGCGAAGGGCAACTGGTGGCCTCCGTGCTTTCGAAGAAGATCGCCGCCGGCGCGACCCATACCATCCTGGACCTTCCCGTGGGCCCGACCGCCAAGGTGCGCAGCGAAGAGGCGGCGGCTCGGCTTGAAGAGGACCTCACGGCCGTGGCCCACGCCTTTGGCCTTGAAGTCACCGCGCTTCAAACCGATGGCACACAACCGGTTGGCCGGGGGATAGGTCCCGCCTTGGAGGCCCGGGATGTGATGGCGGTTTTGCGTAATGATCCCGGTGCGCCGCAGGACCTTGCCGATCGGGCGGTAACCCTTTCCGGTGCGCTACTGGAATTGGGCGGCAGTGCCCGCAATGGAGAGGGGCCGGGGCTGGCACGGAAGATTCTCCAAGATGGCCGCGCAGAGGCCAAGCTCGAAAAAATATGTGAAGCACAGGGTGGCTTGCGCACGCCACCGGTCGCCAAGGAGAGGTATCCCATTCTGTCCGGATCCACCGGGATTGTCGGCGAAATTGACAATCGCCGTATTGCCAGGATCGCCAAACTGGCGGGCGCACCGGACGCCAAGGCGGCGGGGGTGGAGCGGCACAAATGGATCGGCGAGATGGTGGAGAAAGGCGAGCCCCTGTTCACGATCCATGCGGAGACGCCCGGCGAGCTCGCGTACGCGCTCGATTATGCCGCCGTCAACGATTCCATCTTTACGGTGGGCAAACCATGACTTCAACGGCCCTGATCTCGCTTCCGGGCAACGAGTCCCTTGCCGCATCTATTGCCGACGCGATCGGTGCCCGGCAAGGGAGGATCGAGATCCGGCGTTTCCCAGACGATGAGACCTATCTCCGTTTTGGAAGCGATGTAGCCGGCCAAGACGTGATCCTTCTCTGCACCCTTGATCGGCCCGACAGCAAGATCCTAGCGCTTCTGTTCGCGGCGGCGACGGCCAGGGAGCTCGGCGCCCACCAGGTGGGGCTGATCGCGCCCTATCTTTCCTATATGCGCCAGGATCGGCGGTTCAAATCCGGTGAAGCGGTTACCTCCAGATGTTTCGCACGGATTCTTTCCGAGGCGTTCGATTGGCTGGCAACCGTCGACCCGCACCTCCACCGGCTGAGCTCCTTGGAAGAGATCTACACCGTCCCCGCGCGGGCGGTTCACGCCGCACCGTTGGTGAGCGACTGGATCCGGGAGACCGTGGACGATCCGGTGCTGGTTGGCCCCGACAGCGAAAGCGAGCAGTGGGTGGCGGCGGTCGCGGGCGATGCCGGGGCGCCTCACTTGGTGCTGCAGAAGGTGCGTCACGGGGACCGAGACGTGGAGATCTCGGTCCCGGACATCGAACAATGGCGCCATCGGAGGCCGGTTCTCGTCGACGATATCATTTCCACCGGGCGCACGATGATCGAGACGGTCGGCCATCTCAAACGGCTGGGGATGCGTGCCCCGGTGTGCGTCGGCGTTCACGGCATATTCGCGGGCGCCGCTTTCAGAGACTTGAATCTTGCAGGCGCTTCACAAGTGGTTACGACGAACACAGTGGTCCACGAAAGCAATGCGATCGATGTCGCCGAGATACTGGCGGAGGCCGTCCTGGCCCTGACGGGCGATCGATGAAAGCGGCGTTTACGGGCCAAGCCAATCAGAAAACGGAGAGCAAGATGAAACGATTCCTACTGACGATGACAGCTCCCATGATCACGCTAATGGCGGCCGGGCCGGCCACCGCGCAGTGGTATGGGGACCATCCCATGGGATGGGGAGGGTCCGGTTGGGGATGGGGCCACATGATGTTCGGAGGTCTCATGATGATCGCCTTCTGGGGGGCGATCATATTGCTCGTCGTCCTGCTGGTTCGCTGGCTCGGCGGCGATCACACGCACGGGGAGGCGTTCCCTCGGCACAAGACGCCGCTGCAAATCCTCCAGGAGCGATTCGCCAAAGGCGAGATCGACAAGGAGGAGTATGAAGAACGAAAACGGCTGCTCTCGGACTAATCCGCGCCCTATTGACGCCTTATTCCGTGAGGATAAAGTGTCCGAGGTTCAACACTGCCGTTAAGTCAAACCGGGAGCTTTCGTCTCGTACACGCTAGGGGTTTCGATGTCTCGCGTTGTTGCATTGGCTGTTATTTGTGCGCTTTTCCTCGGTCCGTTCGGCGCGGGGGCGGTTTCCGCATGGGCACATCATGACGGCAACGCGATGTCCCATCACGGTGACGATCACGGCACGAATGGGAATCATCAATCCCACGAAGGCCTTGTGGCGTGTCCTCCTTCCGCCTGCGCACCTGCCGTCGCGCCAAGCGGTCCCCGATACCGAACGAAATCCCGGATTGGAGAGCAGCTATCTTGGGGCTTCCTCGACGAGCAGGCCCTTTATTCCGCCCTTTCCAAGCAAGACCCTCCCGTCCCGCGATTGGGCGCCTAATAGGCCCTGAGCCCACACCGTCGCAATTCGACCCGCTCCGTCTCTAAAAAAAGCAGGAGCACGCGCGGCCGTCCGATGACAACCGATGCGGTGGGGCAATTCACACCGTTTGCGGTGGTGCCGTTCCCGCGACGATGAAAATCGTCTGGCGAGCCGTATCGGCAGGGCCATTCCCCTAGATCCGACATTTCCTCCTATCCGAGTTACGGAGACACAGACCATGCGAGTTCCCAGTGCACACAAATTGATCCGCGTATCGGTCCTCACCGCGACGTTGGCCTTGATCCTGTCCTCAGGCGCCTACGCAGCCGGCCAACATGGCGGCGGCCATGGCCACGGCCCCAATATCGGCAAGCCGGGCGAGGCTTCCCAGGTCACCCGAACCATCGAGATGGTCATGACCGACAACCGCTTCACGCCGGAAAAGATCACCATCAAGAAGGGCGAGACCATCCGCTTCAAGGTGCGCAACAACGGCCAGATCGTTCATGAATTCAACATCGGCACCGCCGCCATGCATGCCGCCCATCAGAAGGAAATGGCGATGATGGTCGAGCACGGCGTGCTCGAAATCGACAAGATCAATCGCCAAAAGATGAACATGGATATGGGCGGCGGCCATGTCATGAAACATGACGATCCCAACAGCGTGCTCCTGGAACCAGGTAAATCCGCGGAGGTGATCTGGACGTTTTCAAGCGATGCAAAGCTCGAGTTCGCCTGCAACGTCCCGGGTCACTATGACGCCGGCATGGTGGGCAAAATCGATATCGAATAGTTCGGGAGCCGCTCTCCGGCGTCGCCGGGGAGCTTCCCCACTCCTGGAGGGAAAGGAAACCAAAGATGCCTGGATTTATGCGACTGGCCATCCGATCCGCGGCCGTGGCGGTGTTGGCAAGCTTGCCCATCGCCACGGACGTTGTGGCCGGAACCTACGATCTCTCGATCGGCGAAAAAGTACTGAACGTGACCGGAAAGGACCGGCCCGCCATGGCCATCAACGGCACGGTTCCCGGGCCCGTCCTGCGCTTCAAGGAGGGCGAGGAGCTCACCATCAATGTGACCAACAAGCTGGACGTCGACACCTCGATTCACTGGCATGGCTTGATCCTGCCCTTTCAGCAGGACGGCGTGCCGGGGATAAGTTTTGAGGGGATCAAACCCGGCACGACTCATACTTACAGGTTCCCTGCCCAGCAAAGCGGCACCTACTGGTACCACAGCCATTCGGGCCTGCAGGAGCAAGCCGGCGTCTACGGCGCGATCGTGATCGAACCCAAAGAAAGGGAACCGTTCCGCTTCGATCGGGAATACGTGGTCGTTCTCTCCGACTGGCACGACACCCGGCCGGAAGGGGTCCTCGCGAATCTGAAAAAGATGTCGGATTACTACAATTACAGCCAGCGGACCCTTTCGGACTTCTTCGATGACGTCGGCAAGATGGGATTCGCGGCGGCGTTCCGGGATCGCAAGATGTGGGGCGAGATGCGGATGACGCCGACCGACATCGCCGATGTCAGCGGCTACACCTTCCTCGTCAACGGCCAAAATCCGGACCAGAACTGGACGGGCCTGTTCAAAGCCGGCGAACGCGTGCGCCTTCGCTTCGTCAACGCCTCGGCAATGACATATTTCGACGTACGCATCCCCGGTCTGAAGATGACGGTGGTGCAGGCCGACGGCAACAACGTTCTGCCCGTCAGCGTCGACGAATTCCGCATCGCCGTCGCGGAGACCTATGACGTCATCGTCCGCCCAACCGAGGACAAGGCGTATACGGTTTTCGCCGAATCCATGGGCCGGACCGGCATTGCCCGAGGCACACTCGCGCCCCGTCAAGGCATGACCGGCCCGGTTCCTAAACTGCGCAAGCGCCCCCTGCTCTCCATGTCCGATATGGGGATGGCCCACGGCGGCATGGACCACGGCACGATGACAGGCATGGACCACTCGAAGATGCCGGCCGCCAAGTCCGCCCCGATGCAAGGCATGGATCACTCGAAGATGGGAAGTGCGAAACAGGACCCGTTTTATGCCCCCGACAGCGGCCTCATGCCCAAGGCCGCCAACGGCGGAAAATTCCTGTCCTACAAGGACCTGAAGGCGCAGAAGCCACTCTATCCGGTGCGTAAACCGACGCGGGAGATCACGCTGCGGCTCACCGGCAACATGGAACGGTACTTCTGGTCGATCAACGGCAAAAAATATTCCGAGGCCGAGCCAATCCGACTGAAACTTGGCGAGCGCGTGCGTTTCAAGTTCGTCAACGAGACCATGATGAGCCATCCCATGCATCTGCACGGCATGTGGACCATCCTCGATACCGGCTCGAAGAAGTGGAACCCCATCAAGCACGTGGTGAGCATCGCACCGGGGACCACGGTCTACACCGAAACGGAGGTCGATGCCCCCGGCAAATGGGCCTTCCACTGCCACCTGATCTATCACATGGCCACGGGGATGTTTCGCGAGGTCATCGTCGAAGAAGAAACCGCGAAGCTGCGATAGGAGAGGACGAATATGCTAATTTCGATTTTCGGGCGCGGGCGTTTCCTCGCCTCCCTGTCCGCCATTGCCGTGGTCTCGGTCTGGGCGTGGGCGCCTGCTCTTGCCGTCGAAAAGGCGGAGCCCACCCACGCCTTTCTCCAGATCGAACAGTTGGAGTATCGCGCACAGGACGGTGACGACGCGTTCGTTTGGGATGCCGAGGGATGGTTCGGCGGCGACAAGGAAAAGGTCTGGTTCAAGACCGAGGGCGAGCAACCGATCGGCGGAAAGCTCGAGGAAGCCGAGGTCCAGCTTCTCTACAGTCGGCTGATCTCCGACTTCTTCGATGTTCAGGCCGGACTACGCCACGACATCAAACCGGATCCCCAACGCACCTTCGCGGTTCTTGGCCTGCAGGGGCTGGCGCCGTACTTCTTCGAGGTCGACGCCGCCGCCTTCCTGAGCAACAAGGGGGAACTGTCCGCCCGTTTGAAGGGGGAGTACGAGTTGCTGCTGACGCAGCGGCTCATTCTTCAGCCTTCGGCGGAGCTCAACTTCTCGGCGACGACGGTCGAGGAGCGCGGGATCGGCTCGGGACTTACCGATGTCGAGTTGGGATTGCGTCTCCGCTACGAATTCGTCCGGGAATTCGCGCCCTATATCGGCATCAACTGGGAACGCAAGGTGGGCAAGACCGCCGATCTGGCACGAGATGAGGGTGAGGACACCAACGTCTTCTCGATCGTCGCGGGGATCAGGTTCTGGTTTTGACGCTTTGGCGAGGGGCCCGCGCGCAGCGGGCCCCGCACGGCAATGGCGTCCATCCGAAGGCAAGGTGAAACGGCGTGATGCATATCGCCCATGGCACGCTTTGGAAGTTACAGAGTTCGATCATCGCACTGACGATGGCGGTGATCATGGGCGCCGCCTACGCCACGGCTATTGGCGGCCGCGCCTGGGTGGGCGCCGTGGTGGGGCTGACGATCGGCTCGTTGATTGCCGCGTTGGAGGTTGTGCGCCTCGGAAAAGTGGGCGCCAATATATTGCGCCGGCAGGGACTTCTTCCCCTGATCGGGGTCACCACATTTCTGTGGGCGGTGATCATCATCGGCACCCTTCACGCGGCGCGGTACGTCTTCGGCCACTCCTGGGGCGCGACACCCGCCGACCACCCCCACAGCACTTTCATCCAGGACATTGCCTTTGCCTTCGCGGTCGGTTTCCTGGTGAGCTTCGTTTCACGCTTGCAGGGACTGATCGGCACAAGGACGCTGCTGTATTACCTGGCCGGGCGATACGCGAGACCGGTCCAGGAGGACCGGACTATCTTGATCCTCGACCTCGCCGATTCCACGGCCCTGGCGGAGCGGCTCGGAGCCCTCAAGGTGCAGGAACTGATTTGTCAGCTGTTTTTCGACATATCGGAGCCCATCACCGAACACGGCGGGGAGATTCACAATTACATCGGCGATGCCGTGGTCGTGACCTGGCCCACGGATGAGGCGCTCTTGAACGCCCAATGCATCCGCTGTGTGTTCGCGATTCAAGAACTCATTCGCAGGAACGCGGAGCGCTATGCTCAAACCTACGGTGTCATTCCGGAGTTTCGCGGGGGGCTTCACTGCGGCACGGTCGTCGTCAGCGAAGTGGGCGATACACATCGGGCGATCGACTATTTCGGGGACACCATGAATACGACGGCGCGGCTCCAGCAGTCATGCAAGGAGTTCGGCGAAAATTTAATGGTCTCAAAGGCGCTGATCTCGACTTTGGAACTTCCCCAAAGTGTCGAGGTGGAGGCGATTGGCGAAATCGCGCTCGAGGGTAAGACCCAAACGGTCGAGGCGTTCGGGCTCCATTACCCACAAGACAAACCCCTATGGTCCAAAAGGTAGGCTACCCATGACCAATACATCCATCCATCGCAGATCCTTTCTCAGAGCGGGCTGCGCCCTCGCCGCAATGCCCCTTCTCCCCGCTTCCGCCCTGGCAGCCCCCGCCGCCAGGGAGCTCCATGCGCGGGAGGGTAGCGCCGCTCTGCTCGGCCCGGGCAACCCGGAAACGGCGATCTGGGGTTATAACGGGATCGCCGGCGGACCGTTCCTGCGTTATCGGCAGGGGGATGAGCTGCGAATTTCCCTCCGCAACGGTCTCGGCCAGGGAACCTCCATCCACTGGCACGGCATCCGCCTCCCCAATCCCATGGACGGCGTCAGCGGCCTGACGCAACCCCCCGTACCGGGCGGCGGGAGTTTCGAATACCGCTTCAAGCTTCCCGATGCGGGCACCTATTGGTACCACTCCCATAACCGGTCCTGGGAGCAGATGGCCCGCGGCCTTTACGGCATGCTTGTGGTCGAGGAGGCGGAACCGCCCCAGGCCGATCAGGACCTCGCCTTCGTCGTCGACGACTGGCGGCTCGACAATCGGGGGCAGATCGACAGCCAGAGTTTTGGCGCCATGCCCGACTGGGCCCATGCCGGGCGATTGGGCAACTGGGTGACGGTGAACGGAATACCCGGACCGGTCTTCAAGGGCCGAAGAAATGATCGGCTGCGCCTGCGCATCTTGAACGCCGCCAATGCGCGCATCTTCACCCTCGCCTTTCCGGGCCTCAACCCGTGGGTCATCGCCCTCGATGGCCAACCGATCGAAGCGTGGCGCCTCAGCCGGGCGAACCTGACGCTGGGTCCGGGGCAGCGTGCCGACATCCTGGTGGACATCACCGGAGATTCCGACACCTCCGCGCCGGTGAGAGCGCTTTTTCCACGTCAGACCGTCGACATCGCCACGATCAAAGTCGGTCCCGACGCACCACGTCGGCGGACGCCGCTCGGACGTCCCAAGCGGCTCGCCGATAACCCCCTGCCCGGCCCGCTCTCTTTGACCGACGCCGTCGCCGCGCCGCTTCGTATGGAGGGCGGCGCCATGGGCGGCATGATGGGGGGCATGATGGGCGGGCGCATGCTTGGCATGAGGGAAATGATGTCTCAAGGCAAGGTCTGGGCCTTCAATGGCGTCGCCGGGCTGCCCGACAAGCCGCTGATCACGGTGCGCCAGGGGCAAACCGTCCGCATCGACATCGACAACGCCAACCGCTGGCCCCACGCCATGCACCTGCACGGCCACCATTTCCGGGTCGTCGGCCGCCAGGGGCGCCCGGTCGCGTCATCACCTTGGCGCGATACCGAGCTGGTCCAACCCGGAGAACGCGTCTCCATCGCCTTCAGAGCATCCGAGCCCGGAAAATGGCTGTTCCACTGCCATATGCTGGAGCATCAGGCCGGCGGCATGGCGACCTGGATCGAGGTGACGTAGAGCCGGCCCGGCTTAGAGACGTGCATAGGCGTTTGGCCGCATGAGGTGCGAGCTGGTGTCCGCTTGGGGGGAAGAGGTTGATCCCGGAACAATACGTGTGGGCGGTGTGGGCGAGCGCTTTCCTGGTCCCCTGGTTGGGACTCTACCTGTTTTTCCCATCGCACCGCCGGGCCATGCTGTGGGCCAGCGTGTTCACCGCGCCCTTTGGGCTGACCGAGCCGCTCTTCGTGCCCGAGTATTGGAATCCACCCAGCCTTTTCGATCTGGCGCGCACGACCGGATTTGATATCGAGAGTATCATTTTCTGTTTCGGAATCGGCGGGTCGGGCGCGGTTCTTTACAACGTCATGACCGGCGCCGGGTGGAACCCCGTACCGGCAGGCGAACGCACCGCGCCGCGCCACCGTTACCATGGACTAGCGATTGCAACGCCATTCATCGCCTTCGTGCTGCTCTATTATTTCCCGTGGAACCCCATTTATCCGAGCATCACAGCCATGTTTCTTGGAGCTCTTGCGACGATGGCCTGCCGTCCGGACCTCAAGACCAAGACCTGGATCGGGGGTCTGCTGTTCCTGGTGCATTACGCGGTGTTCCTCTGGGGCCTGGAAGGACTCGCGCCCGGATATATCGGCCGGGTTTGGAACCTGGATGCGCTGTCAGGGCTCAACGTGATGGGAATGCCGGTCGAAGAACTGTTGTTTGCAACCGCGTTTGGGATGTATTGGGCGGGCGTCTATGACCATTTTACATGGCGCCGATCGAGCTCTGGCGAGCGATGAAAACTCGGACCGTGCCCTGGAGGCGGATCGCGGCGCTCCTGGCGGGTGCCGTGATACTCATGCTTGTGCTTTACCTGTCCGGGGAAACGGGCGTGGCCAGAATGTTGCGCCAGCCCGAGCCCCTGCGCCAGTGGGTCGAGGGCATGGGTTGGCTGGGGCCTGCTGCGATTATGGGACTTATGGCGTTGGCCATTGTCATAAGCCCGTTACCGAGCGCGCCCATTGCCCTGGCCGCAGGGGCGGCCTATGGGCATCTCTGGGGCACCGTATATGTTGTCGTTGGTGCTGAAACGGGGGCCTTGATCGCTTTTGCCATCGCGCGGATGCTTGGCGGAGATATGCTCCATCACTGGTTTGGCGACAAGCTGGCGCTGGGACTTTTGGGTTCGCAAAGGCGATTGATGGCGTTGGTGTTCGGCCTCCGTTTGTTGCCTTTCGTTTCCTTCGATGTGGTGAGTTACGCCGCAGGGCTAACGCCCCTGGCGACGTGGCGGTTCGCACTTGCCACATTAGCAGGCGTTGCGCCAGTGAGCTTTCTTTTGACCCATTTCGGAAACAGTCTGGTGGGCGGAGAGCTTGACAGCATAGCCCTCGCGGTTCTGGCTTTGGGCCTGGTGACGGGAGCCACGGCCTATTTCGCCCGCGCGAGAGCCCATCGCGATGAATGAGTCTCTTACGCTCCGAAGAGCCAGGGGACTGCAAACGCGGCTAGAAGGGCTATTTGGCAGCGAATGTCCTGGCTCTCATGTCCGCTAATAATGAGGTTGACGGCCCTTCTCGCAAATTCTGAGCCCAGAACAACCGGACCACTGTCTTGATTGGGACGACATTACGCATCCCATTGGAGGTCCCAGTAAGAACCTATAACGAGCCCAAACAAGAAAAGAGCCTGGCCATTTTCCAGCTTAGCCCTTGAAAAGATGGGGGGCGATCGGGGGCTCGAACCCCGGACCCGCTGATTAAGAGGCGGGCACCATGTCTAGCGCACGACCACTGCTCTTGACGCCAAAGACCATTCCCAGCCGATTTCACGATAAATCTATCACGCCTTTTCCATCCTCAAACTGGATGACCGTGCCGAAGGGTGTGGAAAGCGCGCGCACACGGCTGATGATCTCCTTGGCAAGTTCACCGTCTACGATGACCGGGCGGCCGCGCTGGGCGCGGGACTGACCGAAACCTTCCTCGATCGGATGCAGAACGATGCGCGCCGGTCGGTGGTCCTTGAAGATGCATTCTGCGACGAAGCTGCGCCAGTAGCCGGCATAGGCGGGAAAGCCCTTTTGGCCGCTGTTGGTCCGCTCATCGAGGAAATCGGCAGGCCCTGCTTCGGGCCCGAGGTCAAACCTCGCATACGCATCGCCGGGAATGAAGGGGATCGTTTCGTTCTGAAACACGAAGGTGCCGAGACTATAGAAGATCGGCTTGCCCTTGTAGATCTCGATGCCAAGCGGCGTGTGGGATCCATGCCCGGCGACGACATCGGCGCCGGCATCGATGGCGGCATGGGAGAACTCCGCCGCAATATCTGCCAGTTCGGAGAGATCGACCTTCGCCGTCGCGGTTTTCAGGCTTTCGCCGTTGAACTCATGGCAATGGAAGCTGACGAGCACCCAGTCGGCCTGGCGCCGCGCTTCACGCACCGCGCGCAAGGTCTCCTCCATGTCCGTTGCGTCGCCCTTGGTGGTGATCGAGAACCCGTTGCCGCGAACCACGCGCTTGCCAAACACGTCGGTCTCATCGGCCGTGCTGCCGCTTACCTCCTTGTCGCTATAGAAGTGCTTCTTGTTGCGCTCTTCGGCGCGGGCGAAGCCGAGTTCTTCATTCATCCGGCTTAGCGCGTCGAAGGTTTCGCCATCGACGGTATAGGTGGTCTTGAAATTGAAGGGATTGACCCCTGGGCGGCCCTGGATATCCGAGCGTTGGGGCCCGGCCTGATTCCACGGCCGGAAAGCGGCCGTCGTCGCCACCAGGCCGAGCCTGCCGCCGACGGTTTCCACATAGCCCGGCATGCGGGCCTCGGCCAGGTTGCGCCCAGTGCCGGCATGTGGGACTCCGGCATCGTCGAGATGGCGGATGGTCGCCAGGATGCCCCCCTCGCCATAATCGAACGCATGATTGTTGGCGCAGGCGACGATATCGACACCGAGCCATTTCAACTCGTCGAGCAATTGCGGCGCGGTGGTCATGGGCGTGCCGGAAGTGATGGTGGGTGTCCCCTCATCCCAATTGCGCACGCAAGTCTCCAGGTTGACGAAGGTCGCATCGGCGCGGCGCATGACGTCCACCAGTTCCTTGAAGCCGGGTTCCTCATGCATGCTGATCTTCTGGGTCAGCATGCAATCGCCCGCCACCGTCAGTGAAAAGTCCCCCTTTGCCGAATCATACATTGCGCCTCGTCCCGTGCCTTTCTGCCTTCAATTCGAACGCCGGGACCACGCTCGCGGTCCCCTGCGGTCACATCTCTGTCGTTTCAAACACCACCGTCCCGGCCACATGGGGCGGAAATCCGCCGCGGACGGCGCCCGGCCGTTGGTCGTGATAGATGTGGGCCATCAGCGGCGATAGCGGTCGGCTGTTCGGCACCGACAGCCACATGCGCAGGAGGTGCCGGCGCCGCGCCGGATCCTCGTAATCCTCGAACGGGGTGCGGGCGTGAACCGTCACGTGATTGTTCACAAGCTGCAGGTCGCCCGGGTGGAAATCCGTGCAATGATGAAACTCCGGGCTCGCCACCAGCGCATCGAACAGGTCTAGTGCCTCCGTCTGCTCCGGGCTCAGACGCGGCACCTCGGGAAACCGCCGCTGGGCCTGGGCGATATGCGGCCGAAGGAAGCGACAGCAAAAATGCCCTTCTTGCAGGGAAAAGATGGGCTGTTCGTAATATTGCGCCTCTCCCGGCTTTTCCTGGCCTTGCATGCTCCACACAAAGGGTGCGTAAAGCACCTCAAGAAGGTCCGGACGGGTTCGGGCGATCTCGTTATGAATGGCGACCGAGCTTGCGACATGGGAAACGCCACCCGTCTTCGCGGGCCGCAGCACGAAAAGGCCGGTCACGTCGCAGGTGTCGCAGTGATAGACGTTGCCGCCCGCGGTCTTGTAGCCGCGATAGCGCGGGCTGTCCTTGGGGAGCCGCAGGTCGCGGACATCGCCGATGACGTCGCCTTCCGTGCTTTGCGAACGGGCGACACCCAAATGCTTGCCGATCCCCCAATAGATCACGCGGATGTCGTCGGCGCTGTATTTCTCGACGGGGAATCCCCTGATCATGAAGACGCCGGGCCCGGTTTCCAGACGCTCGAGCGCGGTGTCGACGACCTTGGCATAGGCCTTCAACGCGAAATCGGCCTTTTCCATACCGCCGAGAGGCTTGCCGCTCTCCCGATAGGCCCGAAAGGCACCTTCGACCTCGGCAATTTCCGCGTCGGACAGCCAATGAATCCAGTCGTCTCGCGCCGAAAGGTCGGCCGGGCGCCAATCCGCGGGCGATTGGATAACGCCATGTTTCATTCCGGATTTTCCTCAATACATGGCCCGAGACGAAAGCGGGTGCCAAGGCATGGCACCCGCCTCTTGCCCAGTGGGGCGCTATTCGTCAGTTGCTGCAGGCGAGCTTCGTGGCCTCGCTGCCCGACCCCTCGTATTCCATCTCGCACATCATGCCGACCTTGGTCTTGGACCGCTTGGCCTTCTTGCCGTCGATGGTGAGCTTGGTGCGCCGGCTGTGGACGCTGGCCTTGACCTTCTTGCCGCCCTTTTCCTCGAGTGTGAGCTTGCTGCCCTTTTTATTGCGCTTGACGATCTTGGCCATGGTCTTGACCAGGACGACCTTGCGGGCTTCGGTCTCGGCGTCCTTGGGCTGCAGGTAGCGCCGCACGGTTTCCACCAGGGGCTTCGGCGTTTCGATCAACTCCTTGATCATTTCCTGGACTTGCTCGCCCGGGATGTAGCCGATCTCCGCGCGCTGCTTCTCTGCCTCCTTGATGAAAGCGGCGTCCTTGATGGTCTTGTCGCAGGCTTCACGCAGGACCTTCACCCGGTCGGCCGGCACGCCCTGCTGGGTGGCGATGGGCCGCCCGACGATATGCGCCAGGGTGAGGAAGCGCGCGACCTTTTCCTTTTCAGGATCGCCCTTCACTTCATTGATCAGCAACGGTACGTTTTCGATCCCTTTTTCCGACTTCAGGCCAAGCTGCAGGACGAAATTCATCTTGCCCGCCTCGATCCAATCGCCCTTGGTCGCGCGCCAGCTGGCCATATTGTTGGTGGCGCGGCCCTCGACCTCGCCGCGCTCCATCGCGAGGTTGACGCCGGAGCCGCTCTTGTAGCCGTAGAGGATCTTGAACTTGGTCCCTAGCAGCCGGTTGTAGGCGGCCGTCACCTGGGTGGAGATCGAGTTCTTTCCGTCGCCGCCGACTACGGTTTCCCGGCGCCTTGCATCGGCCAGGGTCTTGGTCTTAGAAGTGTGCCAAGTCACCAGGACGGGGTTGGAATCACTGAGATTGCAGACCCAGTTTATCTTGGAAAGGTCGGCCTTCAGCTTCTTACCATCCATGACCTGATAGAACGGCAGGCCGCGCCTAACGATAGTGATGACCGAACCGTCCTGGGGCGCCACCGACGTGACATAGTTGAAGGCCCGGAGCCCGCCCGCGCCGGGCATGTTGACGGGCACGATCTTGCGGGTGCGGCCTGGAATGTGGCGCACCATGTGGCGAACCAACATGCGCGAATAAGTATCGTATCCACCCCCGGGGGTGGAACCGATGATGATCTTCATGTTCGCGGTTTTGAAAAACTCGGCAGGAGACTGGGCTCCAGCAGATGTCGCACCCATGAAAAGCGCGCCGGCACCCATGGCGGCAACCGACAAGAACGTATTCCTGGACATCAATTTCTCCTCCCTGATGCAGTCGAACTCGATGATAGATTTCTTTTAGCCTAGTCCCGCCTGCACCTGCGATCCAGCCTTTCTTCGCCTGCTGATGGGGGAGTATCCTGTCTTGCCGGCGGCTTGATAGCACGCTTGAGCGCGGCATTCATTTGCGCGATCTGGGGCAGGATCAAGCTAAGAAGGACAAGAAACAGATGGCGGAGGACACCCTCAAATTCCTATTGGATCCCTATCTGGACTGGACCAAGGCGGAAGGGATCCCGGTTCATGAGGGATTCGGGGTGGACCTGTTTGCGGTCGACACCGCACCCTGGCCCAGGTTCGACGCCAAGGGCGCCTTCGTCCACCTGACCGGCCGCGGCGATTTCGCCTCCTGCTACCTGCTCGATATCGATCCCGGCAGCAAGACGCGGGAACAGAACCATCTCTACGAATGCCTGTTCTATGCGCTGGAAGGACACGGCAGCACCATGGTCCAGGGGCCCGACGGCAGCCGCCACGGGTTCGAGTGGGGTCCCAAGAGCCTGTTCGCGATTCCCCTCAACTGCCGCTACCAGATTTTCAACGGCTCCGGCGGCGAACGGGCCCTGCTGGCCTGCGTCCATAACCTGCCGCTCACGATGAACCTCTACCACCAGGACGAGTTCATCTTCGACAATTCCTGGGCCTTTCCCGAACGTATGGGTCAGGACCGTCATTTCGAGGGGGAGGGCGAATTTCACCCGGTCCGACCGGGCCGACACATGTGGGAAACCAATTTCGTTCCCGACCTCACCAATTTCGAATTGCGCCCGTGGGAAGCACGCGGCGCGGGGAGCGCTTCCATCGCCTTCACCCTGGCGGACGGCAGCATGCATGCCCATACCTCCGAGATTCCCGAGGCGCGTTACAAGAAAGGCCACCGCCACGGCGACGGCTTCCACATCTTCGCGGTCACCGGCGAGGGCTACACCCTGTTCTGGAACGAAGGCGATACGGATTACACGCGCATTCCCTGGCGCCATGGGATCGTCTACGCGCCGCCCTTCATGATGTTCCATCAGCACTTCAACACCGGCGACGCGCCGGCGCGCTACCTCGCGACCTGCCTGGGCAGCCGCCGTTACCCCATCCTGACGGTGCGCCGGACAGGCATCGAAATGGCGGGCGATACCAGCATCAAGAAGGGCGGGCGGCAGATCGAATACGAGGACCAAGACCCCCGGATTCACGGCATGTGGTTAGAGGAAATCCGCAAGACCGGTGTCGAATCCGATATGGGGCACTTGATCGACGAGACGACCTACGCCTGAGGCCGTTAACGACGGAGCCTAGCCGCCGGCCGCCAACCTCTCGCGGATTCGCTGCAAGCTGCCACCGCGCAGCACCGCACCCGGCAGGGGATGACCGACGATGTCCTCGGCCAGGGTGGCACAATCGATCAGTGCCTCCAGGTCGATCCCGGTCTCGATGCCCATTTCATCGCACATGAAGACCAGGTCCTCGGTGCACACGTTGCCCGCCGCGCCCTTGTGGCCAGCGAAGGGGCAGCCGCCGAGCCCCGCCACCGCGGCGTCGTAGCGCGCGACTCCCATTTGCAGGCCGGCATAGGCGCAGGCGATTCCCATGCCGCGGGTGTCGTGCAGGTGCAGCGACAATTCCAGGTCGGGGTGGCGTTCGCGCACGGCGCCGACGACGCGGTGGACCGATTGCGGCGTGGCCCAGGCCATGGTGTCGGCAAGTGACACCCATTGCGGCGCCACGCCATGGTCGCGAGCAAGGGCGAGTGCCTGATCAACGCGCTCGATAACGCGCGACGTCGCTATATCGCCCTCGAAATTACAGCCGAACGCCGCGGTGATGGTGGCGCGCTGAATCGGCACATCTTGGGCCGCGTACATGTCGAGCATCTTGTGCTGCAGTTCGATCTGTTCATCAGGGGTGCGGTTCTGATTGCGGGCCAGGAAGGCATCGGAGGCAGAGAGGTTGATGGACCCGACGATTTCCAGCCGTCCGGTAGCTATTGCCCGCTCCAGGCCGCGCGCGTTCAGCCACAGGCCGGTATAGGAGACCCCCGGCTTGCCGGCTATCCCAGCGACGACTTCCTCGGCATCGGCCATGCTGGGGACCACCTTGGGGTTGACGAAGGAAACGATCTGGATGTGTCGGAGGCCGGTCTCCGACAACGCATCGATCAATTCGATCTTCTGCTCAGTGGGTATGGCATCGGATTCGATCTGGAAGCCTTCGCGCGGGCCTTCCTCGTTGATGCGAACGGCGGTCGGGAAATCGGACACTTTCCGAAGCTCCTGTGCTCAAGCTGGCCCCTACTGCGGGCCGTCCTTGGTTCGATTGCTGCTATACTAATTCTAAGGAATCGGTCCCACTATCACCATGGCGTCCAGGGGCGGAAGCTGGGGAGGAACCGCGATATGAATGACGAAGAGCACGTCCTATCGGTCGAAATCAAAGACCGGGTGTGCTTGTTGACTCTCGACCGGCCGGAACGCCGCAACGCCATCTCCGATCAACTGCGGATGGAATTGAGTGAAGCGGTTCTCGACGCTGACGCTAATGCGGATGTTTCTGTCATCGCCATCACTGGGCGCGGAGACAAGGCATTTTGCGCCGGCGCCGACATGAAAGACATGCGGGCGCGTGATGCCGGCGAACGAAGCGCCTATCGCAGCCCGCTGCACCGTCCCACCCGCAGCTTCTTCGAAATTCTGATCGATTCCAAGAAACCGTCGCTTGCCATCGTCAACGGACCGGCGGTCGCCGGCGGGTTCGAGCTGGCGCTTGCCTGCGACCTGCGCATCGCCGCCGATACCGCCTGGTTCTGCGTGCCCGAGGCGCGCCGCGGTATGGGAGCTCATTTTGCCTCGGTCATGCTGCCACAAATGGTGCCGCCGGGCATCGCCATGGAATGGCTCTATACCGGGCGCAAGGTCGGGGTCGAGGAAGCGGAGCGCTGGGGCCTCGTCAATCGCGTGGTGCCCAATGATCAGCTTATGGCAGACGGTCTTGCGCTGGCGGGCGATATCGCCAAGTCCGCGCCGCTTTCCTTGCAGCGGTTCAAACTGACCTACAGAAAGGCCCACGGCCTCCCCTTGCATGCGGGCTTGCGGCTTGACGTCGGGCCCGATCCCTATGCCAGCGAGGACCGCAAGGAAGGCATCCGCGCCTATGCGGAGAAACGTAAACCTGTTTGGAAAGGCCGCTGACGACCATGGATGCGGAAAAAGCAACGAACACGGGGACCCACCCCCTGGACCGGCTCATTCGCCCGCGCCACATCGCCGTGATCGGAGCCTCCCAGACCAAGGGCAAGCACGGCAACACGGTGGTGCGCAACCTCCGGCGCTGGAACTACCCGGGCGTCATCTATCCCGTCAACCCCGGCGCGGAGGAGGTCGAAGGCCTGACTTGCTATCCCTCCATTGCAGAGATCCCCGAAGCCGCTGATTGCGCCTTCCTCGCCATCCCCGCGGGTGGCGTGGTCGAGGCCGTGCGCGCCTGCGCCAACCGGGGCCTCGGCGCTGTGATCGTTGGCTCCGCCGGGTTCGCGGAATCCGGCACCGAAGCCGGCATAGCCCGCCAGGCGGAACTAACCGCTATCGCGCGTGACAGTGGCATGCGCATCCTTGGGCCCAACACCAACGGCATTTTCAACGCCGTCGACCGCGTCGCCATCGGCTACAACTCTTCCCATAGCGACGTCTCCGCGCCGGGGAGCGTGTCCATGACATCCCACAGCGGGGCCGTACTCAACAGCATCGCGCGCCGGCTTACTGCATTCGGAAGCGGGCTCGGCAAGTTCATCCCGGTGGGCAATGAAGCCGACCTCGAAATGCTCGATTTCCTCGATTACCTGATCGAGGACGCGGACACCAAGGTCATCGGCCTGGTGATCGAAGGTCTGTCGGACGGGCCCCGGTTCAGGACTTCGGCCGCGCGTGCCCGTGCCGCGGACAAGCCCATCGTCGCGCTTAAGATCGGGCGGTCCAAGGCGGGCATGGAATCGACCGCCGCCCATTCCTCACGACTGGCGGGCAGCGCCCGGGCCTATGAGGCGCTACTAGCGGAGGAAGGCATCGCCGTGGTGAGGACCATGGAGGCACTGATCGGCGGCTGCGCCATGCTGGCGGGCCGGGGCCCAACCCCCGCGGAATCGGACCAGAGGCTGATCTGCACGGCGAGCTCCGGCGGCGGCGGCACCATGCTGGCCGACCTCGCGGAGGAGTGCGGAATCCAGCTCGCTGGCGATGCCGAGGGCGCCTGGGAGGAACCCCTAGCCTCCGCCATTACCGCGATCCCCGACATCAAACCGACACGCAATCCCATAGATTCGTCCCTCATGGCCGGCGACTGGGGGCGGCTTTCCCTTGTGTTCCAAGCCATGCAGGACCACGGATTGGTTGGTCCGGTGGTATCCTTCGCCCACGTCGCATCCAGGCCCAAGCAGGATGACCGGCTGATTGGAGCGTTGTCCCAAAGGCGCCGAGATGTTGCGGCGCCGGTCTCGGTCGTCACGCCGGGCGGACTAGGCGATGAGATCGAAGGCCGCTACGCCGCGGCAGGCGTCCTCGTATTCCATGACGTCGGCACCTGTTTCGCCAGCCTAAACTGCCACTACGCCACCCTGGCCGAGCGCTGGCAAGGATTGGATCAACCGGCCGAGACACTCGACGAGAACGCGCAGCGAAAGATTGCCGATCTGATCGGTGAGCAGCCCGCACCCCAAGGCGAGGCGGTGTTGGTGTCCGAGGTGGAAAGCGCGGAGATCCTGCGCGCCGCCGGAATCCCGATTATCGAGAACAAGGTCGTCACCTCCGCACGGGAGGCGCAACGCGCCGCCGATGGTTTCGGCTATCCCGTCGTAATCAAGGCTCAAGCGCCCGATGTCGCCCATAAGGCAAAAGCCGGCTTGGTCGCAACCCGCCTCCACGATGGGGAATCCGTGACCACAGCCTACGCGTCCCTTTCGGCGCGGCTCGATCAACTCGGCCACGCGGCGGAGACGGCCGCCGTGATCGTCCAGCCCATGGCCGCATCGGAGGTAGAACTCATCGCCGGCTTGACCTATGAGCCGCCGCTCGGCCATTTTCTTGTTTTCGGCTTGGGCGGGGTGCATGCCGAAGTGCTGGGTGACGTCACCTTGCTTCCCGCAGGACTGTCGCGTGCGCGCATTCAGGCGCGTCTGGCGGGCTCAAGGACGGGAAAAGTGCTGACGGCGCTGGCCGACGGGAACGAAGAGTCTTTGGTGATGGAATCCTTCAGCAATATCCTCATAGGTCTTCAAGCGCTTGCGCTCGCCGCCGGAAACCGCCTTCACTCGGTCGACATCAACCCGGTCTTGATCGACCGCGGTCGCTGCGTGGGCGTTGATTCCCTAGTGATGCTTAGGGGCTCCTGACGGCATTGACACGTTAAGTCGGTAGCCGGGGCGGACAGGGTCCGGTACCGTCGGTGTATGGCAGCGATATCTTTCAAGCGTCATCGTTTTCCGCCCGAGATTATCCAACACGCGGTCTGGCTCTACGCGGGGTTCACGCTGTCGTTTCGCGACGTCGAGGATCTGCTGGCCGAGCGCGGGATTGACGTATCGAACGAAACGGTGCGGCGTTGGTTCTTGAAGTTCGGGCGACTGGTCGCCAGAAACCTGGAGCGCAGCCGTCCGCGCCCGAGTTCGTACTGGCATCTCGACGAGATGGTGATCGCCATCCGCGGTCGTAAATACTGGCTATGGCGCGCTGTCGATCACGAAGGCGAGGTGCTAGACTTCCTGGTTCAGCGTCGCCGCTGCGCGAAGTCTGCCGAGCGATTGCTACGCAAGCTGCTGAAGAAGAGGGGCTTTGCCCCGGAGCGCATCACCACAGATAAGCTGAAATCCTATCCGGCTGCGGTCCGCAAGATGCGGCTATCTGCGGTTCATGACCAAGGGCTACGAGCGAACAATCGCGCGGAGAATTCCCACCAGCCGGTTCGGCGGCGAGAGCGAAAACAACAGCGGTTCAAATCGCCGGGATCAGCGCAACGGTTCCTTTCCATCCACGCCGCCGTCTACAACGCCTTCTACGTCCAACGCCATCTTCTATCGCGACGAATTTTCAAGGCGTTTCGCGCCGAAACATTCGCTGTCTGGAATCAAAGTTGGCTTGCGGCCTGATCCGGATCACAATCGAATTGTGGCGACCGTGGCAGTTAACGTGTCAATGCCGTTTGGGATCTATGCTCAGTGTCGAAAT